>Ga0137412_10000872_pt1 | contig 22531 bp, 19 predicted proteins | sample CZODoug2_1_16fun_FD_122160 | JGI IMG/M metagenome (GOLD analysis project Ga0137412, IMG submission 122160) | Vadose zone soil fungal communities from Angelo Coast Range Reserve, California, USA - CZODoug2_1_16fungal (Hybrid Assembly) | ecosystem: Environmental > Terrestrial > Soil > Vadose zone... | reverse complement strand
GCGCATCAATGCGGCGCATCGATTCCTTGTAGAAATCGACGACTTGTTCAGGCTTCTTGCCGTAGGAAACAGCGGGGACATTGATGGCGAGCACGTGGCGCGTGTCGAGGCCGGTCTGCGCCGCCTGGATCGCGAGCAGCGTTTTGAGCAGCATGCTGGCGCCAGCGAGGAGTATGAAGGAGGCGGCGATTTGTACCACCGCGAAGCTCCGCAGGCGGCGACTTGTGCCGCCGGTGATGCGCACGCTGCCGCTGGCGAGATTGAATCCCTGCGAGGCGTTCGCGGACGGGAGGCGCGGGACGAAGGCCAAGAGAATCGCTGAGATGACCGCCAGGCCCGCTCCTACCCAAAGCATGCTGGAGTCTACGGTGAGGTCGAGAGCGCGGACGGAGAAGCGAGAGGCGTAGCGGGCAAGCACGGCGAGGAGCGGTCGCGCACTGATTACCCCGAGGGTGGCGCCAGCGACGCAAAGAATGAGACTCTCCGCCAGCAATGTGCGGCGTAATGCGCCCGCGCTCGCGCCCAGAGCCGCGCGGATGGCGAGCTCGCCCTCACGGCGGACGCTGCGCGCAAGGATAAGATTAGCCACGTTGGAGCAAGCAATGATGAACACGAGGCCGGAGGCGGCAAGAAGAACAAGGAGAACGGTTCGAGCGTCGGAAGTGATTTGCTCACGGAGGAGTTTGGCGTCGATTTGGAAATGTGCTTGCGGCGAATAGGCGTCGGGATGGTCCTTGAGCATCGGACCGTAGAGGGTGCGAAGTTCGGCGCGGGCTTGATCAAGAGTGGCGCCGGGAGCGAGGCGGCCGAAGAGTTCCGTCATGCGATGGACGCGCCCGTTCTGCATGGTCGCGGACAGATGATGGGGGCTAGTGACAATGTTGGCAATGATTTCAGTATCCGCGGGATATGGGATCGAGGGTTCGAGGACGCCGATGATAGTGGCAGATCTATCGCCGAAGCCGCTGCCGAGGCGGACGGACTTACCAATGACGGAAGGATCGCTCTTGAAAGTGGTCGACCAGAAACGATAGGTCAGCACGACGACGCCAGCGGCTTTAGGACCGTCGTCTTGCGGGCCGATGAGACGGCCGAGGACCGGATGGAGGCCCACCACGTCAAAATAGGGGCCGTCAACGACGCCGGCGCGAACTTCCCGAGGCTCGCCGAGGCCGATCATAGTGAAACCCACAGTGGAGAACTCGCCGAAAGAGCTGAGCGTTTTGACGCCTGCGCGCAGGTCCTGAATTTCCGGCACGGAGAATGGGACTTCCCCGGGGCTGATACCAGGCGCGCTTTGTTTAATATAAATGAGGCGCTCCTCGTCGCTGTTGACGAGCGGCCGAAGCAGCACGCCGCGAACCAGGCTGAAGATGGCGGCATTGGCGCCGATGCCTAGCGCCAACGTGAGCACCACGGTAATCGCAAGCCCTTTGGTTCGCGCGAGCGAACGGAGTGCAACTCTCAGATCTTGAAGGAATGACATGCTCTTGCTCCTTCCTCAAGGCGGTTATAACCGACCGGCGCTACAAATTCCCTGTTTGCCATTCGGTAAAGCAACGTGAACTCTCGCCCTATTGTACGACGAACGAAGCTCCTCTAAATCGACACGTCGAAAGAACCCCTGCGCCGTGCACACAGCACTCGGCGGCCCTAAGAAAATCATGTTGTTGAGAAGAATGCAAGTAGCAATCCGTCTTGCGGATCAGTCTAAGCTCTTTTCCATGAGCGTGTTACGCAAAGCACCTCTCTGTCTCAAGCCCCGTTCTTCGCGATCCTGGGACGCATTGTCCGGATTCGGACAGCCTCCGTCGTGCAAAGACTTGAAGGTCGAACAAAGAAAAATGCTAGGGATTCGGCAAGGCGCTCCAGGCTGTGTGTCCATCCGGCCTCCATCCCTGCGAGATACTGGGCGGCCTGGGCCGTCGTCTTTATAACGCGCGCCCGCATAGTTTGTTTCGTTTTGCCATTTTGCTAGGCGAAGGTCACCGTGGTCAGAACCTCAAACATGGGCTGCCATCCGCACCCTGGGCCGCGCTGGTGAAGACGAGCCTCTCAGGCTCGACAATCTGATAAGTTCGAAATGGGGCGCCTTTTATATTGTCGGGGAATGGAAAACTGACCACTACCGGGCATTTGCGGATCTCGCATCAATAGATCGCGAGCTTCCAAAATCTCGGATAGGGATTCCGGCTGGCCTCTTGCAAACATAGTCCGGCGATGGCGCGGCGAGGTCTTTCGCGGACCCGCTCCCTCCGGCTCGGACGGATCTGAACCGAAGTTGTGTCTGCCGCCCTTACGCTCAAAGATACAGAGAGCATTGGTCCTGGATTCGATTCCCATCGCCCGCTCGAGGTTCCTCTTCACCAATCCAAAAAAGCTCACAGTTTGCCCGTTTGATTCAAACTCACCTCGCTAAGCAAGTCCTGCAAGAAATAATCAGCTCGTCGTTCTAATGCAGAGTACCAGCAGTCGTATGCCTTAGCCGTTCGCTCTTAGGAAGGAATTATATTATGGAACAACCATCTTCGCCCAGCGCACCATCCTATCAAGTCAACAGCACGCTCCGTCCCCGGGTCGCACAAAGAACCTACGCGCTCGTCCATCTTGAAGATGAGGAGGCTAATTGTATGTCCGCACGAATCGTAGCAGCTTTCACGCTGAAAAAAAGGCTCGGCTTGCCACTTTTCTGTGCTTGTCTGCTTGCTCTCCTATTCATTTCTGCGGCCAGCTCCTTGGGACAGACCACGTCCCATTCGCCAGGCTGGGTCGTCTTGCCTGTCGATGAATACCGAAACCTTCACGCGAGGGCCTATCCCATCGAACGCGATCCGGAACCGCCTCCAGTTGAAGCCACGCTCACACGCGTTGACTACGACCTGCGCATCGACGGTGAACTCGCTTCCGGCCGCGCGAGCTTGACGGTCGATGTCTTGAAGGATGGCTGGGTGCGCGTCCCGATTCCGGCAGGTCTCTTGGTCCGTGAAGCAAGACTCGACGGCAAACTTGTTTCTCTTGTGCCCGGCGTCGGCGGCAAAGCGGGAGGCCAGCTCTCCGCTCTCCTTTCCCATTCGGGGCGCGCTCTCTTGTTGCTTGATATCGCCATCCCCGTGGCGTCCGCAACTGGCGAAGAAAGTATCGCGCTGCCATCGACCGCCTCCGGCGTTGCCCGCGCATCCGTGCAGCTTCCTCGCCAGGGAGTGGACGTCCGGCTCACGGGCGGCCTGCTCTCAGAGAAATCCGAATCTGCGTCGGAAAGCAAGTGGATCGCTTACGGACGCGGAAACGAACCCCTCACCTTCACTTGGCGCAGGAAGACCGAGGACCACCGCGCCACGCAGCCTTTGCGAATGCGCGTATCTCTGACACAACTCCTGGGCCTCGGCGAAGACTCCACTTCCATCAACGCCGAAGTAAACCTGGAGGTAACTCAGGGCGCAGCGCGCGTCGCAAGAATTCAAATCCCCGATAAAGTCACGATCAATCAAGTTCTCGGCGCAATGGTAGCCGAGTGGGTGGTGAAGGCCAACGAACTCTCAGTGACGTTCCTGGAGCCGGTCGAGCAAACCGCGCGATTCGTCGTGACTGGGGAAACTCGCAGCCCACGGGAAGGAGAAATTGATATTCCCCTGCTCCGTCTTCTCAACGCCGAGCGCGAAACCGGCGGTGTAGCGGTCGAAGTCCTCGGCGCCGGGGAGATTAAGGATCTCAAATTCGAAGGGCTAGAAAGCGCGGATGCCACGGACCTCGGTGAAATGGTTTCGAATCGCCAATCACCGTCGCTCGCGGCGTTTCGGTTTCGCTCCGGCGATTCGAAGCTGACACGGTCGCTCAGCTTGAACATCGCGCGCTACACGCCCCAAGCCGTTCTGATGGCCAACGTCTCCGAGGCCCGCTACCAAGTTTTGATCAGCAACGAAGGGAAAACGCTCATCCAGGCGCGCTACGCCGTTCGAAACAACCAGCGCAACTTCCTCAAGATCACCTTGCCGCCAGGCGCCACGCTTTGGAGCGCATCCCTGGCGGGCAAAGCATTGCGGCCGGGCCAGTCGCCGGACGGCAGCCTCCTCTTGCCGCTGGACAAGGCGCGCGCCGGCGAGGAAGCACCGGAGTTTGCCGTTGAAGTTGTCTATCTGAGCCGTGGCAACGTGTGGAATGACAAAGGTCAGTTCAAACTTGCGCTGCCGGCTCTTGATCTGCCGGTCTCGCGCACGGGACTTCTCGTGTATCATCCGCCGCTTTTCAAAGTGACACCCGAACCAGGCGCGTTTCGAATGGAACCCTATTCGAGTCCGATCTCGTCGGCGCTCAATCCTCCTGTGACATACAGCGTAACGGGTGCAGGAATAGGTCCAGGTGTAGGCGGGGCAGTATCGGCGTTCTCAGCTGCGCCAGCGCCACCGTCAGCAGATATGGACGCCAAGGACGAAACAAAATTGAAGCGCTCTCAAGCGGCAACTGAAGCACTTCTCGATAAATTCAGGACGGACTCGCTGGCAGGGAAGCGCGCCGGGATTCTTCCCATCCGCGTTTCTTTCCCCGCCTTCGGTCCTTCGCTCTACTTGGTCTCCGAACTGACCGGCGAAAATCAGGCCCCCTCTGCGGGACTAACGTATCAGCACGAGAAAAAGGCAGGTGGCAAATGAAAAAGATATTCGTAATAGTCTTGGCGTGGATGCTGGTTCTCCCCGGTTTTGCGGCCGCCGCAGATGATGTCGCTCCGCCTCCCGTTCCGGCTTCGGGTAACGTCACACTTCCCCTCGACGAATACAACCGGCTCGTCGAACTTGCGAGCAAGCCAACCAGGAAACCGGACACGCCGCCCGTTCCCTACACCATGAAGCGCGCGGACCTGAAGTTCCGCGTCGCGAACGAATCGGTTCAAGGTACGGTGCAATTGCAGGGAGAAATCCTTCATAAGGGGGCGACCAAAATTCCGCTGACGACCGGCATGGCCGTTCTCGACGCCCGGCAGGAAGGGAAGGGCTTGCCTCTCGAATTGGATAATGGAACGCACACGGCTGTTCTCACTGGGCCAGCGGACTTCGCCGTCACGCTTGACGCCGGCCTTCCACTCAGCATTGAAGCCGGCCGCGCTTCCTTCAGTCTCCCGGTTCCATCGGCGGGCAGCGTGCGGCTTGCGCTTGCTGTTCCCGGCGACCACACCAACGTTCGAATCAGCCCCGGCCTCATCACCTCCAGGTCCTCAGATAGTGGACAAACCGCCATAGAAGCTACGCTTGTGCCCGGACAGCCTGCGAACATCTGGTGGACAACGCGTGAGACTGCCGCGCCCGTCGTGCCTAAGGAAGTGCGCTTTCTCTCGGATGTAAAAACGCTCGTTTCCGTCAGCGAAGCGGACATTCGAATCGCCGCTCTCACCGACATCACCGTCGTGCGAGGCGAACCCTCCCAATTCGAAATGGAAGTCCCCGTAGGATTCGAAATCACCGGCGCGACCGGAGCATCAGTGGAATCGAGCGAAGTGGAGTCCGGCGTTTTGACTCTGAAGGTCGCTGGCCCGGCGCAGCGAAGTCATCAGTTCCTGATCTCCATGGAAAAATCAATCACCGCAACGAAAGCCGACGCGCCCTTTCTCAGTTTCAAAAATGCTCAGCGGGAAACCGGCGAGGTTCTCGTCGAGGGCGCTGGAACGATCGAGTTAACCGCTACGGAAGCTGGCGGCCTGAAGCGCATGGATTTCAAGGAAATGAACCCCTACTTGCGTTCGCTGGCGCGCTTTCCATTGCAGGCCGCATTCCGTTATCACAAACAACCGAATGAAAAGCCTACCCTCGCGCTCGAATGGACTCGCTTTCCGGACAGCAGCGTGCTTTCCGCCGTCGCCGAGCGCGCGGTCGTCACTACTCTCGTGACCGCGGAAGGCCGATCGTTAACCGAGGTACGACTCACCATCAAAAACCAGGCGCAGCCGTTCTTGAAAGTGGCCCTGCCGACGGGCGCGAGCATTCTCTCCGCCGAAGTTGCCGGAGAAAAAGTGAAGCCCGTCGAAGGACCGGACGGCAATCGCGTTCCGCTGCTGCGCGCGGGCTTCCGGCCCGTGGACTCCTACACGGTCTCGTTCGTGTTCATGCACTCGGGCGTGCCGTTCGCGAAAAAAGGCGGCTCCGACCTTTCGCTTCCGAAAATGGACGTGCCGATCAATCTCCTGCAATGGGAGGTCTTTCTCCCCGAACGGTTCAAGGTGAAAGACTTCGGAGGTGACGCCATCGCCACGAATCTTCTTCCTCCTTCGCCTCTATACGCTGCCGCTGAAAGCTATGACAACACAGCCGGGCTCGCGATGGCAGCGCCCGTCAGCCGGATGGAAACCGTGCAAGTTATGGCCGAATCCGTCGAGATCCGCGATTCTCGCCAGATCGAGCGCGAAGCGCGGAAGAACGCCGAGAAGCAGCAGACGGCGGCTTCCTCCAACGTGACGAATCTCCAGCAGCGTGTTTCCGGAATCTTGCCGGTTCGCGTCGATGTGCCGAGAGCAGGAAATTCGTATCACTTCGTCAGGCCGCTGGTCCTCGATGAAGAAACGAAAGTGAGTTTTACATACAAATCGAAATAGTCTTTGTCATCGAACCGAAGAGGCAGGTACGCGGTTCGGCGTGCGCATCGCGCGATCCAACGCTTGCTTCTCTTCCTGCTCGAGCGCACGAGTTGCACCCTTTGATAGATCGCCAAGGGTCAACGGCCCGATGGCGACACGCACAAGCCGTAGCACTTCAATTTTCAATTCTGCGAGCATCCGCCGGATATGCCGATTTTTGCCTTCGTCCAGCACAATTTCGAGCCACGAATGGCGCTCACCCTGCCGAAGCACACGGACGTTTTTCAGTCGGAGGAATTCGCCGTCGCTCGTGCGGATTCCGTTTCGCAATGACTGCAGCATCTTTTCATCGCCAATGGCGCTGATTTGCACGTGATAGGTCTTATCGAGATGCGTCTCCGGGGCCGTAATGCGCGCCGCCCATTCCGAATCATTCGTCAGGAGCAGCAATCCTTCGCTTGCTTTGTCCAGCCGCCCGACCGGCGCAATCCAGGGCAAGCCCTCGGGCAAATACGCGTACGCAGTCTCCCGGTTTTTTTCGTCTGCTGCAGTCGTTACAACTCCGCGAGGTTTGTTAAGAGCAAGATAAATCTTGGAACTGCCTTCCACTGGCTGGCTATCTATTTCGATCCGATCTTTTCCGATGTGCACCGGCGTTTCCGGATCATGGGGCAGCGTTCCGTTCAACTTCACTCTTCCCCCGGCAATCAGCTCTGCTGCGCGCGATCGCGAGCAATAGCCGAGTTTTGAAAGAGCACGCGCCAAGCCCACTTTCTTCAATCCGCCACCCTCTACTTTGCCGCAGGCGCCGCTTCAGGCGCCGCCGTGGAAGTTGGCACCCCAGATGGCGGCGACGCTGAAGCTTCATGTTTCACCGTCCCATAGCGCGCGGCCAGCCATTCGCGGGCTTCTTCGGGCTTGTAGTTGAACGGCCCCATCCCGCCGCGATAGGCGATATGACCGCTCTCATCAATGATGTAAATCCGCTCCGGCCACGCGGCGTACGCGTCATTGGCGGCGTTGCTCATGTCGTCGATTCCGAAGGGCAGGGGGAACTTGTATCTCTTGGTGAAATCATTCGCGATGGCCACGCGCTGCTCCAGTGTTTTGGGCTGCGCGTAACAGACGTCGTCCTTCACATTCGATTTCATCTGCCATTCGTCGGTGGGGTGCGCCTCGCGAATGTAAACGGTCAGGAAATCCGCACGCTCTTTGTAATCTTCATAAATCTGAACGACGTCGCCGACCTGGCGGCGAAACGGCGGTCAAGTAAAACTCCCAAACACCAGCACCAGCGGCCGCTCATGGGTTCGTTCGCGGATGTGAAATCGACTAACGCCATCCAGCGCGACAATCCGGGCGTCTGGCGCGTCGCTGCCCACTTTCAGTGTGCCGCGATGCATGTGCGGCAGTGCGTAGCGCACCATGCTGTACCCATCCTTGAGGCTCCCAGCCATGTATGACAGAACGGCAAAAGCAGCGACGAGGAGCGTGCTAAAAACTCCGGCTGTCCATTTCCAGAAACGATTCATGCCAACTTGCTCCGGCCGATAAACTTAGACGCGCCCAAACGACAAGCACACGCGGAGCCCCCGCGCAGAAAACGGCCGCCTCTGCCGCTGCAAGTTAGCACTGAGTTGAGCGCGTAAAATAGTGCATTGCATTAGCGGCCGTCCTTCGCGCGCAGCTTGTTGCGCTCCTGCTTATAGCGCGCCAATGAGTTCTCTATAACCTTGATCGCGGCGTAGGCGGGCCGGATGTCTTCCACCTGGACCTGCTTGCCTTCCAGTTGCTTGTAGTCTTGGAAAAAGCGCTTCAGCACGAGCAAGCGGTGCGGCGGCAATTCGTTGGCCTCGACGTAGCTGTTGAATTCCGGGTCGTTTGTCGCCACGGCGATGACTTTGTCGTCGCTCGCCCCGGAGTCGATCATGGTCATCAGCCCAATGGCCCGCGCTTTGATGAGCGCCAGCGGCTGGACCGGCTCCTGGCACAAAACGAGGACATCGAGAGGATCGTTATCGTCGGCATACGTCTGCGGGATGAACCCATAATTCGCCGGATAGAACACCGCCGAATGGATGATGCGATCCACTTTCAACAGCCCACTAGGTTTGTCCAACTCGTATTTCACGTTGGAGCCCAGGGGGATCTCGATGACCGCTTGAAAATCGCGCGGGAGGTCGTCCCCGGGAGAAACGTCGTGCCATGCATGGAGCATCGCTTTTGATCCCTCGTGGCGGAATGGCTGGTGACATTATGGCCCATATGCAGCAGGAAGAAATAACAGTGAATGGCGACACGTGACCCCGAGACCTTCGGGGCGGGCCGATGACGCGTGAAAGAGAAATCCTTGGTCGCTCGGCGCCTCCCTGATAAGGCCAGGGCAGATCTTGGGAGTAGCCATTTGGCAAAAAAAGGGTGTCCCCACCCAGGTACCCACCCCCCGATGCCAAAGGAGTTGAGGAGAACCCGTTGCCCAAAAGAGTGTGTAAAATATAGGAAAAAAAGGGGATGAATGGAAGAGACCAAAAATTGCGGGTTTAAAGAAGTAGCGGGCACCTGCCTCCCCTATCTTTTCATAAAAGATTGACAGGACAGGGTTTAGCGGGCGGGAGTCGGATAAAAGATTGTGAGGAAAGAAGTTAGAGAAGATGAGAGTACCGTACTCGTCAAGATAAATTTGTAATTGGTTTGTCTATTGCCGGACAGCTGGTTCGCCGCAGGCTGAGCCGGAAAAGCGGGGGAGAAGGCGCACGTTCAGGCGCGGGCTTTGTCAATCATTTCTTCCCAGATGCCTTTGGATTTGAGGATTAGTTCGACGAGTTCGCGTGCGGCGCCTTTTCCGCCATCGGTTTTGGTGGTGAAATGGGCTGCGCGGCGCACTTCCGGGGTGGCGTTGTGGACTGCGACTGCCAGTCCCACGCGGTTCATGACGGTCAGGTCAGGCAGGTCATCGCCCAGGAAGGCGACTTCCGATTCTTTTGCGCCAGTCTTGCGCAAGACATCTTCGTAAGCGGCAATTTTGTGCCCCTGCTTCTCGTAGACGAACTCGATGTCCAGCTCTTTACAGCGCCTGCGGAGAGCCGCGCTGGCGCGGCCGGTGATGACACCTGTTCGCAACCCGGCGGTGGCGGCCAGTGTGAGGCCCTGACCGTCATGCGCGTCAAAAGTCTTGATTTCAAGCGCTGAACCGTCCGACTGCGACAACAAGGCGACGCTGCCATCGGTCAGTGTCCCGTCTACGTCCATCAGCAGCACCTGAATCTGCTTCGCTCTTCGCGCCAGTTTTTCCGGAATCTTCTTTCCTCGCTTAGCCAATGCCATGTCCTCTTTTCTTCTCAGCGTTGAATTCCTCTGCCTCAAAGCGCTACATCAGCTCCAGCGTCCACAAATCATGCAGATGCACCACGCCCAGCACGCCCTCGGCCTCATCGATAACCACGATCGAGGTAATCTTGCACTTCTCCATCAGGTTCAACGCTTCACTCGCGAGAAGGCGCGGTCCGATGGTCTGCGGCCCCTTTGTCATGCATTGCCCGGCGGTCATCTCGAGCGTCGCGCCGCGATGTTTTTCCATCAACCGCCGCAGGTCGCCATCGGTCAGAATCCCCGCCAATCTTCCGTCCGGCTCCAGCACCGTCGTCATTCCCAGGCCCTTCTTGCTCATCTCGTGAAAAACGTCCGGCATCGGCGTTGCGGTGGAAACACGAGGCAGCGCCTCTCCTGCATGCATCAGGTGTTCGACGCGAAGCAGTTTCTTCCCCAAACGCCCCGCGGGATGCAAGGCCGCAAAATCGTCATGACGAAAATTTCGCCGTTCCAGCAGCGAGACCGCGAGGGCGTCGCCAACGGCCATTGCTACGGTCGTGCTCGCCGTGGGCGCAAGATTCAACGAGCACGCCTCTTCCTTCACGCTGACATCCAGCACGACGTCGCTGGCTTCGGCGAGCGTCGATTGCACTTTGCCCGTCAGTGTCACCAGAGGCATCTCCAGCCGCTTGAGCGCTTCCAGCAGCCGGATGATCTCTTCCGTTTCTCCACCATAGGAAACAGCCAGCATCGCGTCCCCGCGCGCGAGCATGCCCAAGTCGCCGTGGAGCGCTTCCGCCGGATGCAAAAAGAAAGACGGCGTGCCCGTGCTGGACAGCGTCGCGGAGATTTTTCGCGCGATCAGGCCCGACTTGCCCATTCCGCTAACGACGACTCGCCCCTTGCACGCGAACAACACTTCCACTGCTTTCTCGAAGCATGCGTCGAGCCGCGCCAGCACATCTTGAAGGGCCTGCGCTTCGATCCTTAGCACGCGCCGCGCTGTCTCCAGGCTCATTTCTCGCTCCAGCGGCGGACCACGGAGTTGAGACCTTTTAATTTCATGAGCAGGCCAAGGAGTTCCGACAGCGGCAGGGCATTGGGTCCATCGGAAAGGGCTCCCGCTGGGTTGTCGTGGGTCTCCAGGAAAATGCCGTCCACTCCCGCGGCCACGCCGGCGCGCGCCAAAGGCTCAATAAATTGCGGCTGCCCGCCGCTGGACTGGCCTTGCCCGCCAGGGAGCTGCACGGAATGCGTCACATCATAAACAACCGGGTAGCCCGTCCGCTGCATGATCGGGAACGAACGCATATCCACCACCAGATTCTGGTAGCCAAACGAAGCGCCGCGTTCCGTCAGGATAATCTTTGTATTTCCCGTGCTGGCCACCTTTTCCGCCACATTTCCCATGTCCCAGGGCGACAGAAACTGCCCCTTTTTTATATTGATGATCCGGCCCGTTTTGCCCGCAGCGATCAGCAGATCCGTTTGCCGCGCCAGGAACGCCGGAATCTGCAGCACATCGCAAACTTCGGCAGCAGCTTCCGCCTGTGAGGCGTCGTGTATGTCGGTAAGAATCGGCAGTTTCAGTTCGGACTTGATCTTGCCGAGAATGCGCAAGCCTTCCTTCAGGCCCGGGCCGCGGAACGCCTTTAACGAGGACCGGTTGGCTTTATCGTACGACGCTTTGAAGATATAGGGCACGCCCGCGTCGGCTGCGATCTTCGCGACCTTCTCCGCTATTGTCCGTGCGTGCTTTTCGCTTTCAATCACGCACGGCCCTGCAATCAGAAACAGCGGGTTACCGCCGCCGAGGCGAAGGGCTCCAAGCGCAATTTCACGAGTCGTGTTCATACGAGATGGGGAAAGGTCTGCAAGGTACTTAGGCTACGCAGCCAGCGCTGCGTTTGCAACGATTTAGGCGGTGACGTGCGGCGTGAGCCCAACGGCCTGCGCGCGCTTGGGCTCCGGCACGGAACGCGCTTTATTCTTCTTGTGCTCCAGCGCCGCGCCGATGAACGCCACGAACAGCGGGTGCGGTTCCAGCGGCTTCGATTTGAATTCCGGATGGAACTGGCAGCCGAGGAACCACGGGTGATCCGGCGCCTCGACAATTTCCACGTAATTCTCATCCGGAGTGCGGCCCGTGATGCGCAGGCCCGCGCCAACAAGCGTCTTTTCGTAGTCGCGGTTGAATTCGTAGCGGTGGCGGTGCCGCTCGCTGATCTCCAGTTTCCCGTACGCTTTATGTGCGAACGATCCGGGCTCGAGCCTGCATGTCCAGGCGCCCAGCCGCATGGTGCCGCCCATTTCATCCACGCCCAGCAATTCGCGTAACTTGTAAATCACGCGATGCGGCGTCTGGGGGTCAAATTCCGTGCTGTCCGCCTGTTTCATCCCGGTTACGTCGCGCGCGTATTCAATCGTCGCGCACTGCATTCCCAGGCAAATCCCAAAGAACGGCACTTTGTGTTCGCGCGCGTACTGAATTGTATGAATCATTCCCTGAATGCCGCGCTTCCCGAAGCCGCCGGGAACCAGGATGCCGTCGTATCCATGCAGCCGGGCGGCAGCCGTCTCCGGCGAATCGATCTCTTCCGCTTCGATCCATTCGAGGACGGTTTTGTGATTGTGCGCCAGCCCGCCGTGGAGCAGGGCTTCGCGCAAACTTTTGTAAGCATCCTCCAACTGCACGTACTTGCCGACCACCGCAATCCTTGCTTCGCCGGCCGGATGATGCATCCGGTGCACCAGGTCGATCCACGGCTTCATGTCCGAAGGTCTTGCTTCCAGTTTCAGCAGCCGCAGGATTTGCTCGTCCAGGCCTTCTTTGCTGAGTTCGGCGGGCACTGCGTAAATCGTGTCCACATCTTCCATTGAAATGACGCAGGCTTCCGCCACGTTACAGAACAGCGCAATTTTCTTCTTCAGTTCCGCCGGAATATGGTGATCGCTGCGGCAAAGAAGAATGTCCGGCTGAATCCCGATGCTCAGCATCTCTTTCACGCTGTGCTGCGTGGGCTTTGTTTTCAGCTCGCCGGCCGCGGCGATGAACGGCACCAGCGTGACGTGCACGAAAAGCGTGTTCTCAGGGCCTAGCTCCAGCCTCATTTGGCGGATCGCTTCGAGAAAGGGAAGCGATTCGATGTCCCCGACCGTCCCGCCAATCTCCACAATGACGACATCCACCGCGTCAGAGACTTTCCTGATCGTGGCTTTAATCTCGTCGGTCACGTGCGGAATCACCTGCACTGTTTTTCCCAGGTAGTCCCCGCGGCGTTCCTTCGTGAGGATGGTTTCGTAGATGCGTCCGGTCGTCCAGTTATTGTCGCGGGAAAGCTTGGCGTGCGTGAACCGCTCGTAATGCCCCAGATCGAGGTCCGTCTCCGCGCCGTCTTCGGTCACAAACACTTCGCCGTGCTGAAAGGGGCTCATCGTGCCCGGATCGACGTTCAGGTACGGATCACATTTCTGCAGGGTGACTTTGAAAGCGCGACTCTCGAGGAGACAGCCGATAGAGGAGGCAGCTACGCCCTTTCCAAGTGAGGAAACCACACCGCCGGTTACAAAAATATATTTTGGCGCCATCCTTACAGCCCGCGTTCCTACGCCGGGCTTGTTTGCCCTCCACAGGAGTGACGTACGCATAATTATCGTAGGAACTCGCAATTCTGTCAAATCAAACTCGCCACTTCGCCACTCGAGCAAAACGGATTTTTTTCTGGAATTCTTGAGGCTCTGGCTCCGAAGCCTTTTTCGATCGGGCCTTCTCGCAGGCTTCCTGGCACGTTCCATCGCCGCGATAAGGCGTGCATCCCGGTTCAACATAGAGCACACGTCCACGTTTTCCAGGTAACATTTTCTGGGGAAGCAGCCATCTACTGAATGGAAGTGCTGCGCACGACCCGAAAAAACCCGTGCAACTTTTCCGGCACGAATGGGTTCTTACAGTCGGGAGTGACTTGAAGACCGCTGGCTTGTCACTGGCTGCGAAATGGCAGAGCCCGCGCAGTGGAGTCCAATCCGGGAGTGTGAGATGCAGAAAACAACGCTCGTCAGAATTTCAGTGGTGCTAGTCGCGCTTCTGCTGGTTCTTGGCACTTCGGTTTGGGCGCAAAAATTGGCTGACCGGCCGCGGGCAGCCTCGATGCGGAGCCTTGCGTATGACGCAAAGCAAGAGACTGCGGTCGAAGGCACCGTCTTGAGCTACACCGCGGAAGCCGCGACGCCGCCCATTGGCGCGCACGTCCAGTTGCAGACCGCGAGCGGCACCATGGACATTCGTCTTGGGGCGGCCTCTTACCTTGAGGCTAACCACTTTTCTTTGGCAAAAGGTGATTCGGTCAGAGTAGTGGGTGCTAGTTTAGCCTCACGCCAGGGCACGATCTTTCTCGTGCGTCTGATCCAAAAGGGCGGGCAGTCCCTCGCGCTTCGTACCGCGAAGGGCGCGCCGCTCTCCTTTGCTGGCGCTCGCTTACTGTCTCCTGCCCAGCGCGCCAGCCAAGCAGGTCCACGATGAACCGCTCGATCATGCGCCTGCTCCCGCTCGTCACAATCCTGCTTGCTTCTCTCACCGCCGCGTGCAACAACGGCGGAACGATTGTCGGGCCGCCACCTCCGCCGCCAACTGGTAACTTCTCTAATGCGAGCTTGAAGGGCCAATACGCTTTTTCGATGAGCGGAACGGAACTCTGCGGCCCTAGCCCCGGTTTTTCCACCTTCTTCGCGCGAGCCGGCAGCTTCACCGCGGACGGGAGCGGCCACATTAGCGGCGGCGTTGAAGACGTAAACGTATGCACGGGAGTTGGCACCCTGCCATTCACCAGCAGCACGTATTCCATCTCTGCCGATGGCCGGGGCACTCTTAACCTGACGAACAGCACTGGCACAACGAGCTACAGCCTTACACTAACTTCCCCAACCCAAGGCTTTGTTGCGCAGACCGATGGCAACGCAACAGCAAGCGGTTCGCTTCAGCGACAAAACCCGGCGGCGTTTTCCAATCCGGCGATCGCCAATGGTTACGTATTTGATGTTTTCGGGGCCAGCAGCGCCTCGAATCCCGAATCAATCATTGGCCGCTTCGACGCTGATGGCGCAGGCAACATCAGCTTGGGCTGGTATGACTCCAATGAAGCCGGCACGCTCTCCGGCCAGCAACTCTTCCCGGCCGGAGCCTTGTATCAATTCGACCACACGTTCGGCCAGTCTGGCCGCGGTGTTGCCAACATTGCCGGGCATAATTTTGCCTTCTACGTCGTGGATGCGACGCGCTTGAAACTAGTCGGCACCGATTTTCCCGAGGTGTTCTCCGGGGAGGCGTTTGCGCAGCGCAATATTGCATTTAGTGACGCCTCGCTGAACAGCGGCTTTGCGTTCCTCCTTGGAGGCAGTAGCTCGAGTGGGCCCATTGCCACGGCAGGCCGCTTCGCTGCGGATGGCCTTGGCAATCTTTCCGAGATTTTTCTCGATGAGAACAACAATGGAACCGTAACACTCCTTCCCTCGCAGGGGGGCACGGTCGCCGGCACCTATACTCTCGATGCCAACGGACTTGGAGGGGGCACGGCAACGTGGACGGATACGAAGGTGGGAACGTTTACCTTCATTTTTTACTTGATCTCGCCGACGGAGGCCGTTTTCCAGGAGACTGACACCGGGATCACAAGCGACGGCACGCTCCTGGCCCAGACCGCCGGTCCCATCACGCCTGCCTCGCTTGCAGGGGACTTCGCTTCTGTATTGAGCGGCGTGACTCAGAACGGTTCCATCGTAGACTCGAACGATTTCGTCGGCCAATTGAAGCTGACCTCCGCCTCCGGCAACAACGCCACCGGCATCATGGACTTTACTGAGTTCAGTCCGGCGCATCAGCACCAGTTCTTCGACATTCAGTCTAGTGGCCCGCTAAACATCACTTCACCGGGCACCGGCCCAAACACATTGACACTGACAACGACGTTCCCGTCGCCACAGACGTTTAATTTCACGGCCTACGCTGTGGATGCGAACACCGTTTTTCTAGTTGGTGTGGATAACAACCGCGTCCTCGCGGGTTCGATCGCGCGACAACCTTGAAGAATTGAGATGAGCTTCAATGATCCACCCGGACACATCTGGCCGGGCGGATTTATTTCTGTAGGAGCTTTTCCACCTTCTCTACGTCTTCGGGCACGTCCACGCTCACCGCGTCATGTTCTACTTCCGCCACGCGGATCTTCCATCCATTCTCCATCCAGCGCAGTTGCTCGAGCTGTTCGATTCTTTCGAGCTCACCCTGCGGCAGCGTCGGATATTCCAGCAGCGCTTCGCGTTGAAAAACGTATAGCCCAAGATGTTTCAGATGCCGCACCTGGATTTTGCTTGCGGTGTCCCGCACCCAGGGAATCGGCGCGCGCGAGAAATAAATCGCGTTCCCGTCAAAGTCCAACACCGCCTTCACCACATTCGGGTCCATGATGTCTCCGGGCGTCTTGATGGGCGTCGCCACCGTGCTGATCGAAGCCTGCGGCTCCTCCACCAGGGAATTGACCGCCACATCTATCGCATGTGGATCCAGGAGCGGCTCGTCCCCCTGTACGTTCACGAATACATCTCCCTGTTCGCGCGCGGCCACTTCCGCGACGCGTTCCGTACCGGTACGGTGCTCGGTCCGCGTCATCCTCGCCTCGCCGCCGAATCCCTCCACGGCCTTCACGATGCGTTCGTCGTCGGTCGCCACAATCACCTGGTCCGCTCGCTGTGCTAGTTTGGCGCGCTCATAGACCCACTGGATCATCGGTTTTCCCGCCAGCAAAACCAATGGTTTCCCCGGCAACCGACTCGAACCATATCTAGCAGGAATGACCACCACCACTTTGGCCAAGCTCGTCTCCTCTCGTTCTCCATTTTGCCGGGAATACTGGACCTTCCGGCTCGGTCTAACTTTAACAGGGAGATTCTGCGCGGCGATGCTACCACACGCCCCGCAACCCGGTCGGCCTATCGAGCTGTGCAATACCGAACAGCAAGCATTTGCCCTTGTGTTCGAGAATCCGAGTGGTAGAATTGCAGTTAGTCTGAACCGCACGGCCATCCCTGCAGGCCGGGATGGAGAGGGTGCCGTGAAACGCGATTTACTGGGTTTTCGCGTCCTGTCTTTCTTATTCCGATTCCAGCTGGTCGTTTGCCTGTCCATGTTCTATGCCGCGCTCCCTGGCGCCGCTCAATCGGACTCCAACGAAAACAAGTCCAAGGACGAAGGTAAGCGCGAGGAAGTCAAGGAAATCAAGAAAGACGACTTGCGGAAAGATACCCCGGGCACGCCTTTTAAGCCCGGAGGGTTGCTTCACTTCGATGTGGACCTCGCCCTCATCAACGTCACGGTCACGGATCCCTACAATCGCTTGGTCACCGGCCTCGAACCTGACAATTTCCGCGTCTATGAAGACAGCATCGAGCAGGAAGTGGTCACTTTCTCCGCCGAAGATGTTCCCATCTCTATCGGCGTGATCTTTGATTTCAGCGGCAGCATGGCCAACAAAGTGGCCAAGGCCCGCGAAGCCGCCGTCCAATTCTTCAAGACCGCCAATCCCCAAGATGAATTCTTCCTCGTCAGCTTCAACGAGCGCGCGGAATTGACCAGTTCCTTCACCAACAGCGTGGAAGATCTGCAGAGCCGCATGATGCTCACGGCGCCCAAGGGCCGCACCGCGCTGCTCGACGCCATTTATCTCGGGCTCAGCCAGATGAGGGGTGCACACAACGCCAAACGTGCCTTGCTCATTCTATCGGATGGAGGCGATAATCATAGTAGGTACAACGAAAGCGATATCAAGCGCTTGGTGAAGGAAGCCGACACCCAGCTCTACGCCATCGGCATCTTTGACCCGCTTGGTTATCGCAACCGGTCCCCGGAGGAACTGAGCGGTCCGTCGCTGCTCAGCGAAGTAACCGAAATGACCGGAGGCCGCGTGTTCGCCGTGGAGAAGCTGGATGAGTTGCCGGATATTGCCTCAAAAATCGGCATGGAGCTGCGAAACCAATATGTCCTCGGCTATCGACCAAGCAACAAGGCTCACGACGCACGCTGGCGCAAGCTCAAGATCAAGTTGCGCGCACCCAAGGGACTTCCACCGCTCAGCGTCTATTCCAAGACCGGATATTACGCCCCCAGCCACTGAGCTCTTCCGGCGTCTCTTTCCTTCCCTGCGTTATTTCTCTCTCTTGATCTGCGCCGCGGTTGTCTTCTCTTCCGCCGCCCTCGCCCAGATTCCCATCCCCAATTCCGTACCGCCTCCTCCCGGCCAGGATGCCAACGCCGGTAAGCAAGGCTCGAAGCTGATCATCGACGTTAACCTGGTCGTCCTGCACACGACCGTTCTCGATGATCGTCATCGCTTCGCGGACGGCCTCAAGTCGGAAAATTTCCGCGTCTTCGAAGACAAGATCGAACAGAAACTCTCCGTCTTCAAGCGCGAGGACGTGCCTGTCAGCATGGGGCTGGTCATCGACAATAGCGGCAGCATGCGCGACAAGCGCCCGCGCGTCAATGAAGCCGCCATCACCCTCGTCCAGTCCAGCAACCCCAATGACGAAGCCTTTGTCGTCAACTTCAACGACGACTTCTATCTCGATCTCGACAAGGATTTCACCAATAGCGTTCCCGAGCTGAAAGAAGCCCTCGAACGCATCGATTCCCGCGGCAGCACGGCTTTGCGCGACGCCATCATGGGCTCTCTCGATCACCTGAAAAAGGCCTCCAAGGACAAGAAGGTTCTGCTCGTCGTCACCGACGGTGAAGACAACGCCAGCCGCAATTCCCTGGAAAAAATGATTCGTGAAGTGCAGAAGACCGATACGGTGATCTACACCATCGGCCTGCTCGGTCAGGAAAATAAAAAGGAAGCCAAGCGCGCTCGCAAAGCGCTCGAACAAATTGCCGCAGCATCTGGCGGCCTCGCCTACTTCCCGGAAAACGTGGATGACGTGCACAGCATTTGCGAACAAGTCGCCCACGACATCCGCAACCAATACATTCTGGCTTACTATCCCACCAACACCAATCGCGACGGGACCTTCCGAGCCGTCTCCGTTGCGGTAGTTCCCCCGCGTGGCCACGGCAAGCTGGTCGCCCGCACCCGCAACGGCTACTACGCGCCCTTGGATAAACCCTCCGCCGCCGGAAACTGACTCTTCTTTCTTTCTCCTCGTAGGGCCCGCCATCTGAGGCGGGCCGCTTCGCTTTGCTGAAGCCTTTAGCAGGTCTCCTACTTCAGCCGAAGGTCAGTCTTCCGACACTCGCTAAGCCAGACCGACACCATATTGTGTAGTCTTCTTTTCTGACTTAGAGCTGAAAACTAACAACTGAAAACCGGCAGTCTACTGCGGCTTTGGCAATTGCAGAATCATCCCCCCGCCTTGCCCCGTCTGTACCGTCGGCATCTGCCCGTTCCACTTGTCAATCATCGCGCGGTTGTTTTCAATCCGGCGCAACTCCAGCAATTGTGGCGTCAACGAATTCTGCCGGATGCGGTTGGCATCGGCTTCGCCCTGCGCCCGGGTCACCAGCGACTTGGCATCACCCTCCGCCTCCGCGATTTTCTTCGCAGCTTCGGCTTGTGTGGTCGCCAGTTCGTTTCGAGCGCGTTCCGCTTGCTGGATCGCCTGCGCCTTCGCGGTAATGGCAGTCGCGATCACCGTCGGCACACGTGGCGCTCCGATGAAACCAAACTGCTGCACGCTTACTCCCACTGGCGACAGTTTCTGTTCGATCTTGGTCTGTACCTTGCTCAGAAACTCCGCCTTTTTTTCGCCGTAGATATCCTCGACGACGTATGTCGAAGCCACTTCGTTCAACGAGTTGCGCACCACGTCGCGGAGAATCCCGTGCGTGAACGACTCCATGTCCCCAAGGCGGTACTTCACGTAGAAGTCCGGCGCCTTCGCTGCTTCGATGGCATAGGAAAGCGACACGTCCACGAAAATCTCCATTCCTTCCTTGGAGTTAAACCCCATTTCTTCGTTGATTGGATGCCCCTCGCTCGTATCCTTGGTCCATTTCACCGTCTGCACGTACGTCGGAAATTCGATGATCTGTGTGGTCAGGGGCGAATAAACTACCCAGCCCGTGCGCACTGGAATTTCCGATGCCCCGCGCTGCTTGCCCGCCAGATTGATTTCCACACCCACATGCCCCGCTTCGATGCGCGTTACGCGCAGCAGGAAAACGCTCAGCACTAGCAACAACAAAATTACACCGATGCCGATGGCCCCAAATTTCAGAAGCGGGCCGTCCCTTCTCATTTCAAACGCCGCGTCGTCGCGGCCTCCACCCTTATTGAACATACGCATCCTCCCTCGAAAATCGAGCACCTTGAATCTGAGCTTTCAGCTTACAGCACTACACGTTAGGAAGTTGTGATGTACGCGACCTGTTTCGTAGCGGCGGGCGGAATTTATCCCGACCGGGGCCCGGCGAATTGTAGTGGCGGTCTTTAGACCCGTTCGTTCTCTTCTCTTGGAATACTGCCAGCCAGCACCAAAGCGCTCCCGCACATGGCCAGGATCTCGAATCCGCTCGTCCACGGACCCGGATCATGCAGTTTCCCGACAATGCGAGGAACATAAAGCAGCAGGAAGTACAAGATCGTGAGCGAACCCAGGAGCGTAGCCGCCAAGTCTTGCTTTCTCCCAATAATAATTACCACCCCCGCTGCAACAAAGATTACCCCGAAGAGACACGCCAAAACCGGCCCCCCGGGAATCCACGGCGGCCCCAACCCTGCCGCGTAACGCCCAAAAACAAAATGCTGAATCCCGAAAGCCACAAACGCCAGCGCAAAGAAATACTGTCCGAGCCCCAAGAATGGATCGGCCTTCTCGCGCTCTTCCAAAGGAGCGGCGCTCGCGAGAATCCAGGCGCCTCCGCACATTGCCAAAGCCACCAAGCCGCTGGTCCACTCGTTCCCATCGCTCGATTTCCCTATGATCCTCGGGATGTGCAGCAGCAGCACAAAAAGAAAAAACATCACTCCCAGCATCGTTGCCGCTGGCCGCGCCAGCATTCCTGTGAAGATTCCGGCAGCCGCCGCCACGAACGCCACGCCCACAAAGTACGCCCAGAACAGCCGCCCGGGCATGAACGCCGGCACCAGCGTCGCCACGAACCCGCCATAAATAAAATGTTGCACCCCGAATACGACCAGGGAAATAGCCACGAAGATTCGCCCGAGTGTTTTGCGCATGTCCGTCATAGTGGTGTTGTTGTCGCGCCCGTACTCTATCCACAACGCTCAGGAGTGTACATGAGTTAGACTGCTGCGGGACACTCAATGTACGGGCGAATCGTGCTTTAATTCCGCGCTGTTTTATGGAGAGGTATCCCCCTCTTCTGGTCGTGCTGCGCATCTCGATGGACCTCATCAGCCGATTAATCTCCGGTTCAGTGTCGAGGAACACCAATTCATAGATAGGCTCAGGTTTAGCTGTGTGTTTAACTGTTTTAGTTGACGGCAGCTTGCCTTTTTCATATACTTCCTTCGTGAACGATCAAGATTATAAGCGAATGATAGGTGAGATGCGCAAGGAGCTGGAAGCGCTTCTCGAACAGCAAGAGGACACCGAGCAAAAAATCGCCCAGCTGAGACAGGCTATTATGTCCTTTGCGCCGCTCGCCAAAGAACAAGGCATAGCATGGGATTTTCTAGGTGACATGAACCCCGTTGGAACAACCGAAGCGATTCGGGAAATTCTTCGCGCGGTCTATCCTAAAGCGCTCAGTCCGGTTGAGATCAAGGAGCAACTGAAGAGCAGAGGCCAGGACCTCAGTCAGCACAAGAACATAATGGCAAGCGTACATTCCACCTTGAAAAGAATGTTGGAAAACCGAGAAATTAGGACGAGTGATCAGGGCTTGACTTACGGGTGGCGTCGCCGGTTTCATGTGGGCGTGCGCCGCCGTAAACTTCGGGGAGCTTTTGGCGACCATAAACCCGTCACAGAGGATACATAAGGCATAAGAACAAATCTCGGCGGATGGACCACACCAAGTGCATGTGAGGTGCCCTTGCCCGATAAATATAAACTCACGCGAGAGGAAATGAACGCGCTATTGCGCGACCTCCGGAACATTCTCAAATTTGGGGACGAGCGGGAGTTTATGCAGGTTTTGCGGAAGCGCGGGATAAAGGACGAGGACCCCCGCTTCGCCGAGATCGTGAAGCTTTTCCGCGACCTGCGGAGCGGGAAGACTTGACCGCGAGTTTGTGGATATCCCTCAGCATGGTCTTTGCCTCGGCGGGCGGCAATGTACCAAGGTGCTCTTCGATGATTTCCGCTGTCCTTCGGACAGCAATATCAAGCTTTGACTTTTTGATCGCCATTGCCAATACAGAATAACAGCAAGGGAACGCCCCCGCAACGCCGTTCGGGAGACTTGTTTCTCCTCGAAATCCGCTCAGTGACCGTCCGCCACTGGATTGTCGGGCGCGCTAGAATAGAGGAATGGAGCGCAAGGTCTTCTGGGCCACTTTCGTTTCGCTCGGGCTGATCGCGGACTTCACGTTGCCCATCATGTGGTCCCTGCTGGCTACAATTCCGATAGGCGCCTTCAGTTGGTGGCTGGCCTACCGCAGCGACTGGTTTTGACGCGAGAATCCGAGTTGCCCTGCTTACCCGCTGCTT
>Ga0137412_10000871_pt1 | contig 22555 bp, 20 predicted proteins | sample CZODoug2_1_16fun_FD_122160 | JGI IMG/M metagenome (GOLD analysis project Ga0137412, IMG submission 122160) | Vadose zone soil fungal communities from Angelo Coast Range Reserve, California, USA - CZODoug2_1_16fungal (Hybrid Assembly) | ecosystem: Environmental > Terrestrial > Soil > Vadose zone... | reverse complement strand
CATGTCGGATGTTTTGGTGCTGAAACCTCGCGGGCCATACCAATGATCGACGTGCTTTGGATCCGTGAATGCCTGGAACACCAAGTCGCGAGGCGCATTGAAAATTCGCGTGATGATGATTTCGCGTTCGGCGGTGTCGTTTTTGCTCATTTGATCGCTCGGTTCTTGGGTGGTTGTTTCTTCGGCTGTTTGGTTTGGATTTTCTTCATGGTCTCGAGATAGCCATCCAGGCGATCGAAGCTTGCCTCCCAATGCTCGCGGTAGCGCTCGGCAAACTCGGCGACCTCCTTGAGGGGCCCGGTCTCAAGGCGGCAAGGTCTGCGCTGCGCGTCGCGGCCGCGCGCAATCAGGCCTGCTCGCTCCAGCACTTTCAGGTGCTTGGACACCGCCGGGAGACTCATGCTGAAAGGCTCCGCCAGTTCCAGCACCGTGGCGTCGCCTTTCGCCAGCCTCGCCAATATGGCGCGCCGCGTGGGGTCGGAGAGAGCGGAAAAGGTCGTGTCCAAGCCAGGGTTCATGGTATTTATCCACTTAGCTAATTAACTGAAAGGTTAAATATAAGAGAGGCAATTGTCAACTGGTTGCGCGCAAGAGGTGATGCGCGAGAGGTTTGGCCTGATAATCAGCAGTCCATTTCGCAGCATCAGGGAATCAGCGATGAACCTCAATCAAGTGACGTTGCCCGCGAAAAATGTCGAGCTATCGGCTCTATTCTATCGGCGCCTCGGATTCACGCAGATCGTCAGCGCGCTGCCGCGCTATGCGAGATTCGAGTGCCAGGACGGCGCGACTTTTTCCCTGCATGCATTTGACACCGTCGTTCCCTCGCAAACAGTCGTTTACTTCGAGTGCGATGATCTCGACGCAACCTATCAACGACTGCGCGCCATAGGCATCGAGTTCAATCAGGCGCCTAAAGACCAGATTTGGCTGTGGCGGGAAGCGTACTTGCAAGATCCGGACGGCAATATCATTTGCCTCTATCACGCGGGCGGCACGCGTCGTTTTCCGCCTTGGCGCCTATCCGCCGACTCGCCGCGGGTTTAAGGGACACGCGGCCAAGGCGCTCAGGCTCGCGTTGCGCTAATCTGCGCTGATGGCGCAAGAATCCAGGGGTCTAGGACGGGGCTTGGGCGCATTGCTGGGGGCGGCACCCACGGTGAGCGCGAGCCGGGGCGGCGGCACGCTGCCTCTGTCGCTGATGCAATCAAGCACGCTTCAGCCGCGCCGCGAGATTCATCGGGAGCCACTGGAGGAACTTGCCGCTTCCATCAAGGCAAAGGGTGTGATTCAGCCGATCATCGTGCGCCCGTTGCCGACGGGGGCGTCTGGGACCGCCCGCTACGAAATTGTCGCAGGCGAGCGGCGCTGGCAAGCCGCGAAGCTCGCGGGCCTTACCGATATACCGGTCATTGTTCGTGACTTGTCCGACAAGGAAGCCGTCGCGGTCGCGCTCATCGAGAACATTCAACGCGAGGAATTGACCGCGGCCGAGGAGGCGAGGTCGCTGAAGCGGCTAACGACGGAGTTTTCGCTCACTCAGCAGGAGGTGGCTGATTCCGTCGGGCGCTCGCGCGCCGCGGTCAGTAATCTCATTCGACTGCTGGAATTGCCGGAGCCGGTGGTCGCGTTGATTGATTCAAAAGCCTTGGGCATGGGCCATGCGAGGGCTTTGTTGGGGCTTCGCGGCGCTGCCGCGCGGGAGCGCCTGGGGCAGCTCGTGGCCCAGCGCGGTTTATCGGTGCGGGAAACCGAGAATCTGGTGCGCAAGACTCTGGAGGGAGCGGGGACTGCGACGCGCAAACCAGCTGAATCGACGGTGGTGAGCGAGGTTTTGCGGACCAAAACCTGGCATGTGCAGTTGCAACAGCGCACCCAAGGATCGGGGAAAATCGTCATTGAATTTGCGGACAGCGACGCGCGCGATCAATTGCTCAATCTCATCAGGTCGTTGAAGGAAAGCGATGGGCAGCCACCGCGGTGACGGAAAACATCAACTTGCACCCCAAGGTCGGCTAGAATACACCGGCCGGAACAGGCGATTTGCAGCGTAGACGCCTCGCGTGCCACCACGCAGCGACACGGCACTCCATCTAGACGGGCTTTGTTAGGGTAATCGCGGCCTTAAGCGGCCGCATTCTTCAGTGTGATCGGACAATATGCTTTCCACATCCAACGTCGCCGTTCAATTCGGCGCCAAACCGCTTTTCGAGCAGGTGACGGTCAAGTTCTCCGATGGCAACCGCTATGGCCTCATCGGCGCGAACGGCTCGGGCAAATCCACGCTCATGAAAGTGCTCGGCGGCGATCTCGAAGCGAGCGCCGGCGATGTGATGCTGCAAATGGGCATGCGGCTCGGCAAACTGAATCAAAACCAATTCGGCTACGAGGATGAGCGGGTACTGGATGTGGTCATGCGCGGCCACACCGAGCTGTGGGCGGCGATGCAGGAACGTGACCGTATATACGCCGATCCCAAGGCCACGGACGAGGATTACATGAAGGCGGCGGAGCTCGAGGGCGTATTCGCCGAGTATGGCGGCTACGATGCCCAAGCCCGGGCAGGCAGCATCCTCACCGATGCCGGCATTCATGAGTCGCGGCACAACGGCCCCATGCGTGAGGTACCGCCGGGCTTGAAGCTGCGTGTGCTGTTGGCGCAGGCATTGTTCTCCAAGCCCGATGTACTTCTGCTGGACGAGCCGACCAACAACCTGGACATCAACTCGATCCGCTGGCTCGAGCGCGCGCTCAACGAATACGACGCCACCATGGTCATCATCAGCCATGATCGGCATTTCTTGAATCAGGTTTGCACCCACATAGCGGATTTGGATTTTCAGCAGCTCAAGATTTATCCCGGCAACTACGACGATTTCATGTTGGCCTCGGTTCAGGCGCGCGCACGCGTGGAAGCGGCCAACGCCAAGGCCAAGGATCGCATATCTGACCTGCAGGAGTTCGTGCGGCGCTTTTCGGCGAATGCGTCCAAGGCGCGCCAGGCCACCTCGCGCAAAAAGCAGCTCGAGAAAATCAAGATCGAAGAGATCAAGCCGTCGTCGCGGCAAAACCCCTACATTCGCTTCGAGCAGGGCAAAAAGCTCTACCGCTCGGCGGTGTCGGTGGAACACATCAGTTTCAACTACCCGGGCTCGGCTGAAAAAGTGCTCGACGACGTGAGCTTCAATATCGAGGGTGGTGAACGTATCGCCATCATCGGGCCGAACGGTGTCGGCAAGACGACGCTGATGCGCTGTCTCGCGGGTGAATTGCGTCCCACCGGCGGCCGCATCGTGTGGGTCGAGAACGCGCAGCCCGGCTATATGCCTCAGGATCCGCAGGCGGAGTTCGAAGATAAGATCGACTTGTTCGGTTGGATGTCGCAATACACCGGCAAGGCGGATGACGATCAAATCGTGCGCGCGACCCTGGGCAGACTGCTGTTTTCCGGAGAGGAGACCAAGAAGCAGGTGAAGGTGTTATCCGGCGGCGAGAAAGGCCGCATGATTTACGGCAAGTTGATCCTGACGAAACCCAACGTGCTGCTCATGGACGAACCCACCAACCATATGGATATGGAAACCATCGAGTCCTTGCAAATAGGCCTCGAGCACTACGCCGGCACGCTCATCTTCGTGTCGCACGATCGCGAGTTCGTCGGCGGTCTCGCTACCCGCATCATCGAAATGCGTCCCGGCGGCAAGCTGGTTGATTTCAGAGGGACGTATGACGAGTATCTGAAGGCGCAAGGACTGGAAACATAGCGCGCGGCCGCAGCTGCTGGCAGTATCGGTGCGATGCAACTGGTCGCTGAGCATCTCCAAAAGAAATTCGGTGCGATCACCGCCGTGGCGGGCGTCTCATTCAGCGCCAGCCCCGGCGAAGTGCTCGGGCTGCTGGGTCCCAATGGCGCCGGCAAATCGACCACCATCAGCATGCTGGCGGGCCTCACCAAACCGGACTCAGGAACGGTAACGATCGACGGGGTCACTCTGGGAACGGGTGCGGACCCCACCAAGCGCCGTTTGGGACTGGTGACTCAGGAAATTGCGCTTCTCGAGGAGCTGCCCGCGCGCATGAATCTGGAATTCTTCGGCGGGTTGTACGGTCTTGCGGGCCGCGCGCTTATGCTGCGGATAATGGCCGTGTTGGAGCTGACCAGTCTCGCGGATCGCGCCGCAGACCCGCCGAGCGAATTCAGCGGCGGCATGCGCCGGCGATTGAACATCGCCTGCGCCTTGCTTCATGAGCCTCAGATCCTGCTGCTCGATGAGCCGACGGTGGGTGTCGACCCGCAAAGCCGCAACGCCATTTTTGACACCATCGAGGTGCTGGCCGGCGAAGGCCGGACGTTGATCTATACGACGCACTACATGGAAGAAGTCGAGCGGCTGTGCGATCGCATCGTGATCGTCGATCACGGCAAAGTTCTCGCCGACGACACGCTCGCGGGCCTGCTGGCGGGCGCACCGGTCGCGAACAAGCTGACATTGAAATATGACCTGCCGCCGGACGATGAAGCGCTCGCCGAAATCACGCACCTGCCGGGCGTTACCCAGGTCGATCTGACCGGCACTGAGCTGTCGGTGTCCGCCACGGACTTGGGGTCAGCGGCGCCGCGCGTGCTCGAGCGGCTGGCGGCCCGAGGTTTTAGCTGCCGGGAGCTGACCAGCCGGCGGTCCAATCTCGAGGATGTTTTCCTCGCGCTGACCGGCCGCACGCTGCGCGACACGTGAGCCCCACCCTCACGGCATTTCGGGCTTTGGTGCGCAAGGACATTGCGCTGTTTCTTCGCGACCGGCGCGCGCTGGTCGTCAGCGTGCTCACGCCCATCGTGGTGGCGGCCTTTTTCGGCTTTCTCTTCGGCGGCACGGGTTCAGGCGGCAATCCGATTTCGCGCATGTCGGTCGGCATCACCGACCTGGACGACACTGCGCTCACCAAGGCGGTGATCGAGAGTCTCACCCAAGATGAGTCGCTGGCCATGCAAGTACTGCCCGAAGACCAGGCGCGGCAACTGGTCAAGAGCGGCAAGCTGCGCGCGGCCATCGTGTTTCCCGGCGGCTTCGAGACTGCGGCAACGGGCGCACTGGTCGGGCTGGGGCAGATGCCGGACGTCAAGCTTTTCTACGATCCGTCGCAATCCATGGTCCGGCCCATGGTGGCGGGCCTGCTCACGCAACACGTCATGCAGCGGATTTCCCGGCCCAATTTTATCGGCAGCAGCAAGCCGGCGCCCTTCAACCTCGTCAATACCGCGGTCACCACCGGCCCTCGATACAACTCATACGCGCATTCATTCGCCGGCATGAGTATCCAGTTCATTCTCTTCATGGGCATCGATGCCGGCGTCACACTGCTGTTGATGCGCCAGGAAGGCATGTGGCGCCGACTCCGCGCCGCGCCCCTGTCCCGCGCCGTACTGCTCGGCAGCAGGGTGGCCGGCACGACGTTGATCTCGATGTTGATCCTCGCCGTCGTGTACCTCGCCGCATGTTTGATCTTCGGCGTGCGCATCGCGGGCAGCGTGCCGGGCTTCGTGATGGTGGCGATTGCCTTCTCGCTGCTCGCGGCCACGACCGGGCTCATGATTTCCGCGCTCGGCCGCTCGGTGGGCGCCACACGCGGAGTGGCTATGTTTTCGGTGCTCATTCTCGTCATGCTGGGAGGCGCCTGGGTGCCATCGTTCCTGTTTCCGGAATGGCTGCAGCATGTGACGGAATTTGTGCCCACACGCTGGGCTGTCGACGGACTGGATGCGATGACCTGGCGGGGCCTCCCGCTGCAATCCGCGTATGCGCCCACGGCTATTCTGGTGGGTTGGTCCGCACTGTTTGCAGCGATCGCCGTCTGGCGGTTCGACTGGGAAGATGATTGACGGGGGACTTGGTAGCGAAGCGCGACATTGCTAGGATACTGCGCTGATTTTTCATGGGGGCGAACGGTGCTGATCAAGCTGTGCGTGTCGATTGCCTGTTTTTTCCTTGGCGCATCATCCTTCGCCGCGCTCGTAACGCCGAAAGGCGCGTCCACCGCCGAAACGATAACGATCAATCGGATTGCCGACGTGGGCTTCAATCACAGCGAAGTGGTCGACACGGCGTCCTATCTGGCTGATGAGATAGGCGGACGCATGACCAACTCCCCGGCGATGCGCAAAGCAGAGCGGTGGACGCAAGAGAAGTTCAAGAGCTGGGGTTTGAAGGATGTCAGGACGGAAGCGTTTGATTTCGGCCGAGGCTGGTGGATCGAGTCCTCGCATGTACGAATGATCGCGCCTCGTCCGCTGGAACTGCGCGCCATTCCGCTGGCCTGGACACCCGCAACAAACGGGGTGCTGTCCGCGCCCGTGATCGTCGCGCCCATGGTCAGCGAAACCGATTTCGCCGAATGGAAAGGAAAACTGGCCGGCAAGATCGTCTTGGTAACGTGGCCGGCGCCGCCGAAGGACGACGCCGATGCGCCGTTTCAACGGCTCGCCGACGCCGATGTTGCCAAGCTGGATAAATACCAGCAGCCGACGTTTGACCCCGCCGAACGGAAGAAGCGAATCGAGCGGTTTCACTTCAGGCCCAATTTAGACGCGTTTTTGGCGCAGGAAGGCGCCGTCGCCCTGGTGCAGATGTCGCGCACCGAAGGCCGGCTGGTGCACGGCGAGGGATACGGGTATCGCGTCGGCAAAACTCCCAAGCTCCCGGGCGTCGAACTCGCGGCCGAAGACTATCGAAGACTTGCGCGGCTCGCCAAGCGCGGTGAGGTGCGCCTCGAAATCGACAGCCGCGTGCATTTCGAAGATGCGGATCACAACGCCTACAATGTTTTCGCGGAGATTCCGGGCGATGACCCGCATGCAGGCTATGTCATGGCGGGCGCGCATCTGGACAGTTGGGTTGCCGGCGATGGCGCCGCCGACAACGGTGCCGGCAGCGCGGTGGTCATGGAAGCTGCGCGCATTCTGGCGAACCTCGGCGTGCGGCCAAAGCGCACGATTCGTTTTGCCTTGTGGGCCGGCGAGGAAGAAGGACTATTGGGTTCGGCCGCCTTTGTCGAGAATCACCTGGCTCATCGCCCGTTGCCCACCGATCCGGCTGAAGTGGATCTGCCGCCGTCTTTCTTGACGGATTCGTATCCGGTGCAGACGCTGCCCGGCTTTGCCGACCTCGCCGGCTATTTCAATATCGACAACGGCTCCGGCAAGATTCGCGGCATCTACACGGAAGGAAATTTTGCCGTGGTCGCAATCTTGCACGAATGGCTGTCTCCCTTTGCCAGCCTCGGCGCGAGCACGGTGGTGGCGGAGCCGACCGGAGGAACCGACCACGTGTTCTTGAGCCGCCTCGGCCTGCCGGCGTTCCAATTCATCCAGGACCCGTTGGATTACGAGACCCGCGTCCATCACACGGACCTCGACACGTTTGATCACCTGCGGCCGCAGGATTTGCGGCAAGCGTCTGTGGTGTTGGCGACGGTTCTCCTGGCCGCCGCAAATAACGACAAGCCTTTGCCGCGTAAAACGCTGCCCACCCAGCCGGCGGTTACCGATCCGTTCCAGTATCCCGACCCGTCGAAGAAATAGAGGGGAGCCTAAGCCTGCTTGAGGCGGCCGCGGCGAAAATCAGCGATGATTTCGCGCGCGGCGTTGTGGCCGGGCGCACCCGTCACGCCGCCGCCGGGGTGTGTGCCGGATCCGCACATGTACAGCCCTTTCAATGGGCCGCGATAATCGCCGTGCCCCAACATCGGCCGCGCCGAGAACAGTTGATCCAAGCTCAAGGCGCCATGGAAAATGTCGCCGCCGATGAGTCCGAACGTGCGCTCGAGATCGAGCGGGCTCATGATCTGTCGGCCGAGCACAGAGGCTTTGAAATTCGGCGCGTGCGTGTTGACCAGATCGATCATCACGTCCGCGACTTCCTCGCGATGAGCATCCCAGGACGCGCCGTTCGGCAGCACCGGCGCGACATGCTGGCAGAAGAGGCTGGCCACATGCCGGCCCGGGGGTGCAAGGCCGTCATCCAGGGTCGACGGTATCAGCATCTCGACGATGGGACGCTTCGACCATCCGCCGGCCTTGGCATCAAGATAGGCCTGGTCCATATACGCGAGACTGGGCGCCATGATGATGCCGGCGGTGTGGTGATCGGCCACCGCGCGCCCCGGCAACGCCTTGAAGTCGGGCAACTCCGATAGCGCGACATTCATGCGAAAGGTTCCCGAGCCACAGCGCCAGCGGCTGATGCGCTCGCGGAAATCCACCGGCAAGGCCGCGGCATCGATGAGCGAGCCGTAGAGCAATTTTGGATTCAGATTCGACACGACGCTGCGCGCTCGAATCGCCTCGCCTGTCTCAGTGACCACGCCCACGGCGCGGCCGCCTTCAACGAGGATCTCGCGCACCGGGCTCGCGAGGCGAATATCCACGCCACGCTCAGCCGCCGCTTTGGCCATCGCCTGCGTGATGGCGCCCATGCCGCCGATTGCATGACCCCAAGCACCTTTCTTGCCGTTGACCTCACCGAACACGTGGTGCAGCAGCACATAGGCAGAGCCGGCTGCGTACGGACTGGCATAGTTGCCGACGACGCCGTCGAATCCGTACGCCGCTTTGATGGGCGCGCTCTCGAACCACGCGTCCAGATAGTCGCCGGCGGATTTCACGAACAAATCCAGCAGCTCGCGCCGCATGGGAAGATCCAATTTGGCGACCCGCTTGCCCAGGCGCGCGCCGCGCAGCAGTTCGGGCAGGGCCTCCAGCCAGCTGCCGGCCGTCACATTCGGCGGTGTCTCAAGCACCAAATCACGCAGCACATCGGCAATCACGTCCAGGCGTGCGCCATACGCACTTAGGGCCGAGGCGTCGCGGCTGGAAAACTTGGCCACTTCATCGGCGGTTTGGTCCGCGCCGATCTTCAAATAGGTGGTCTCGTCCAAGGGAAGGAAGTTCGCGAGCCTGCGCTCGACGATACGCAGGCCGTGACGCGGCAACTCAAGGTCTCGAATGACTTTGGGGTTGAGCAGCGATACCGTGTAGGCAGCCACCGAATTGCGAAAGCCCGGATGAAATTCTTCGGTTACCGCAGCGCCGCCGACGACGTTGCGCCGCTCGAGTACCGTGACTTTGAGTCCGGCCGCGGCCAAATACGCGGCGCAAACCAGTCCGTTGTGGCCTCCGCCGACAATCACGGCGTCGCGCGGCGACTCAGCCACGGCACTTTCCGGGCAGAGCGCCGGCGGTTCGCCAGCCGGCGCCCGGTGCACGCTCGAGCCGGCTCTCCGGAATGAGTTCGCGCATGCGGCGCGCAAAACTTCGCAGCGATACCTCGTTGTTTCCCAGCGGGCCCGGACTGTAGCTGCGCGAGCCCATGCCGGCCTGCACCCGTTCGATCAGCGCCTTGTCCTCCAGGCTGACTCTGCGATTGATGCGCCAATTCAGGTAGCGTGCCGCGCGCATTTCGCGCCGGTCATCCGGGTGCGCATAGGCAATCTCGCGCACCAGAGTTTCGGTGGGCGATATCGGAATCATTTGCATGAAGTCGACCTGGTCCGGATAGATGTCGAAGGCCACGTTCGGCCACAACTTGAAGTAGGTCCATAACCGCTGGCGATTCTCGGGCAAGTGAGGCGAACTGGGCAGCACGCTTTGATACATGCGCTCCGAAAGCTGCGAAGAAGGCGTGTCGCGAAGATGACCCCACATCTTGTCCACCCACAGCCCGGCCTCGACGCCGTAGGTCCGGCCGAACAAGCGCGACAAACCCGGATGCGCCACCGCAATATGCATCGCGTCCGAATAATTGTCCGTTACGTTCTTCCAGTTCACGTGGCGCATGCGCATCGTCACGCGTCCGAGCGGCTTGAGCTCCTCGAGGCGGTACAACGCCAGCTCGTTCTGATAGGGCGCCAGCATGTCGGCGACGCTCGGCAGGCCCGGCCTCAGGCGAATGAAAACGAAGCCCTGGTAGACCTCCGTTTCCACCGCTTTGAGCCCGAAATCATCGAGGGAAAAATCCACAAATTCCTTGCGGTGCGGGACGGCGCTGAGCGTTCCGTCGAGATCATACGTCCAGGCGTGATAGGGACAGACTATTCGGCCGGGACAGTGTCCTGCGCCACCGTCGAGAAGCCGGGCGGCGCGATGCCGGCAGACATTGAAGAAGGCCTTCACACCGAAATCACGGCCGCGCACCGCGACGATGGGCTCTCCGAGAAAATCCAGCGTGTGATAGTCGCCGGGATTCGGGATGTCGTTGAGGTGGCATACGATCTGCCACGACGCGGCGAACACCTGCTGCTTTTCAGCGTGCAGGAAATCCGGGTCCCGGTATATCCATCCGGGCAGACTGAAGTCCTCGTCCAATGCCGCGCGCTTTGCGTCCATTACAGTTCTTCACAGCTCTTGTTGAACGATAGTATAACAAGACGGACTGTTAAGATTTGTGAGGTTTTTCGCGCAAAATCCGCGGAAAGGCGCCGGCGCATAGGGCATTCACCCAATCCTCGCAAATGCCGATCGCCTCGCTGGGCCTGAAAGTCTCGGCGCTCAGGCTCAGTTCGACCCAAAGGCCGTCGAGCAATGCGCTGAGCGCAATCGCGGCGGGGCGCAGCTTCAATCTGGGCGCCGCGCCGGATTTGACCAGTTCGCCCAGCAGTTTCTCCAGGATGGACCGGTACTGGCCGTAGGTTCGATCATGAACGGCGCGAATCTCGGGCGAGTGCGCAACCATGCTCCAGAACACCACCCACACGTTGAATAGCTGCGGATCGAGAAGCTCGGGCGCGAACGACGCGCGGAAAAAATCGCTCAAGCGCCTGCGCGGCGAGGCTGTCCGATTTTGTGCGCGGGCTCGCAGCGAGTCCTGCAGCGACAATGCCAGGGTCTCGTAGCTTTCCGCAATCAATCCCGACTTGCTCGGAAAATGGTGATTGATCAGCCCGATGGAGACGCCTGCCGCGGCGCTGATGCGGCGCACCGAAGCGCCATCATGGCCGTATTTTTTCAAACAGCGAAGAGTCGCCTCGACGAGTGCCTCGCGGCGTACGGCCGGGGTCGCACGACGGAATTTCGGCATGTGCCGCTTGGTCTTCAACAAATTCCCTTTCCTTAAAATTTTAAAGAGCCCCTTCCTGGAGTTCTTGAAGCACTAAGCAGCGCGATACGCCCGATAGTCCAATCCAAGCGCACTGGCGACGGCTTCGTGCGTCAGCTGGCCGGCATGCACGTTGAGTCCGTGAGCCAGGCCGATGTCCTTGGAGATCGCCGCCCGCCAGCCGTGATCCGCGAGCGCCTTGACATACGGCAAGGTCGCATTGGTGAGTGCGAACGTGGAGGTTCTCGGCACGGCCCCGGGCATATTGGTGACCGCATAGTGGATGACGCCATCGAGCACGTAGGTGGGCTCCGCGTGGGTCGTGGGATGGCTGGTCTCGAAGCAGCCGCCCTGGTCGATTGCAATATCGACCAACACGGCTCCGGGTTTCATGGTTTTGACCATGGCCCGCGTCACGAGTTTCGGAGCCGCGGCGCCTGCAATCAGCACGGCGCCGATCACCAGGTCGGCCTCGCGCACCAGCTCTTCAATGGCGTGCGCGGTCGAATACACGGTCTTGAGCTGGCTGCCAAATATGGCTGAGAGTTCCCGAAGGCGCTTGACCGAACGATCCACGACCGTCACGTCGGCGCGCAATCCAACCGCCATTTCAACGGCATGCGTGCCGGAGACGCCGCCGCCCAAGACCACCACCTTGGCCGGCGCCACTCCCGGGACGCCGCCCAACAGCACGCCAAATCCGCCGTTGGCCTTTTGCAGGCAATTGGCGCCGACCTGCACCGACATGCGTCCCGCAACCTCGCTCATGGGGGTAAGCAACGGCAGCGAGCCGTCCGGCGCCGTCACGGTCTCGTAGGCGATGGCGGTTGCCCCTGAGGCCAGCAACGCCAGCGTCTGCTCGCGATCGGCCGCCAGATGCAGATACGTAAACAGCGTTTGGCTGGCTCGCAGCATTTTGCACTCGGCCAACTGCGGCTCTTTGACTTTGATAATGAGGTCGGCGGAGATGAAAATATCCTCGACCTTTTTAGAGATCACGGCGCCGGCCGCTTGGTAATGCGAATCATCGAAGCCGATACCTGCGCCCGCGCCGCTTTGAACCAGGACTTGATGGCCCGAATCGACGAGTTCGCGCACCCCCGCGGGCACCAGGCCTACGCGGTATTCATGAATTTTGATCTCTTTGGGGACGCCGATTTTCATCCTATCTCTCCGCAGGGTCTTTAAGGATGGCAAGGTTACTCACCCCGGACCCCAGAAACAATCCATCGCGATGCCGTCAGGTCATACCACGCAATTCTTGAACGAGCAGACGCTGCCAAAGCCATTCCTGGCGTGTTTGAGGCGCGCTCAATGACATGCGCTCCAAGTACGGCCTGATCGCGGGCGGGATGCCGCGATAGGTCACGGCACCCAGAAGGGCCTTGACACGCGGCCAGCCACCTGTCGTCCTTTCCTTCAATCGCGTCAGCGCCTTTGCCAGCAGGACTTCCTCTCCGGTAAAGTCGCTGCCGAACGGAAACTCCGAAAACAGCCCGCGGGCACGCGCGAGTATGAACCGCTCCTCCAAGGCGCGCGGCGTATTGTTCCGATGCATGTCGGGTATCAGGTAGTCGTTCCGCAGCTTTCCCGACGCCTGCGCTTCCCGCTTCAGGCCGTCTTGAAAACGCGAGTCGGCGATGTTCAGCATTGCGGCGATGACATCCTGATCGCTCAGGCCGCGCAAGTCGGCGGCTCCGTACTCGGTCACCACGAGATCGCGCAGGTGCCGGGGAATGGTCGTGTTCCCGTAACTCCAGAGGATGTTCGAGGTGACGGTGGAATTCTTGTCACGCGTGCTGCGCAGAGTCAGAATCGAACGCGCTTCCGGCAAAGCATGAGCCATCGCGACGAAGTTGTACTGCCCCCCCACGCCGCTGACGACGCGGCCGTCGGCCAGGCCGTCCGACACCGCTGCTCCCAACAGCGTCACCATCATGCTCGAATTGATGAATCGCCCGTGTGCGCGCTGCGCGATTTTCAGCGCCCGGTCCGCGCCGTCGAGCTGATTGACGAAAGAAACACCGCACATCGAGAACTGGCGCCGTTCCGATTCCGGCAGGTCGCGCAGCGCTGCATAGAATCCGCGCGGCCCCAGGAAGAATCCGCCATGCAAGAGAACGCCGCCGCTCAATTGGCGCCCCGTGCACAGTTCCAGCAGTTCGCGCCGGGCGGCCGCCGTATTGAAATCCGCGGCAGCGCTTTGGCCCTCGCCATTCTCGATACGACCATCGGCGTAACGGCAATCGTGGCGAAAAACCCCGATATTCTGCAACAGCGCAAACTCATCGGCGGTGGGCGGACTGGCGAACCCCGCTTGCGCGAGCGCCGCCAGAAAACGTTCGTCGATGCGCTCGCTGACGGCGCCTTCATTCAGCAAACGCTGGATTCGAGCGTCATCATAAACGCGCCGGCGCAGCACGCCGCTGCGATACAAGTCCAGGAATCCATCAACGAACATCTCGGTACAGGCGTAAAGACCGGCCTCGAAAGGCGCTGCGCCGCCGATCAGGTCCAGGCTTTCGCCGAAGCGCTCCTTCGCCTTGAGCGCCTGCAAGATCTCGCGGAACTCGGCGTTCTGTTGCTGGCGCAGCTGCAGTCCGTAGACCACGGCATCGCCGAGCTCGCCGATGCCGATCTGCAGCGTGCCGCCGTCGCGCACCAAGCGCGCACCATACAGGCCGATCGCATAGTCGACCGTGCCCAAGCGTTGGTTGGGCGGCGCAAACAGGTCGTAGTCGTAGCGTGGGTGCTCAACCAAAGAGTCGAAGGTCTCGGCACCGACAGCCGCCGGACCGTACATGAAAGGCATCTGCCGGTTGACCTCGCCGATGACGACCACGTCTCGGCCGAGCCGCCGCTGCGGCGCCAGATGTTCGAGCAAGTCGACGGTGACATCGGGGTTTGATCCCAGGCTGTACTCGGCGCGCCCGTCGACGTTTCGTTTGGCGACGAGTTGAGCAATGACATTGACTCCCTGGGCGGCGACATCGCGCACGACGTGCGTGTAGTTGGTGCTGACATAGTGGCGCTGCGAGTGCGAAACGTTGAGAAGGGTGCCGGGATCGAGGAAGAACTCGACGATTTGCACATTGTCCGGCACGCCCGCGCCGTGCAGATCGGTGACGTAGTCCAAGGGCACGCAGCCGCCGAAGAGGCGCGCCACCAAGGGCTCCAGAAAGCGCCGCTCGAGTTCGCCCTTCCACTGCGGCGCGCGCAAGCTCAAGGCCGTGAATATCTTGAGCGTGAGCGCGGGGTCGCGCCGCGCACGGCGATAGAATTCGTTGGCCAGCGGGTTGGGCTTTCCTATGCCGAGCGGCATAGCCAGCACAATGTGCGGTCCCACGCGGCTCAACGTGGTCTCAACGCATTCGGCGACATCGTCGAAGATGCGCGGCATGTCCGGAGCCTTCCCTAGCTCTTAGGCTTCAGCACCAAGGAAAAATTGATTTTGACGGCATCCCCGATGGTCTCGGTGCTTTTCCATTCGCCCTGTCCCACACCGAAATCCAGGCGGTTCAATTTGGCGCTGCCAGAGAGCTTGGCGCCCCCGCCGGCCGGTGCGAACTGAAATTCGATCGGCACGTCCTTGGTGACGCCGCGCAATGTCAGCGCTCCGACCGCGGCGAAGCCCGTGGCCGTCTTGGTGATGGTCTTGGTGAGGTAATGCGCCGTCGGATTGTGGGACACATCGAAGACGTCCTTATCGCGCATGGTCGTATCGCGATCCTTGTCCTTCGAGTCGACCGAATTCATGTCGATCTGCACGTCGATTCGCGAGCCCGCGAGTGCATCGGGCGCAAACTCGACGCTCGCCGTGAACTTGTGAAACACGCCTTTGAATTCCGCGCCGGCCTGCACGCCGACGAATTCCAGCCGGCTCTGCTCCGCAGCGGCGGTAAAACTTGCGACGCTGCCGTCAGCGGCGGCGGTTGCAGCGGCTATGACCAGGGTGGAAGTCACGGCAAGGGCCAATTTCTTCATGATCGCTTCTCCGTCTTGGTAAATGGCAGCATGCGCTTCAGCACATCGTCCTTGTTCCAGAAGTGATGTTTGAGCGCGGCGAGAATGTGCAGCAGCGCGAGTGCGAATAGCAGCCAGCTCAAGGTATCGTGCACGATTCTGAGCAAATTGAAGGCTTGTTCGTTCGGTCCGATGAGATTGGGCCAGGTGAATTGGTGGAACCAACTGACCGAGTAGTTCTTCGCGGAAGACATCATCCACCCCGTCAAGGGCATGACGAATAGCAAGGCATAGAAAAGAACGTGGGTCGCCCGGGCGAGCGTCCTTTCGATGGGGGTCATGCCCGCCGGCAATTCCGGAGGGCGATTGAACAGCCGCCACAGCAGCCGCAGCACCGCCAGCGTCAGAATGGTCATGCCGAAGCTTTTGTGCCAATCCAGGCGAGCGACCTTTCGCGCTCCCAGCGGCAAAAACTGCGCCGTCCACCCCAGCGTGAATTGGGTGACGATCAGCGCCGCGATAATCCAATGAAATCCCTGAGCGACCGCGCTGTAGCGAGTCGGGGAATTTTGATTTGGCATCAAGGCCCTCCGGGTGCAAACTGCGGTGCCTAGTTTAGCAAGTCAGCGAGGCCGCAATTGGTGTTCAGCAGGTTTGCCGTCGCTGCAGCGGTTTTTATCTTATCCGCTTGCGTGGCGCCGCGCCCGCGCCCAGCCGCGCCGCAGCCCCCGATTCATCCTTTCCCAAGTCTGCAATCACTTCCGCCGCCCGGCGCGTACACCATCGATTCGCAAAATTCCGAGCTGAGGATTCTGGTATATCGAGCGGGGCCGTTGGCAGGTCTGGGCCACAACCACGTCATGGTGAACCGCGGCGTGACCGGACTGGTCCGGGTCGGCAGCAGTATCTCTGCGTCGTCATTTTCACTCGAGGTGCCGGTTGAAAGTTTCGTGGTCGACGACACGGAGGCGCGGCGCGAAGAAGGCGGCGATTTCCCGGGCGACATTCCGCCGGACGCCAAATTGGGTACACGCCGCAATATGCTCGGCGCCGCGGTGCTCAACGCCGCTGAATTCCCCGTTATAACCGTGACCGGCGTGACCTTGAGCGGTACGCCGGACGCGCTGAGCGCCGAATTGACCGTCGGCATCGCGGGGCACGAGGCAAGGCTTTCTGCGCCATGCAGCTTGCAGGGCGATGCGCATCGATTGACGGCGACGGGCTCCATGGAGCTGCGTCAGACCGCCATCGGTCTTGCGCCGTACAGCCTGTTGCACGGCGCCCTGCAGGTGGAGGATGCCATGCAGCTGAAGTTCACTATCGTGGTGCCGATCAGCTAGTCAGCAGGATCGGCGTACCTTCGGGTGCCACCAATACGGCCGCGGGCACGGAGCGCAGGCCGGGCGGCATTTCGCCGTTCGGCACGATGCCTTTGTCAGCCAGATGGGCCAGAGTACCGCCCACATCATCGACCTCGAACCTCAAGGTTGCACGGCGAAGGTCCGCCGGATGATAGAGCCCCACATCGATGAAATCGCTGGTGCACGATATATGCGGCAGGTGATCCTGAGTTTCGTCCATTCCAACGAATCCGAAGTCTTCCCAGTACGATTTGGCCAACTCGCGGTCCGGTGCCGGCACGGCGATCTCCAAAAAATAGCCGCACCGCGATGTGTCGTTGGCGAGCCGCTTGCTGGGCGAGAAAGTCCGCGCTTCGATGAGGCGCACGAGCTGGCCCGAGGGGTCGAACCAACCGACCTCATTGAACACGTCATTGCCCAGACGCCGGAATTCAAATTCGATTCCCTTACGCTCGAGCCCATCCAAGTGCTTGAGCAGATCGGGTTTCACGAAGGTGAGCGAGGGCGCAGGCATGGCCTGTTGATGCAGTCCCAAGCAGATCCGCCCGTCCGTGACCACTGCATAGGGATGCGACCAGGCATCGCCCACTTCCGCGGAAGTGAATCCCAGTCCTAAGTAGAAATCCAGCGAGGCCTGAATATCGGGCGTCGCGACGGAGAACTCCAGGAACCTTCCGAGCACGGCGCTAGGCTCTCAACTTATTCCGCCGACGCAGATGTACTTGATCTCGGTGTAATCGAGAATCCCATATTTCGAACCTTCCCGCCCCGTGCCGGATTCCTTGACGCCGCCGAAAGGCGCTGCCTCGGTGGAGATGATGCCGGTGTTCAAACCGACGATTCCGTACTCGACCGCTTCCGACACTCTCCAACTACGCGCCAGATCGCGTGTATAGATATAGGCTGCCAGGCCGAACTCGGTATCGTTGGCCATGGCGATCGCCTGCGCCTCGGTGGAAAACTTGAATAGCGGAGCCACGGGTCCAAAGGTTTCTTCCCGAGCGACGAGCATCCTGGGCGTGACATCGGTCAGGATGGTCGGTTCGAAAAACGATCCGCCCAAGGCGTGACGCCTGCCGCCGAGCAAGACCTTCGCCCCCTGCGCCAGCGCATCGGCAATGTGTTCTTCAACCTTGGCCACAGCTTTGGCATCGATCAGAGGTCCTTGATCGGTGACGCCCGCAAGCCCGTCTCCGACGCGCAGCTGCGCAACCGCCGATTTCAATTTCTTTGCGAACTCATCGTACACGCCTGCCTGAATCAACAGGCGATTTGCGCAGACACAGGTCTGTCCGGTATTTCGATACTTGCTGGCCAGCGCCCCGAGCACCGCGGCGTCCAAATCGGCATCGTCGAATACGATGAAAGGAGCATTGCCGCCAAGCTCGAGCGACAACTTCTTGACGGTGCCGGCGCATTGCGCCATGAGCTTCTTGCCGACCTCGGTTGAACCGGTGAAAGTGAGTTTTCGCACCGTGGGATTGGCCGTCATCTCGCCGCCGATTGCCGCGGCGCTGCCCGTGATCACATTGAATACGCCTTTGGGTACGCCCGCGCGATCCGCAAGCTCGGCCAGTGCAAACGCCGAATAGGGCGTCTGTGTGGCGGGTTTGCAGACCAGGGTACAACCCGCGGCCAGCGCCGGCCCGGCCTTGCGCGTAATCATCGCGGCGGGAAAATTCCAGGGGGTGATGGCAGCGACGACGCCGACCGGCTGGCGCAGCACCATGATCCGCTTGTCGTTCTGGTGGCCCGGAATGATGTCGCCGTAGAGACGCTTGGCCTCCTCCGCAAACCACTCGATGAACGAGGCCGCGTACTGGATTTCTACTTTCGACTCAGCCAACGGTTTGCCCTGCTCGGCGGTCATCAGCGTGGCGAGGTCGTCTTGATGCTCGAGCATCAGATCGAACCAACGCCGCAGGATGAGGGCGCGTTCCTTGGCCGTGCGTGCTTTCCACGCCGGCAACGCCGCCGCGGCGGCCGCGATCGCGCGCCGCGTCTCGGCGGCACCCATGTTGGGAATCGAGCCGAGCTTGCTCAAGGTGGCGGGATTCTTCACATCCAGCGCGCCACCGTTGTCCGCGCCCACCCAACTGCCGTCAATGAAGCACAGCTCGCGCAGCAATTTTGAGTCTTTTAGTTTCACGTGCGGTCCTAGCGCTCGACAATGGCCGTGACGCCCATGCCTCCGGCGGTGCAGACCGAAATCAGACCGCGCTTGGCTTTGTTTTCATCGAGAATCTTTGCCAAGGTGGCGACGATGCGTGCCCCGGTCGCCGCGAATGGATGCCCGATCGCAAGGCTGCCGCCCTTCACGTTGAGCTTCGATCGATCGATGGTGCCCAGAGCTCCCGGGAGTCTGAGTTTGTCGCGGCAGAAACCCAAGTCCGTCCAGGCCTTCAAGGTGCAGAGCACCTGTCCTGCGAAGGCCTCGTGTATCTCATAGAAGTCGAAGTCCTGCAGCGTCAGTTTTGCATCGCTCAGCATTCGCGGAACCGCGTACGCGGGGGCCATGAGCAAGCCTTCTTTTTTCTCAATGTAGTCGACCGCGGCCACTTTGCCGTAACTCAAATAAGCCAGCACCGGCAGGTTGCGCTCGCGGGCCCAAGCTTCAGTGCTGAGCAAAACGGCAGAGGCACCGTCGGTCATCGGCGTGGAATTTCCTGCGGTCAAGGTACCCGCGCCGGAGAAATCAAAGGCCGGCCGCAGTTTCGCGAGTCTGTCCAGGGTCGTATCGCTGCGGATATTGTTGTCTTGCGAGAGCCCCAAATACTCGATGACCAAGTCCTTATAAAAACCGTGCGCGTACGCGGCCGCAGCCTTCTGATGGCTTTCCAATGCCAGCTGGTCCTGTTCCGCGCGCGTGATGCCCCAGGTCTTCACCATGAGTTCGGTACTCTCGCCCATGGACAAGCCGGTGCGAGGTTCCGTGACTCCCGGCAGAACGGGCCTGAAATTCTTGGGGCGCAATCCAAACCACGGGCTGACTCTTTCACCCATGGTCTTGCCGCGATAGCTGCGCAGCAAGAGTTGCTGAAAGCTCCTGGGGTAGACCACGGGCGGATCGCTCACCGTGTCGACTCCGCCGGCAATCCCGCAATCGATCTGCCCCAGCGCGATCTTGTTGCCCAGCAAGATCGCCGCCTCCAGGCTGGTTCCACAGGCGCGCTGCAGATCCAGTCCCGGCGTCTCCGCAGCAAGTCCGCATCCAAGCACCGATTCGCGGGTCAGATTCCATTGGCTGGAATGTTTCATGACCGCGCCTGCGGCGACATCATCCACGCGCTGGCCGCGCAATCCGAAGCGTTCGACCACGCCGCGCAGCGCGGCGATCAACATCTCCTGATTCCCAACTTGCGCGTAGGCGCCATTGCCGCGTGCAAATGGGATACGCGCGCCACCGACGATCGCGACGCGCCGCGGACTTGCTCCTACCAACATGGTTGCCTCCCTTAAACGGTAAGCTGCGAATTATGGACCTACCCGCCAGCATATAATCCATCCATGACCGGATTTTCTCCAAGCAGTTGGTGCGCAGTCGTGCTTTTGGCGCTTGCCGGCTGTGGCGCGGCGCCCGGACCGCCCGCGGCACCGGCAGTGCCGGCGATGCCGGCGAACGATCGGCTTGGCCAGCTCGTCGAGCGATATTGGGACGAGCACGTGGGTAAGGATAATGCGATTTCACCGCAGTTTCTGGCGGATTCTCTGAGCATCGAGCGCCGCTACCTGGCGGAGGTTCTGAACGTGCCGCGGGACGGGTTGGACGCTGCTTCGAGGCTGACCTACGACATTTTCAAGAGGCAACGCGAGCTCAATATCGAGGGCTTGGTCTTTCCGGCTGAATTACTGCCCATCAACCCCTTCGGAGGAACGCCCCAGCAATTCGCGGCACAGGCCTCGAGTTTGGCGCAGCATCCGCCCGCAGCTGCCGCGGGCTACGAAGACTGGTTGAGGCGCATCGATGAGTATGTGCGCTGGACGCAGCAAGCGACCGTCAATATGCGCGAGGGGATACGCCGCGGTTATACCTCTCCTCGGGCGCTCATCGAACGCATGCTCCCCATCCTCGAGCGGCTCGGCATGGATGATTCCGCGAATGTATTCTATGCGCCCCTGCGCTCCATCCCCGAAACCATCAAGGAGCCCGCCCGCAGCTCGTTGACCAAGGCCATCAGCAGCGCGGTTTCGGAAAAATTGCTCCCCGCAAATCGCGCGCTGCGTGATTTTCTGCGGCAAGAGTACCTGCCTCGCGCGAGAGCCGGCATCGCATTGACGCAGCTGCCTCTGGGCGCTCAGTGGTACGCGTATCGCGTCAAGAGGGCGACCGGTGCTGCGCTCTCGCCCGATGAGATCAGCCGTATCGGCGTCGCGGAAGTCGAACGTATCGGCGCGCTCCAGCAGCCTCACGGGGCGCCGCTCGGCGGCGAGGAGCTGGTAAGCGCCTACAAGGACCTTAAGGCCCAGGTTCGAACCGCCATGCCCAGTTTGTTTTCCGATGTCCCCAAGGGGGATTTCGACATTCGAGGCGCTGAATGGTTGCCTGAGCCGGCCACGGCGTTGTACTACCAACGCGCCGGGGCCAGCGTATTGGGGCCCGCCGTCCTCTATGTGAATGCCGGCAGGACGGCTTCCAGAGTATCAATATCAAGCTTTCTGCAGCAGGGCTTGCCGGGTCATCACCTTCAGATGGCGCTTCAGCAGGAGCGGGCAGACTTGCCGCGATTCCGCCGCTTTGGCTCCGAGACGGCCTTCACCGCGGGTTGGGGATTGTATGCCGCCTCACTCGGCGAGGCGTTGGGCTTGTACGCGGATGAATCATCGAAGTCAGATGCGGCGGCCGGAGAAATGCGTTGTGCGGTAGCATTGGTGGTCGATACGGGGCTGCACGCCAAGGGCTGGACGCGAGGCAAGGCTCTTGATTATGTTCGTGCTCATTTGGGAATCGATGATCTCGATGCCCAAGCGCTCATCGACTCCTATGCGGCCAACCCGGCTGACGCGTTGGCGTGCATGATGGGCGGGCTGAAATTCCGAGCGCTGCGTGCGCGAGCGCAGCAATTGCGGGGCGCGAGCTTCGATTTTCGAGAATTTCACGCAGCGATTCTGCGGGATGGCGCAATGCCCATGGATATTCTCGAGACTAAGATGAAGGCCTGGACGGACGCGTCGAAACGATGATTTTTGCAAAAACCAACCGCCAGGCGGCGATCTGTTTCGAACAGTATCTGTTGGTCGGAGTCAGACTACCCAGTGCGTACTACATTTCTACTGATTCTGCTTTTCATCGCCCATTCGGCCGGCTCTGCAAATCTCGCGCAAGAGGCATCACAGAAGGGCGATATCGAAGTGACGGTGTCACTGGACGCCGCAGAGGAAAGCGGCAGTGCCAACGCGACGGTAAGGATTCATGCTCCCCGCGAGGTCGTGTGGGCGTTGATCACGAGCTGTCCGGAATCCTTGAGGATGGTTCCAGGTCTCGAGGTCTGCGATGTTCTGGAGACCGCGCCGGATCAGTCATGGCAGAGAATCCGCCATGTCATGAATTACTCTTGGTACCTGCCCAAGACGACCTATGTCATTCGCGCCGCCTACGACCGGCCGTCAAGGGTTTCGATCGAACGCATCTCCGGGGATCTTCGAACGCTGCGCGGCTCGTGGGAATTGAAGAGCGACGGCGGCTACACGATTGCGCACTATATGGTCGACTTGGCGCCGGGTTTCTGGGTGCCGCACTGGATGGTGCGATCGGCCCTGCGCAAAGATCTGCCAAAAATGCTCCGTGCGCTGCGCACTCGTGCTGAAGCCCCGCCAAACGCCAAACCCTAAGACCGGCCGCTTGGGTGGCCGGGCGCTGCTGATGATTTCGATCGCGGTTCTTGCGTCGAGCGCCTGCGAGCGCGAGCCGGAAGCGCCGCCGATGCGCGTCAAGCGAGTTTTCCATTTGAACCCCTACGAGAAGGACTTTGGCTATTCGCAAGCCGTGCTGATCGACAAAACGCTGTATATTTCGGGCTCGGTGGCTGCGGATGAGAACGGGCGGTTGGTCGCGCCCGGCGACATGGCCGGGCAAATGCGTGCCGCTTATTCCAATATACGCCGTACCCTGGCTGCGCATGGAGCCGACTTCGAAGAAGTTGTCAA
>Ga0137412_10000870_pt1 | contig 22558 bp, 17 predicted proteins | sample CZODoug2_1_16fun_FD_122160 | JGI IMG/M metagenome (GOLD analysis project Ga0137412, IMG submission 122160) | Vadose zone soil fungal communities from Angelo Coast Range Reserve, California, USA - CZODoug2_1_16fungal (Hybrid Assembly) | ecosystem: Environmental > Terrestrial > Soil > Vadose zone... | reverse complement strand
GATAACCACCGATCGGCTGTAGTTGCCGGATCTCGGTGGGCGGACCCGAAACTTTGGTTTGCCGGCTGAGGGATTCGAACCCCCGACCTACGGTTTACAAAACCGTTGCACTACCACTGTGCTAAGCCGGCATTTCAATGACTTGCGCGCATTTACGCTCTCAAGTGTCAGCGGGCGTCAGCGCCGACAGGTATCTCACCGCCCCAGCGCTCACGACGCGCATTCTAACCGGCCGTGCCTCAGCTGGCGACAGCCCGGATGCACAGGTCAGGCCACCTCGTTCTTCGTGCCCGTTACGGCACCCGGGATTGATCCCGCCTCTGCCGCTGGCGGCTTGACGCTTCTGTTCGGCGCTGTGGCCATGCTGCGCGGCAGACGAAGGGCTGTAGCCTAGGATTTTGAAGTCTGGGCGGTTAGGTGCCACAATCGATCCGGGGTGGTCTCATGGAAGCAAGACGATGGTACTCAAACCATGTCCATTCTGTGGGGGAGAAGCAATTCTGGCGGTTCGTGACGATCCCGCGAACGACTGTCATTGGTTTTGGGTGACGTGCCGGATCTGTAAAGTCGGTCAACCTCCATCGCTGTATACAGCTGAGCAGACTGCCGAAACCGCCTGGAACGATCGGTGCACGGAGCTTTTGGTCGATTCGCCGATCAAGTTCGTGTGATCGTCGGCCGACGGCCGTCCTCGAGTCCGCTCCTCCCGCGTCAATTGGGTTCGGTTTTGCTGCCCAATAGATCGACTGCCGCCTGGTACAGCTTGGCGCGCAGCAGAAAGCGCTCGTTGGCGCGCGTGATGTAGCGAATCGCGATTTCGACTCCGCCCACGATGGGCTTGACGTTGACGCCGGGCGTGCCTGAAAAAACCTTGCCGCGCTGCGCCGGAACGGCGCGCTGCCACTCTTGCTCGGCTTGGCGCGCGCTCTCGGCGGTTGCTTCGACCACTTGCTTCGTGATGGCGTCGACGATCGGGTAGGGGTCGCGGCCGGCGGGTACGACCACCTGCAGTTCGTCCCACAGCCACTGTCCCGACGTCGAAAAGTTGAAGTAATGCCCTTCGATGGCGAAGCTGTTGGTGAAGGTCACCCGCCGGCCCGTCGGGTGTCCGGCATCGCTCCAATTGCCGGTCTCCATCAACACGGTGTGGAACATGCCGAGCTCCGCGACTTCGCCGCTGACGCCGTTGATTTCCACCCAGTCGCCGAGACGAATGCCGTTGCGGCCCATCAGCATCAACCAACCGAAAAAGGCCACGATGAAGTCCTTCAGCGCGACCGTGAGGCCTGCGCCCACGATTCCAATCATGGTGCCGAATTGAGTCGGCATGCCGACGACGATGAGCAAGACGGCGACTACGGCGGCTACTCTCAAACCGACGCGCGCGATGCTGCGCAGAGTCTCGACCTGCCGCCGATCCAGCTTCGGATTGTTGAGCAGGCGCTGCAGCCATCCGTCGAGAAGCAGCATTGCGATGAACACGGTGATCACGATCAGCGCATTGAATAGCAGCGCATGCGCCAGCGCGTGCGATTGCAGGGTGACCAGCGCGGACCACTGCGCATAGATCCCGGCGAGCTGCCTTTGATCGGCAGTGCGCTGATCGAGCAAAGTCAGCACCTTCTGATCCGCCGTGATCAGCTTGGTCTGAGTGAGCAGCGCGGCGGCATCCTCATGCGTGTGTGGCGCCGGCGGCGCGGGTCCTGCCGCCGTTGCGCCTGTGGAGGCGCCGGTCGCGGCGGTTTGGGCTTTCGCGCTCTTCGCGTGCTGGGAGAGTTCCGAAATGCCGCTCTTCGCGCTCTCGAGCTTGGCGGCCAACTGCGTGCGTTGTGCCGCCAATTTTGCCGCTTTTTCGGCCGCACTCGACTGTGCGTCATCGAGCTGCTGCTGTTTCTGCCGCAGATGAAGCCACTCGACGAAGCGGCTCAACGACCCGTGTTGCGTGGCGGCCGCCGCGGCGGGGACGGGCGCCGCCACGCGCGCTTTCACCTGCGCGTCGTGTTCCTGTTCCAAGGCTTCGATTCGTTTTTGCGGGTTGCCGCCGGCCTCGACCAGGTCCTGATTCGCTTCCTCGAGTTCGTCCTTGTCCAAATCGAGCTGCGACTGGGCCAGATCCAGCTCGTCCTGCAGGGCGTCTTTCTGCGCCTCCTTGGCGTGTGCGAGCGCGCCGGTCAACTCCGTCACTCGTTGCTGGTCCGAGTCGAGCAGGCCCTGGGATCGGCGGATTCGATCCTGGATTTTCAGCGCATCGGGCCTCAACGCGGGCGGATGCGCCTCGACGTCGCGCAACGCGGTCGTGAATGCGAAGGCGATTGCATGGTCGGCTACCCTCAAGGCCGCTTGCGCATAGGATTGTTCGTCGGGGGTCTCGGCGAGGCTCGCCAAGCGCTGCGCCGTGGTGTAGGTGCTTTGATCGACCAATTCCGCCGCGGCCAGCGCGGCCGCCCGCTGCCTCGTCACTCGGGCGGTGGGTGGTGCGGTTTTCCACCAGCCGATGCCGGCTGCCGCGAGCAGCAGCGCCAGCAGAATCGTCGATATTTTTTGTGCGACTGTCATAGGTCGAGCGGCCGCGGCATCGAGGGTACGAGTCCGGCGAGCGCCGACCGGAGTACGCCGACGTGCTCGTAAAGCGCGTCGACATGGCCGCCGAATCCGTCGCCGGACGGGGAATCGAAGGTGATGAGGTGCTTGGGTCCATTCGCCGCGGCAAACAATTTGAGCGCGTGCGAGTAGGGAATCAAGGTGTCGGCGCGGCTGTGGGCGATCACCACCGGCATGTGTACGTCGCCGATTCGTGCGAGCGAATTGAACTGGACCGTGACCGCCAGCCGTACCGGCAGATAGGGATACCTGTCCGCGGCCGCATCGGGTATCGAGGTGAATGCGCCGAACAGCACGAGCGCCGCCGCCTTGTGCCGAGTGGCGAGCAGCACGGCCGGGCCGGATCCCAGAGAGTGGCCCAGTAGAATGATGCGATTCGGCGGCACACCGCGCCGCAACAGTTCTCGATAGGTGGCTTCCGAGTCTTCGTACATTCCTGCTTCGGAGGCCTTACCGGGTGTCGACCCGAAACCCCGGTAATCGACTTCCAGGACATTGAATCCCGACTGGCGCAGCGCCTCGCAATGGCGGACTTGCCAAGGAGAGAAGGCCGAATCCGCGTTACCGTGTAGCTGCAACACCCAAAACGCGTCGTTGGCATTGCCCGCGGCGCGAAACACCAGACCCGCGAGCTCGCCGCCGTTCGGTATGGGCACCGCCACGCGTTCCGCGTCTGCGGGCAAGGTCGACAGCAGGTGCTGCCGGCTGCGCTCGGCGGCAAATACCAGTTCGTCCTCATGAATCTTGAGCCAGACCATGGCCAGGGTCATGAGGAGCACGACCACGACACCCCCGATCAGGACGATCCGCACAGCGCGCTTGAACATCAGTGCCAGCCGCCGACCGCAGCGCGCGCTGCCTGATTGAGTGGTCGCGCGATCAAGCCGCTCTGCGACACTTTGATCTCATACAGCGCACCGTCGGCCATGGGAAGGAAGGTCGCGCTGCCGTAGACCGCGTCAAGCCACGGCAACCAAGTGTGATAGCGATGCGCCAGGTCCCATGGGTCGATGCGCTGGGGCGGATTCAAGGCATATACGGTACGAGGCTGTGCACGCTCATCTTCCACGCGCGTGTAGCGGCCGCTGATACGCTCCAGGCGATACGCCGTATCGAATCCGACGATGTTGGCAAAGGCGCGCCACTTGAGCACGCGAGCGTCGACCTGCCACTCATCGCCGCGCAAGGCGAAACTCGCGGTTTCGCCGCCGGGATAGGTCAATACGGCATTGAACTGACGCTCGCCGGTACGCGCGAATTGCAGCTCGCCCGCGGCTTGTTCGAAGCTCAGGCGCTGGTAGGTATGTAGATTCGCGGCGATTAGCGCGGCGCACACGCTGAGCAGAATGAGCACTAGCGCAGTGGCGCCGTTCAATATCCCGCCGAGAACCTTGCGCCGGTGCAGGCGGCGCACCGCGGCGAACAAGAACAGAATTCCCACCAGCGCGAAGAGGATGATCAGTGCGGTGAATGTCATGAGGGAAGTCTAACGGGAACCGGAACCGAACCTCATGGGACTAACAAAACACTTAGCCCGGTCCCGGTGTCTCGTTGCAGACCCGCATAGTTTGCTTTGTTTCCAATGATTTGCAAGTGGTGTCGAACTACGGACCTTAGGTAAGTGCCTGGTCGGCTGCCAACGCCGTGACGCGTGTCACATTCGGGTGCGATCTCCGCGAGGCGCCGCGCACCTCTCGACGCTGCCCTTGGCGGACGTTGCCACGTCGCGCTCATTAACAGACTTTAATAAATTGACCACCGATGCTTAACCACGCTGAGCCCAGCGTAGCATCCGAAGTGGGGATCCTGTGCCTCCGTATCGTTTGAAACTGGTTTGCGCTGCGCCTGCCGCATGCGGCGCAGGCCGAGGTTGTCGAGCCAATGTGGATTGTTGAAGTTGCGCTGCGGCGGCCATACACGTTTTTAGTGATGGCGCTGCTGATTCTCCTCGCAACGCCTCTCGTGTTGCTGAAAATGTCGACGGACATCTTTCCGGATATCAACATTCCGGTCATCAGCGTGGTCTGGACCTACACCGGCTTGTCGGCCCAGGAAATCGGTCAGCGCATCGCCGCCGTCAACGAACGCAGCCTCACGACCACCGTCAACGACATCGAGCACATCGAATCCCAGTCATTGACCGGCATCGCGGTCATCAAGATCTTCTTTCAGCCGAACGCGAATATCCCGACGGCCATTGCGCAGGTCGTGGCGATCGAACAGGCACAACTGCGGCAGCTGCCGCCCGGCATCCTGCCGCCTCTGGTGATCAAATACTCGGCATCGAGCATCCCGATCATCCAGCTCGGCCTGTCCAGCCCCACCATGACCGAGCAGGGCGTCTTCGACGCCGCCGTGAATTTCCTGCGCCCCCGGCTGGTCACCATACCGGGAGTTGCCATACCGTGGCCCTACGGCGGGAAGCAGCGCGTCATCTCGGTCGATCTCGATACCAACGCATTGCTCGCCAAAGGACTGACGCCCAACGATGTGGTCAATGCGGTCAACACGCAGAATCTGGTGTTGCCGTCCGGAACCGCCAAGATCGGGTCGACGGAATACGTGTTGGCCACCAACGGATCGCCGGACACCATCGCCGGGCTCAACAATATCCCGGTGTTGACCCGCAACGGGGCCACCACTTATCTCTCCGAGGTGGCGCATGTCCGCGACGGCTTTTCACCGCAGACCAACATTGTTCGCCAGAACGGCCAGCGCGGCGTGCTGGTCTCCATCATCAAGAACGGCGGATCGTCCACCCTGGATATCGTCAGCGCCCTGCTGGCGCAACTGCCGATAGCCGCGCAGATCCTGCCGAAGGACCTGAAGATCACGCCGCTGTTCGATCAGTCGACCTTCGTTCGAGCTGCGATCGGTGGCGTGGTGCGCGAGGCGCTGATCGCCGCCTGCCTGACGGCCGCGCTGATCCTGTTGTTCCTCGGCAATTGGCGCAGCACCTGCATCATCGCGGTGTCCATTCCCTTGTCGATCCTGACTTCGATCATCGCGCTGTTCGCCATCGGGGAGACGCTCAACATCATGACCCTCGGCGGGCTCGCGCTCGCCGTAGGCATCCTGGTGGACGATGCCACGGTGACGATCGAGAACATCGAACGCCACATCCATCTGGGTTCGGATTTGCACAAGGCCATTTTGGAAGGCGCCGGCGAGATCGCCGTTCCCGCGTTGGTTTCCACGCTGTGTATTTGCATCGTGTTCGTGCCCATGTTCTTCCTCAGCGGCGTCGCTCGCTATCTGTTCGCACCTCTGGCGGAGGCCGTGGTGTTCGCGATGCTGGCGTCGTATGTGCTGTCGCGCACCCTGGTGCCCACTCTGGTGATGTTGATGATGGGCCATGCGCCGGCGGAGGCGGGCGCCCGCCCTAGCCTGTTGCAGCGCGTCTACCGCGCATTCAACGCACGCTTTGAAAAAATTCGCGGCGGCTACGCGATCATCCTCTCGGAAGCTCTCGCGCGGCGCCGGCTTTTCGCCGGGCTGTTCCTGGGTTTCTGCCTGTTGTCGTGCGCGTTGGTGTTCATCCTGGGCCGCGATTTCTTTCCCAGCGTGGATGGCGGACAGATCCGCCTGCACATGCGCCTGCACACGGGAGCCCGCATCGAGGAGACGGCGCGGGTGGCCGACGAGGTGGAAGGCGTCATTCGCAGCATCGTGCCGGCCCGCGATCTCGGAACGGTGCTCGACAACTTAGGCATCCCGGTCAGCGGCATCAACAACTCCTACAGCAACGCCGGAACCTTCAGCAGCCTGGACGGCGAGATTCAAATCTCGCTCAACGAAGGGCATCAGCCGACGGCGCGTTACGTGGAGCAATTGCGGCGCGAATTGCCGCAGCGGTTCCCGGGAGTGGAGTTCTTCTTCCAGCCGGCCGACATGGTGACGCAGATCCTGAACTTCGGATTGCCGGCGGCCCTCGACATAAAAGTCACCGGCGCCGATTTGCGTGCCGACTATGACATTGCAGCCCAACTCATGAAGCAGATCCAAAAGATCCCGGGAACGGTGGATACGCACATTCATCAGCGGCTCGATCTGCCCACGCTGTCGTTGAACATGGATCGCACGCAATTGCAGCAGCTGGGATTGAGCCCCAACGACCTCACCTCGGACCTGCTGGTATCCACGGCCGGCACCACGCAGACGTCGCCGGCCTTCTGGCTGAGTCCGGCCAATGGCGTGGTGTACAACCTGGCCGTGCAGTCGCCGCAGTACGCCGTCGACAGCCTGGACGCGCTGTTGCGCACGCCCATCCGCGCGGCGGGGGCGTCGACGACGGCGCCGCCGCAGTTGTTGAGCAATCTGGTCGGCGTGGCTCCCACGGCGCAGATTGCGGTGGCTTCGCGCTATAACTTGGCGCCGGCGATCGATGTGTACGTTAGTGTGCAGGGCCGCGATCTAGGCGGCGTCGCGGTCGATATCAGGCGAATCGTGAACGATGTGCACGGTCGCTTGCCGCGCGGCGTCAGCGTTGACCTGCTCGGCCAGGCGCAGACGATGAAGGCATCATTCGTCGAGTTGGGTGTGGGTCTGGTGATGGCAGTCGTGATGGTGTATTTGCTGATCGTCGTCAATTTCCAATCCTGGGTCGACGCCTTCATCATCATTACCGCCCTGCCGGCCGCGCTGGCGGGGATTTGCTGGATGTTGTTCCTGACCGGCACGACTTTGAGCGTACCGGCGCTGACGGGTGCGATAATGACCATGGGCGTTGCAACCGCCAACAGCATCTTGGTCGTGTCGTTCGCCCGCCAGCGCATGGGCGAGGGGCAGGGCCCCATCAAGGCTGCACTCGATGCGGGTGCGACCCGCATACGTCCTGTCTTGATGACCGCCATGGCCATGATCATCGGTATGATCCCCATGGCGCTGGGATTGGGCGAAGGGGCCGAACAGAACGCACCGCTGGGCCGTGCGGTGATCGGGGGACTGCTGTTCGCGACGGTTTCCACATTGTTCTTCGTGCCGGTGATATTCGCCGGTGTCCACCGGCGTCTCGAACGACGCAAGCTTGAAAGTCTGCCTGCGGCGCCCCCGGCCGCCGAAGGAAGTACCTGATATGTCTGAAATGGAATCATCCGCGGTGTTGAAGCGCGCCAAGTTCATCGTCGGCGGAATTGTCAGCGTTCTCCTGATCGGAGCCGTGGCGGTGCTGATGTTGCGCAGCCTCCAGGCCGGCGCCTTGGAGATGGCCACGAAGCTGCATGCGAAACAATACGTGACCACCATCACCCCGAAGGCCGGGGGAGAGGGGCAGCCGCTCACGCTGCCGGGAACGCTGCTGGGGGTCATCGAGTCGACGGTGTATGCGCGCAGCAATGGCTATGTCGTGCACTGGTTCAAGGACATCGGCAGTACCGTCCGCAAGGGTGAGATCCTGGCCGAGATCACCGCGCCCGAAATCGACCAGGAGTTGTCGCAGGCCGTCTCGGCGCGCGACCAGGCTGCCGCCAGCACCAGCTTGGCGAAGAGCACTGCCGATCGCTGGCAGGCTCTGCGGCAACGGGACGCGGTGACACAGCAGGACTTGGATGAACGGCTCAGCGCGTTCAATCAAGCGGCGGCGAATCTTGCCGCCGCAGAGGCGAACGTGGGACGTCTGCGCAAGCTGCAGGGATTCAACCAAGTGGCGGCGCCGTTCGATGGCGTCGTGACCCGCCGCAATGTCGACGTGGGCGACCTCGTCAATGCCGGAAATGGCGGCACCGGTCAGGCGTTGTTTGCCGTGGCGCAGATCGACCCGCTGCGCCTGTACGTTTTTGTGCCGCAGGTCTATGCGCATCAAATCAAGGTCGGCGATGCGGTGAAGGTCACATTGGCGGAGCGGGCGGGCGAGCAATACCAGGGCACCGTTGCCCGCACCGCCCGCGCCATCGACACGGTCACGCGCACCATGCAAGTCGAAATTCGGATTCCCAACCCCGACAACGCGCTGATCTCGGGTTCCTACGTCCAGGTGATGCTGCCGATCAACACCGACGCGAAAGCTCTGGTGGTCCCTACCAATGTCTTGTTGTTCCGGCCCGACGGCACGCGCATCGCGTTGGTCGACGCCGGCGGCCGTGTGCGCCTGACCTTGGTGAAACTGGGAACCGACTTTGGCGACAGCGTTGAAATATTGAGCGGCCTCAATGCGACCGATCGAATCGTCTTGAATCCGGCTGATTCGCTCGCCAACGGCGATGTGGTGACGCTGCCCGAACCTCAGCCCGCGGGCGGCTAGCGGTGGCGCGCTTCCTCGAATTGCGGACCGCCATCGCCATGGTCACCGCCGTCGCGGCGGGCTGTGCCGTCGGTCCCGATTACCGCCGGCCGCCGGCGGACGTGCCCCCGGCATGGCAACCCGAGGCGCCGTGGCACGAAGCGGTGCCGGATGACGCTGCGTTGAAGGGCGAGTGGTGGCGGCTGTTCCACGACGACACGCTGAATCCGCTGGTGGAGCGGGCGCTCACCGGCAACCAGGATCTGCGCGTCGCCGCCGCCCGTCTCGATCAGGCGCGCGATGAGGTAACGGTCGTCCGGTCCGAATTTTTCCCTTCAGTGAACCTATCAGGCACGGCGGCTCGCGGCAAAACCTCCGCGAACCGTCCGCTGTCCGCGTATGCCCTGCCCAGTCAGTCCACCGTGCAAAATAATTTTGAACTGGGTCCGAGCGTGAATTACGAGGCCGACCTGTTCGGCCGAGTGCGCCGCGAGGTCGAGGGTGCGCGGGCCTCCGCGCAGCAGGCGGAGGCGGATTTCGAGAATGCGCGGCTCGTCTTGACGGCGCAACTCGTGACGGACTATTTCGCGTTGCGCGAACTCGACGCCGAAATCGCGGTGGTGCGCCATAGCTTGCAGCTGCAACGCGATGCCTTGGGGTTCATCGCATCGAGACATGATCTTGGATTCGCCACCGGCCTCGACTTGGCGCAGCAGCAGGCCCTGGTCGATGCCAACGCCACCCAGCTCGAACTCTTGGACAATCAAAGGTCGCAGTTCGAGCACGCGATCGCGACTCTGGTCGGTACTCCGGCGCCGGGTTTCGCCGTGCCCCGGGCCCTGTCGACTGCGGTGCTTCCGCCGATACCCGTGGGGCTGCCCTCGGACTTATTGCAGCGCCGTCCGGACGTCGCTTCGGCGGAACGCTCCATGGCCGCCGCCAACGCGCGCATCGGCGTGGCGCGGGCCGCCTACTACCCGAGCATCCTGTTGGGTTCGGGCTTCGGCGAGCCCAACGCCGGATGGCAGAGCAATGCCTTGGCGACGCTGTTCGAAGCGCCGAGCCGTCTATGGTCGCTCGGGCTCTCCGCCACGCAGACGCTGTTCGACGCCGGGAAAACCCGGGCGACCGTGCGCATCGCGAATGCGGACTATGCCGCGGCCGTCGCTGCCTACCGGCAGACGGTGCTGACGGCCATGCAAGAAGTGGAGGACGGCATCACGGGTCTGGCCTCGCTCGATCGTGCGGTGACCCAGGCCGATGCCAGCGTAAAAAGCGCTCAAGACGCCTTCGACATAGCGACCGCCCGATACCGAGGCGGCGTGGACACGTATCTCGAAATGATCACGGCACAGCAGGCTCTGCTCAGCGATGAGCGGCAGGCCGTGCAGGTGCAGGGCCAACGCTTCGCCACGGCGGTGTTCTTGGTGAAGGCCCTGGGCGGCGGCTGGAGCCAAAGCTCGGAGCGCCTCTCGCGCAGTAATTAAACGGCCGGGCTGGGGGCTCTCGCGACCTTCGACAAGGACTCGATCGCGACCGGGGGGGACATGGAGTTCGACTGCACGAAGTCGACCCCGAGCGCGGTCAGCCATTCCTGTTCCGCGGCAGTCTCGGTGCGCTTGGCCACGGTGTGCATGCCGAGGACTCGGGCCATTTGCACGACCGCGGTAATGGCCGCCTGCGACAATTTGTCGGTGCGCATTTTTGCAGTGATCTCGGGCGCCAGCTTGACGTAGTGGACTCCCGGCAGGCGCAGGAGGGCGAAACACTCGGTCTTCATCGCGAAATCGTCGAGCACCAACGGGCAACCCAGTCGGTGCAAGGCGGCCCCGACCTCGACCATTTTGCCGGCGAGCTTGACCGCCGTCGTCGTGTCGACTTCAAAAGCGATCATGCCTTTCGGCAGCGACGATTTCTCCAAACACAGCTCCACGAACTTCATGAAGTGCTCATCGTGAATGGCGGTGGTCGTGAGATTGACGGAAAACATGACCGCAGTGGATTTCCAGACGTCCGGGTGACGAACCAGGAAGCCGATGAGTTCGGTGACCACACGCCGGTCGATCATGGAGCCGAGGCCATTCTCGACGGCCGCTTTCAGCATCGCCTGCGGGGCTGCATTGGGCGCCACATCGGATTTGGACCGCAGCAGCACCTCGTAGCGTTTGAGCTGGCTCCCCTTGGTCAAGGGGACCAACCGCTGAACATGCAGGGCAATGGGGCTGCGGCGTAGAGCGGCATGCAGGCGATCGATTTCCGGGGTCACTCCCCCTTGCGGACGTTTGTCGGTGAATCCCGCAGCGGCAGCCGTGGCCGGCGCCGCGGATGGGCGAGCGGCTGAGGTGGGCGGCGCCGGGACTCTGGCCGCCGGCGGGGCGGCGGCCGCGGGAACCATGCGCGTGGGCGCCGCCGAGCGCGCGGGTGTCGCGGCGCGTGCGGGTGTCGACGCGTGTATGGGTGTCGACGTGTGTGCGGGTGTCGCGGCGTGTGCGGGCGACGCGCGTGCGGGTGTTGACGTGCGTGCGGGCATCGGCGTGTTCGCGGATGTCCGCGCGCGCGCCGGCGCGTCATTGACCAGGGTCAGGGGAGCAGACGCGGCGGCTCTTGCGGGGGCCGCCGGCGGCGGTGCACTGTCCGGGCGCATGGCGGAGAAATCGGCGAGTGCACGCTGCAGCTTCGGGGTCATGACCTTGAGCGCGCCGCGAGCGTCTTGTTTCACGACGCGCGCGTCCAAGACGATCATGATCGCTCCGACCATGGCGCGCCGACCGTTGACCGCCCGCAGCAGCACGGCGGAGCGCGAATCGCCGAGATCGGTCACGAGCATCGGCGGCCCCCCTGGATTGGAGAACGCTTCGATCGCGTCGCGGACCGCGTTGTGTTCGTCGGGGCCCATGGAGCTTTCGCTCAGCCACAGCACGTCGCCGTGCTCGTCATGCAACGACACGGCATAGGCGCGCGCGGGCTCGACGGCTGCGCGCACCTTCTGGCAGACGGCATCGAAATCGACGAGCGGATGGTCTGTCGCGCTGATGGGTTTGCCGTGCTCCATAGATCCGCTGCTTGAAGTTTGAGTGCGTATATCTACCGTACGAGCATCTTTCTTGATGTGATGCTCTTCGCCAAAACGCGACAGTGGCGCAGTCGGTGTGACATATCATCGGAATGTCCGAGCGCTTGCCGCTACACTTGGCGCCATGACCAAACCGCCGCAACCCCGTGAATTCCGCTACTACGATTTCGTGATGGCGGCCTATGTCTGTGTACTGCTGTGTTCGAATTTGATCGGACCGGCGAAGGAAACGTCGATCCACGTGCCGATAATCGGCACCGTCACCTTTCTTGCCGGCGTCCTGTTCTTTCCGATCTCCTACATCTTCGGGGACATCTTGACCGAAGTGTACGGGTATGGACGCGACCGCCGTGTGGTGTGGGCGGGGTTTGGGGCGCTGGCCTTCGCCTCCGTCATGGCGGCGGTGGTCGTTCACTTGCCGCCGTCGGATGCTTCGCGCGCCACCCAGGCGTCGGTGGAAGCGATCTTCGGCAACACGCCCCGAATCGTGGTGGCATCGATCACTGCATTTCTCTGCGGAACCTTCGTGAACAGCTACGTGCTCGCGAAAATGAAGATCTGGACCCGGGGGCGGTGGCTGTGGACCCGCATCGTCGGCTCGACGGTGTGCGGCGAGCTGGTGGACTCGGTGCTGTTCTACTTCATCGCCTTCTATGGACGCATGCCGCCGTCGCACCTGGTCGCCATCATGTTCACTCAGTACGCACTCAAGAGCGGTTGGGAAATCGTGGCGGCGCCGGTCACCTATCGCATCGTGTCGTTCTTGAAAAGAGTCGAGAACGAAGACTATTACGACACGGATACCAATTTCACGCCCTTCTCCCTGTCCTAGGCGCTACGCGCCGAATCTACGGGGTCGAAGCGACCCCGTCCTCGTTCGGGGTCGTTCCGACCCCGTTAAAAGTTGCACGAAGCGCATGATCAGTCGTGCCTTCGCCATCATTTGCCCCAATTCGGACAGGGAAAAGCCCGAATGTGAGGCCGTAATAGCTCCCACGAGGCGGCGGTCGTCGCCTCTTGGCGAAACGGAATGAGGAGCTGTTATGAACACGGTATTTTCCAGAGCGGTCGGGACCATGGGGCTGTTGGGGATGAGCGCGGTGGCCTTGGCGGGCGAGCCCCAGCCTGGGACACCGCACGAGCCGATCGGATTCGTGACCGGCGGCGTGATCGGGGCGTTTGCCGCCGGGCCGGTGGGCGCGGTCATCGGCGCAGGACTCGGAACCTGGCTCGGGAACCGGGTTCATCGCGCGGGTGATGCCACCAAGGCAGAGGCGACCGTTGCTGCGTTGCAGACCGACAGGAGCGAATTGCTGGGCGAAAAGTCGACGCTGCTGAGCGAAAAGAGCGTGCTGACTGAAACCAACCGCAGCCTCACCGTGCAGCTCGACGATCTGACTCACAAGGTGGAGTCGGCGCAAACCGCCAGAGAGGATGGCAGCGAGGTTCTCGACGGGCTGCAGGGCGACGTGCTGTTCCGAACCGGGAGCGCGGAGATCACGCCGGAAATCGCGCATCAGATTCAGGTGCTCGCCCAGGCGGTGGCCAAGTCTCCCGCGCTCAAGGTGCGGGTCGACGGGTACGCTGATCCGCGCGGCACGGTGGATGCCAATCTGAAGCTCTCTGAGGCTCGGGCCAATGCGGTGCGGGACCTGTTTCTTGCCTCGGGAATCCGCGACGAGGTGCTCGAAGTCAATGCCTACGGCAAGAGTCAGAGTGTCGCGGCCGACAACGACGGCTATGCACTCGAGCGCCGGGTTCGCCTGACCCTGCAAGCACAGGAGGAGGCGGCGGTTGCCCAGGTGGGCGGGAACGAGTAATCCGTCGAGACGGAGTGATCCTGCAGGAAGGAGTGAGGTCTCTAGGCCCGGAGCGCACTTGCTCCGGGCCGCACTTGTTTCCAACCGCGCCCTCAGCCTACGATAGCGCTTGACATCCTCCCCTCATGTAATGAAGGAGATTCCCTGGTGGCGATCAATGCCCTGATCGCAGAGCACTGAATGCTCTGTTACCCGACGCGCTCTCGCAGCCTAGGCCGCCGAGCCGTCGCACGCACCGGCAACAGGTGCGCCGCTTGAATCGTGCCAGCGCGTAATCGCGAAACCTGGCAACTCTGTAATATTTAGGAGCAGTGCAGTGGTAATTCAATGGAAGGAGCGGCACTTCCTGCCCGGCCCAACGGCCCGGGTTTCCGTGCCAAATATCTGATGAGCGAGCGCCTCAAAATCGTCGTCCTCGACCGATTGCAGACGGGAGAGTCCGCCAATCCGTCGCCCGAGAACATACTCGCCGGGATTCCGCGCACGCGCGCATCGAACCAGTACGCCGAGCCGACTCAGCAGTTCTTCTGCGGCATCTGGACCAGCACCGCCGGTAAATGGCGCGTGCGCTACACCGAGCACGAATTCTGCGTGATTATCGAAGGCCGGGTGCGCGTGGAATCGGTGACGGGCGAGAAGCACGACCTGCGCGCCGGAGATGCCTTCGTCGTACCCGCGGGCTTCGAGGGTATTTGGGAAGTGACCGAGCCCTGCAAGAAGTGGTACTCCATCTTCGAGCCAAGAAGTCGTTAGTATAGTTAGGCGCTTCACGCCGGTTTCAACGGGATCGAAGCGACCCCGTATAGCCAGGCGCTTCACGCCGAATTCAACGGGGTGGAAGCCACCCCGTTTGATAGGCTCGCTGCGCGAGTAAATTCAGATTGTCAGGGGGTCGCGCGGATTACCGCGCCCAGGGTTTCGACGATGCGTGCGATCTGCTTGGATTCGACGATCAGGGGCGGCGACATGGCGATGGTATCGCCGGTCTGACGCACCATGACCCCGCGCTCGAAGCACTCGAGAAACACCTCGAAGCCGCGCGCACCGGGTTTGCCCGGCCGCGGCTCGAGTTCCACCGCGCCGATCAAGCCGTAGTTGCGCACATCGAGCACATGCGGCAGGCCGCGCAGTGAATGCACGGCATTCTCCCACTCGGTTGCGAGCGATGCGGCGCGAGTCAGCAGCCCCTCACGCGTATACACCTCGAGCGTCGCCAGCGCGGCGGCGCAGGCCACAGGGTGCGCGGAATAGGTGTAGCCGTGAAACAGTTCGATGGCGTTTTCCGGTCCCTGCATGAAGGCATCGTAGATTTTGCGGTGAGCGAACACCGCTCCCATGGGAATGGCGCCGTTGGTCAGGCCCTTGGCCGTGGTCATGAGATCGGGGGTGACGTCGAACGCCAGGCTGGCGAAGGGCTTGCCGACCCGCCCGAAGCCCGTGATCACTTCGTCGAAAATCAAGAGAATGTCGTGCTTGTCGCAGATTTCGCGCAGGCGCTTCAGGTAGCCGATGGGAGGTAGGACGACTCCGGCCGACCCCGCGATGGGCTCGACGATGACGGCCGCGATGGTCGAGGCGTCATGCAGGGCGATCAGCCGCTCCAGTTCGTTGGCAAGATGGGCGCCCCACTGCGGCAGTCCGCGCGAAAACGCGTTGTGCTCGATATCCAAGGTGTGCGGCAGATGATCCACGCCGGGCAGCATCGAGGAGCCGAACACCTTGCGGTTATTGACCATCCCGCCGACCGACATGCCGCCGAACCCCACTCCGTGATAGCCCTTTTCGCGGCCGATGAAGCGGATACGCTGGCCGGCGCCGCGGGCGCGGTGATAGGCGATGGCAATTTTCAGGGCCGTATCGACCGACTCCGACCCGGAGTTCGTGAAAAAAATACGCTCCAGGCCCGGCGGCGCGATCTTGGCCAGCCGGCTGGCCAGTTCGAACGCGATGGGATGGCCCATCTGAAAGGCCGGCGCATATTCCATGGTGCTGAGCTGCTTCGTCACCGCTTCGGTGATTTCGCGCCGCCCGTGACCGGCGTTCACACACCAGAGGCCCGCGACCCCGTCGAGGATTTCGCGGCCGTCGGCGGTCCAGTAGTACATGCCTTCCGCCCGCGCGAGCAAACGCGGGTTCGCCTTGAATTGTCGATTCGCCGTGAACGGCATCCAAAATGCGTCGAGGTCGCCGGTGGCGGGAGCGGGGGTGAGTCGGGCGTTCATTACTAATGATCCTTGCGGTATTTCTGCCTTGGAACGGTCCAGATGATAAGGAAAATCGACACTCAGCTCAATTTTCGCGCAAAAGTCGTGCTAAGTGTCTATTATAATAGACGCCATGAGCTTGGACGTGGGTAGTCATCTGAAAGCCGTAAGGCAAATGCACGGGCTGTCGCAGCGCGAATTGGCGAAGCGTGCCGGTGTGACCAACGGTTTGATTTCCCTGATCGAGCAGAACCGGGTGAGCCCTTCGGTGAGTTCCTTGAAGAAGGTGCTGGACGGGATTCCCATGGCGCTCGCCGACTTCTTCACGCTGGATCTTGGCGGCCAGCCGCAGGTGTTTTTTCCCCGCGAAGAACTCAGCGACATCGGCACCGCGAGCGTCGAGCTGCGCCTCGTGGGCAGCCGTCTTGCCAAGCGCAATATGTCGATCCTGCACGAGCGCTATGCCCCGAATGCCGATACCGGCGAGGAGATGCTGACGCACGCGGGCGAAGAGGGGGGTGTGATCGTCAAAGGGAAAATCGAGCTCACCGTCGCCGGCGAGTCGCGGATATTGGGGCCCGGGGACGCCTACTACTTCAAAAGCTCATTGCCGCATCGCTTCCGCAACGTGGGGCGCGATGAATGCGAGATCGTCAGCGCCAGCTCGCCGCCGACTTTTTAGGTAGCATACGACCCTATGAGCACAGTAACCGTAGCGGCCACGCAGATGGCCTGCAGTTGGGACCGCGACGCGAACATCGCGCGCGCCGAAAAATTGATCCGCGAGGCTGCGGGCCGCGGCGCGCAGGTGATTCTGATTCAGGAGTTGTTCGAAACTCCGTATTTTTGCAAGGATCATTCCTCGCGGCATTTGGAGCTCGCCCAGCCCTTGGAGGCGCATCCCGCGGTGGAGCATTTTCGCGCCGTCGCGCGCGACTTGAGCGTGGTGCTGCCGATCAGCGTATTCGAACGCGCCAACAACGCCTTCTACAATTCCATCGTCATCGTCGATGCCGACGGGGCGGTGCTCGGAAGTTACCGCAAGTCGCACATTCCGGAGGGCCCGGGGTACCACGAGAAGTTCTATTTCTCTCCCGGTGATACCGGATTCAAGGTGTTCGACACTCGGTATGCGAAGGTGGGAGTCGCGATCTGCTGGGACCAGTGGTTTCCGGAAGCGGCGCGCTCCATGGCGTTGATGGGCGCCGACATGCTGCTCTACCCCACCGCGATCGGTTCGGAACCGCAGGACCCGAGCATCGACTCGAGCGGACATTGGCAGCGCACCATGCAAGGCCATGCCGCGGCCAATATCATGCCGGTGATCGCCTCGAATCGCATCGGCACGGAGCAGGGCGAAAAGTACACGATGAAGTTCTACGGTTCATCGTTCATCGCCTCGCCGACGGGTGAAAAGGTGGCCGAAGCGGACCGCGTCACGGAAACGGTGCTGACCGCCGACTTCGATCTGGATGAGGTACGCCGCTACCGGCAGTCCTGGGGTGTGTTCCGCGACCGCCGGCCGGATCTCTACTACCCCCTGCTGTCGCTCGATGGTCGCTGCTGAGGATATTCCCCAGGATCTGGTATTCGTCGACTTGGAGACGACGGGCGGTAATGCCGCGTATGACCGGATCACTGAGGTGGGCATCGTTCGGGTGACGAACGGCGTGCTGGTCGAGGAGTGGAGTTCGCTGGTGAACCCCGAACGCCCCATTCCCCCGTACATCGAAGCCTTCACCGGCATCAGCGATCGAATGGTGGCCGACGCGCCGCGCTTCGCGGAGATCGCGGCCGTCGTGCGCGAGAAGCTGCGAGGGGCGGTGTTCGTGGCGCATAACGCGCGGTTCGACTACTCGTTTCTGCGCAGCGAATTCCTCAAGGCGGACATGGGTTTCTCCGCCAAGGTCCTGTGCACCGTCAAACTATCGCGGCGCTTGTTTCCCGAATTCGTGCGGCACAACCTCGATGTGGTGATGGAGCGCAATGGGCTCACCTGCGGCGCCAGGCATCGCGCCCTGGGGGACGCGAGAGTGCTCCACGACTTCTGGTTCAAGCTGCGCCGCGACGTCGAGGAAGCGCGCCTCGCCGCGGTGGTGCAGGCGCTGCTCGGCGCCCACCAATTGCCCGCCCACCTGCCGCCGGGGCTGGCCGATGACTTGCCCGAAGGGCCGGGGGCGTACCGATTCTTCGGCGCCGACGATACGCTTCTGTTTGTCGGCAAGAGCAATTCGCTGCGCGCGCGCGTGTGCAGCCACTTCGGCGCGGAGCGGGCCGATTCTTTGGATCGGCGGCTTGCCGATCAAGTGCGGCGGATCGATTGGGTGGAGACCGCCGGCGAACTCGGCGCGATGCTCCACGAAGCCGAGTGGATCAGGACTCAAAAGCCCGTCTACAACCGGCGCGCCAAGAGCAAAGCGCCGCCGCACACCTTGCGCCCCCGCCCGGCGCCGACTCCGGCAGGCCAGGCCTACCGGGTCGAGCCTGCGGCCATCGACAGCGTCGATCTTGCGGATCTCATGCAGTGCTTCGGCGTCTTTCATTCCGAGAAGGACGCCCGCAAGGCGCAGAACGACATTGCGCGCGCGCATGGGCTGTGCCTCAAGGTTCTAGGTTTGGAGGACGGTGCGGGCTCATGCTTTGCCTATCAGGTCGGGAAGTGCAAGGGCGCCTGCGTGGGCAAGGAACCGCTCATCCTGCACAACACGCGGCTGCAGCTCGCCCTGTCGTCGTTGAAAGTAAAGTCGTGGCCCTTTCCGGGGCGAGTGGCATTGCGCGAACGCGGTCCGCGGGGCGGCTCGCCGGAGTGGTTACACGACACCGACCTGCATGTCGTCGATCACTGGACCTATCTCGGCACGGCGCGGACCGAGGAGGAACTGGACGAACTCGGCGCCCGGGAATCGAACGCTGCCTTCGACGTCGACGTCTACAGGATCCTCATGCGCTATTTCGCCAAGAACCCCAAGCTCGACTGGCTCGATCTACGGCGCGCGGAGCGGCCGGTATCTTGATGTCACCGGCAGCGTCGCGCGCGGCGGCAACATTGCCCATCGGGCGGTAGGGTTGCTTGTTGGGCGGTACTATTGCCCATCGGGCAGAGTACAATGCATGCGGAGGCTGCACGCAATCTATTCGAAGCAACAACTAAATTTGTATGCAAACCTGCTCTCTCGTCGAAACACAACCGAAGCCAACTCTTGGGGGCTAAATCACATGCATCCGCTCAATTCCGTTAAGGGCGCTATCACCACTGGGGTCGTGCTCGCGATCGTCATCAGCGTTTGGCTCACTGCTTGGGGCGGAGTGGGAATCACTTTCCACTACGGGCGCCTCGACCGCTGGGTGCACATCGTCGCCGGCGTCACGTGGATCGGTCTCTTGTACTATTTCAACGTCGTTCAGACACCGGGGCTTGCGGCTGCAGCCGCCGACAAGGGCGGACCCGGCGGCGCAGGCGTGTCGAAGTACATCGCACCCCGGGCGCTGCTGTGGTTCCGCTGGTCCGCGGTGGTGACCTGGGTGACGGGAGCGATCTACTTGATCGGCGGGTTCTCCAACACCAGCCTTCTCGTCTATGCCTTTGCGCTGCAACCCGGATTTCGGACCATTGGGATCGGTGCGTGGCTGGGCACGATCATGTTGTTTAACGTGTGGGTTTTCATCTGGCCGAACCAAAAGAAGATCCTCGGGATCGTGCCGGCGACGGACGACGAGAAGGCGGCGGCGCGCAAGATTGCAGCCCGGGCGTCGCGCATCAATTTCATCCTCTCCTTGCCCATGCTCATGTGCATGGGCGGTCAGTCGCACGGTCTACCTTTCTAAATTTCATTCCATGGACAAGACCATTAAGCGCTACAGTAGCCTGGATGCGATGAAGGCGGATGGTATTCGGGCTTGGCAACGCGAGCCGGCCAGCGAGCGCATTCGCGCCGTCTCCGAACTCACCACTGCTCTTTATGCTTTGAAGGGACAGCGCCCGGATGTACAACGACTTCAAAGAACTCTTGTCCGCATTAAACGCCCACCGGGTTAGGTATGTAATTATAGGCGGGTACGCCGTTTCATTTCATGCCGAGCCGCGGGCAACCAAAGACCTGGACATTTTGATCAGCCCAGACGCCGAGAACGGGGGCCCGTGAAAAGATTGTGCGGGCGCAGGCGCGAGGCCGAGAGGAATGGCTGGAGTTGCGACGGAAGGAAGCTGAAAAATCAGCGGGTCCCACTCCAGACCGCTCCCGTGAGCACGACGATTTCGCGAGAGACTCGGAAAAGGGAATCGACGACGATATTGAATCGTGAGACGGATCCCTTCCGGTGAGTGACAACGTGCGCTATTGGATCGCGACGGCGCCGGTGGGCGCGGCCTCGGTGCTGGCCGAGGAGCTCGCGCAATTCGGCGCCCACGATATTCGTGAGCGCAGCCACGATGTGAAGTTTCAAGGCACGCTCGAGGTGGGCTATCGCGCCTGCCTGTGGTCGCGCACCGCCACCCGCGTGCTATTGAGCCTGGGATCGATCGATGCCGGCAGTTCGAAAAGCGTGTACGACGCCGTCAAACGCATCGACTGGCGCGAGCATCTGGCGACGGGGGCCACGCTGGCCTGCGATTGCAGCGGCGGCAACGAGTCCATCCGGCACACGATCTACGGCTCCCAGCTCCTCAAGGACGCGGTCTGCGACAATTTGCGCGACGCCACCGGGGAACGGCCGAACATCAAGCCGGAGCGCCCCGACGTGCTGCTGCATTTGCATGTCGAAGGACCCACGGCGCTGTTGTCGGTGGATTTTTCCGGCGAGAGTCTGCACCGGCGCGGCTACCGCGCCGAAGGCGGCCGCGCGCCGCTCAAGGAAAACGTCGCCGCCGCGGTGTTGCTGCGGGCGGGTTGGCCAGGCATCTGTGAAAGAGGCGGCATACTGCTGGATCCCATGTGCGGTTCCGGCACTTTTCTCACCGAAGGTGCATTGATCGCGGCGGACGCCGCGCCGGCGCTCGATCGCGACTATTTCGGCTTCACGGGTTGGCGCGGTCACGATGCCGGACTCTGGTTGCAGTTGTGCGCGGAGGCCCGCGAACGCCGCAGCGCGCGGCCCGCGCGGCGCTGCATTGTCGGATCCGACGTCGACCCGGATGCCGTGCGCATGGCGCTCGTCAACGGCGAGCGCGCCGGCGTCGCCGATTGGCTGCACGTGGAGAAACGCTCTCTCGCAGAGCTCGTACCGCCCAAGGGCGAGGCCGGCCTCATTGCGACCAATCCACCCTATGGCGAGCGCATCGGCGCGGAATCCGGCCTCCCGGCCCTGTATTCGGAACTTGGGCTCACGCTGCGCGATCGATTTCAAGGTTGGCAGGCCGCGATCCTCACGGGCAATCCGCCGCTTGCCCGGAACCTCGGTATCTATGCCAAGCGCACCCACCGGTTCTACAACGGCACCATCGAGTGCCGTCTGCTGCGCTTCGAATTGAACGCGGCCAGCGAGCAGCGTCCCGCCGAAGAAGTGCGCGCGGATTGGTCGAGCCGGCCCGGCGCCCAGATGTTCGCGAATCGGCTGCGCAAGAATCTGCAGCGCCTGGATCCTTGGGCCGAACGGGAGAGCATCGATTGCTATCGCGTGTACGACGCGGACATGCCGGAATACGCATTCGCCATCGATCTCTACGGCCAAGGCGCGCGCGAACTGACCGGTCCCGGGGCGCGGCACGTCTATGTGCAAGAATATGCTCCGCCAAAGACCGTCGATCAGGAGAGTGCCCGCGAACGCCGGCGCGAGGTGCTGGCGGTCCTGCCGGAGGTCCTGGCCGTGCCGATTTCCCACGTGCACTCCCGGGTGCGCAAGCCGCAGAAGGGCAGCGAGCAGTACGAGAAGCGCGACACCCAGGCCGAACGCCATGCCGTGCAAGAAGGGGGCCTCAAATTCTGGGTCAACTTTCGCGACTACCTGGATACCGGATTGTTTCTCGACCACCGCATCGTTCGAGCCAGCTTGCGCGAGTGGGCGAAGGACGCCGATTTTCTGAATTTATTCTGCTACACCGGCAGCGCCACCGTGTATGCCGCCGCCGGCGGCGCGCGCAGCACCACCGGCGTCGATCTATCGAATACCTATCTGGATTGGGCGCACGAGAATCTCCTGTTGAACGGCTTCGGCGGCGCCAACCACGAGTTGTATCGAGCGGACTGTCTGCAATGGCTCGAGGAGCAGGAACCGAAGGGTCCGAGTTTCGACTTGGTCTTCTTAGATCCGCCGACCTTCTCAAACTCCAAACGCATGGACGGAGTGCTCGACGTGCAGCGCGATCACGTCGGAATGATTCGCCGATCGTTGAAGCTGCTGCGCCCGACCGGCCGCTTGGTGTTCTCGACCAACTACACGCGCTTCAAGCTGGACGCGGAAGCGCTCGCGGACCTGAGGGTCGAGGATATCAGCGCCCAAACCATCCCGAAGGACTTCGAGCGCCATGCGCGGATTCACCGCTGCTTCTGCGTGAGGTTCAATTGACGGGCGGGTGCGGCAAATGATTGGCAACCGGGGCGCGATCCGGTTATCTTCGCACCCATGGGGAAATGTATGAATCGCATCGTATCGATCGTGGGCGTGATGGCCTGCGTGCTGCTCGCGCCGTTGCCCGCCAACGCCGCGA
>Ga0137412_10000869_pt1 | contig 22558 bp, 21 predicted proteins | sample CZODoug2_1_16fun_FD_122160 | JGI IMG/M metagenome (GOLD analysis project Ga0137412, IMG submission 122160) | Vadose zone soil fungal communities from Angelo Coast Range Reserve, California, USA - CZODoug2_1_16fungal (Hybrid Assembly) | ecosystem: Environmental > Terrestrial > Soil > Vadose zone... | reverse complement strand
TTGTTCAAGGAGTACTTGGTCCATCGGATTGAGCTTTGGGCGCCGGCTGCGAGTTTTTTTGCTACCTCTAGAGCTGTATCATAGACCTTGTCGTCATCGACACACATCGAGACGAGGCCGATCCTTTCGGCCTCCTCGCCGGACACCGATTCGCATAGAAGAAGGTAGTATTTCGCCTTGGCCATCCCGCACAACAGAGGCCAGATCATCGCGGCATGATCTCCCGCAGCAACGCCCAGCTTGGTATGTCCATCAACGATCTTGGCGCTTCGGCCTGCAATCGAGATATCCGCGAGCATGGCAACCGCGAGACCCGCGCCGGCAGCGCCGCCCTTGATCGCCGAGATCACAGGCTTGGAGCAGTTGATGATATTGTAGACGATGTCCCGGGCTTCCTTCCAGCCGCCAGCCATCTTTTCCCAATCCTTGCCCATGGTTGCGACCATGCCGACATCGCCACCCGCGGCGAAAGCATCGCCTGGTCCGCGAACGATCGCCACCCGGATCGCGGGATCGGCATCAACGTCCCTCCATATTTCAGCCATTTCGCGATGGATCACCGCATCCAGTGCGTTTGCGCGGCCGTGCCCCCTCAATACGATTTGAAGAACGCCGTCGGCCGGACAACTTAATTCAAGCTTGGAATACTTTGCATAACGCTCGGACAAATTCACGCTCGTCTCCTTTGATTATGTTTTTCGACGAAGATCGAGAAGGCGGCGGGCTTTGCCTTCCTTTCCGAAATTGGTGAACTCCGTCAACTCGCCTTCATCGACAAGTTCGACGGCAACCCGCAAGCCGAGATCCTCCTTGAGACGGCGTTCCATATGCTCCACCAGTCCCTCACGCGACGCGGCGTTCTTCTTCACCTCGATGCGGATGGTGAGACTTTCGCCGATCACCCCAGCCTTTTCGGTCCGCTCGGCGACGCACAGCCATTCGCCGGTGGACCGTTCGTCACTTCTGACCGTTGCGAGACAAGCCATCGGGTAAATGTTGACCCCGCGCATGCGCACCATGTCGTCACTTCGTCCGAGGAAATGATCCATTCGTCGAAAGTGGCTGCCGCAATCGCAACGTTCCGTTCCGACAATCCTTCCGAGATCGCGGGTATTCAGCCTGATGATCGGAGGTATCGTACGGCAGAGCGACGTGACCACGATGTTGCCAGTCTGGCCATCGGGCAGCGGAGCGCCGGTCTCGATATCGACGATCTCAAACAGAAAAAGATCTTCCATGATGTGCAAACCGCTTTGATGCGGGCATTCAAAGCTGCCGAGCGCGATCTCATTGATCCCGTAATTGTCGTAGACCTTTGCGCCGAGCGTTTGCTGAAGGTAGGAACGCAGGGCGCCGTCCGTGTCGGGCCCCAGAAACGTCGAAATGAACTTGCAATTCATTTCCGAGAAATCCCTGTTCAGCTCCGCTTTGCAAACCTTTGCCAGTTGGCTGAAGTATTCCGGAAAGCTTACCCAGATGTTGGTGCCGAAATCGAAAGCCATCTCGATCTGGCGCCTGGTGGGAGTGACGACCCCGCTGCCCGTGGTGAGCGGCATCACCCCCAGATAATCATGGCAGGCTTTGTAGATGCCCCAGCCGAGGTTCGCTAACGAACAGGTTGCGGGTATTTGCGCAACATCACCTGGACGGGCGCCTTGAATATACAAGCCCCGCGCGCTTGACAGCGCATTCATTTCCCACTCGAGCTGTCCAAAGAGTGTCGGCCTCGGCTTGCCGGTCGTGCCTCCGCTGGTCTGAACTTTCATGGGCTGCTTGCCGAAATCTGAAGGCGAGACACCCGTGATTGAACCGAACGGTGGAAAGGCATCCTGATTTGTCTTGATGTCGTCTGTATTGTAGGTCGGAAGCCGCGCAATATCGCCGAGACTCTGAACGTGGTCAGGCCGGACGCCTGCCGATGACCACAGTTCGCGATAATAAGCGTTGGACCAGCCAAGTTTCAGGATCTCTTTGAACCTCTCGTTCTGCAGATCCTGGAGACGGCCTCTATCCCAAAGATAGACGGTTTCGCTGAATACGTCCGGCAGAGGGTACTTGGCGAAAAAATCCGGCCAGTTCAGCCCGAAATGCGACACGGGAAGAACACCCCTGTCGAACTGCCGCGTTGTCTCCATTGACGTCATGAGGCCCTCCCCTTTCTACCAACGCCACTTCGAACGGTGGCCTTTGAACCGATTGCAGCTTGGCATGAAATCTCGCCAAGAATTATCTTGATGTCAAGATATATTCTAAAAGCCGTCAACTGTTGACGGCATGGCCTCAATCACAGGACCGACCGTCGCGACGCAATTCCACCGTCGACGGTGAATATCGTTCCCGACGTGTAGCCGGATCGGTCGGAAGCCAAGAAGAGAAACAGGTCGGTGATTTCTTCGGTCCTGGCCACCCTACCAAGAGGAAAACTGGCCAGCAGTTCCTCGTAACGGCCTTCGTCCCCCAATCTCGATTTCGACCACGTCCGTAACATCTGGTAGATTCGCGGGGTGTCCACCGGACCGGGATTGACCCCGATGACGCGTATGCGATCCGCCAGGCTGTTGCCACCGAGCGCGCGGGTGACGGCCATCAGGGAAGCGTTGCCCGCAGCCCCTTCGATATATTGCGGATCGCAGATTTCTCCGCCGCTGCCGATATTGTTGAGAATTACCCCGCCACCACGGGACTTCATCCGCGGATAGACGGCTCGCATCATATCGACGTATCCAAATCCCTTTAACGACCATCCGTCTCGCCAGGTCCGGGCATCGATTTGATCTAGAGATCCGCTGGGAATGACGCCTGCATTATTTACGAGGACGTCGACATCGCCGGCATCGGTCACGATCTGGTCGATCGCGCCTTCGGCTGTCATGTCTATCGCAGTTGACGAAACGTGAACGCGGTTCGCAGCAGCAATCTCGGTTCTCAGGTTGTCCAGTTTCGCTTGCGAGCGGGCTGTAAGATGAAGGTTGCAGCCTTCTGCCGCAAATGCGTGCGCCAGAGCGGCGCCGATGCCTTGAGACGCCCCCGTGATCAATACCCGCCTGCCGGCCAGATTTAGATCCATGAATACTCCCGGTATTCGAATTCAAGCGTTGCGAGAATATAGTACAAGGAGCCTAACGTGCTCCCGAAGCCGAAGGCGCGTTGAGCGGACACTCGGGTGACGGAGGACGAAACGCATCTTCGGCGGGGATCGTTTGCAGGAGCCTCTGGTAGTCCCAGGGGTATTTCGATTCCGAGGGCTTTTTTACTGCGTAGAGATACATCGGATGGATCTTACGCCCGTCCGACCTGATCTTTCCGATGCCAAATAGGGGATCGTTCGTTGGGATCTCCTTCATCTTCGAGACCACGGCATCTCCGTTGGAACTGTTGGACGCTTCCAATGCCTTCAGATAATGAAGGACGGAGCTATAGACGCCTGCCTGCATCATCGAGGGGTATTGCCCCTTCATGCGGTCCGCGAAGCGTTTGCTCCACGCTCGGCTCTCGTCGTTGAAGTCCCAATAAAATGGAGTGACTACAAGAGTGTCCTGCGCCGATGCCAGCCCCAGTCCGTGAATGTCGTTGATGGTCGTGATCATCGAAAGCAGTCGCTGCCCTGACGCAGCCAAGCCGAACTCCTGGCCCTGCTTCACAGAAGTTGCCATGTCCTGTGCGGCGTTCGCGAGCGCAACGATCTTGGCACCCGAAGACTGAGCTTGCAGAAGCAGGGAAGCATAGTCGGTTGCGCCGATCGGGTGCGAAGCCTTGCCCACCACGCGGCCCCCGTTCTTGACGACAAGACCGGACGCGAGCGAATAGAGGTCGTTCCCGAATGCGTAATCTGCAACGATGAAGAACCAACTGTCCCCACCAGACTTCACGACGGCGCTCACTGCCGCATTCGCCAATGCCCAGTTGTCATAGGTCCAATGCACGGTCGTCGGCGAGCAAGCACTGCCGGTGAGTGCCGCGGATCCTCCCGAGGATACGATCACCGCCTTGTTCATCGTCCTGCCAATCTCGTTGACCGCAAGAGCAACGGCCGAATTCGGCAGATCGAAAATTGCGCTGACGCCATCGACGTCGAGCCATCGTCGGGCAATTTGCGATCCGAGATCCGCGCGATTCTGGTGGTCTGCCGAGAGGATCGAGACTGAATATTTGTGAGGCGAGGCGGCGTAGTCTTCCACGGCCAACCGGGCGGCTACCAGGGATCCCGGTCCGGTTGGATCGGCAAAGATACCAGTCATGTCGGTCAGGATACCGATCTTGATGACGGGCTCAGCCGCGGCAGGTTGACCTACAGAAAGCAATATAGCGCAAACCGCTGACAATATCCTGATCATCAAAAGCCTCCCTGCCGATTTATATGTTTCCATATGTCTTTCCGAAAATTATCTTTGTGTCAAGATAATTTCGGATGTCGACGGTGACGGGTGCAGCGAGACAACGTGCTTGCGACACATGCCTGCCAGAGCCAACTACTGAGCCAATGATAGTTCGCTTGACGAGCCGCCTCATCCCGCGCTTACTCTCGCTCTGCTGTGATCAATCGAATTTTCGGTCATTTCAAAATTTTGGGCAGCGGAGGGTATCGTGAAGCGAAGTGTGGAGGCTGCTGAAATCTGGTTCGTAATGCGCAAGGCGACCCACTGGTGCCGACTTCACGCAGCGTTGAGCGTTTCCAAGCTTGATATTTCCATCTCTGATTTTGCTGTTCTCGCGGCACTTAGGGCCAGGGGCCCGCTGCGGCCAGACGCCATAGGCAAGAAAGTTCTTCTCACCAGCGGTTCAGTGACCGCGGCACTCGATCGTCTCGAGCAGGAGGCTCTGATTGAACGTCGCGTCGATCCAGTGGATCGCCGAGCGTCGCTGGTATACCTCACCGATCAAGGAGCAGATTTAATTCGTAGAGCCCACGATAAGCATACTTCATCGATGGAGGAGGTGTTTTCTGTCTTGAATGCCGAAGAGCGGCAAGACCTCCGCCGCCTCATGAAGAAGGTTGGTAAGTTCGCTGAGGCAATGCACTCTGAGCGGGACCCTGCGGTCAAACCAAAGAAGGTGACCGCGCCCGCGCGTGAGCGTCCAACGCTACCCGCGCCACGGCGATAGAAAACTGCGGTATTGACCTGCCGTCCTCCCAATGTCAGATATCTTTGTATCAAGATAAACGGCTGGGAGACTGCACAATGACTGATCTGACAGGCAAGATCGTGATGGTTGCCGGCGCTAATGGCGGGATCGGTAGTCATGTTGCGGAAGTGCTCGTCGAATGCGGAGCGACAACCGTACTGGGTTTCCACAACAATTCGGCCCGGGTTGAAGAGGTCCGCATCAAAGCGGCATTAGCTGGAAGAGACTGTCACGTCGCGCAGGTCGACTTGACCAACATCGACGCCGCCGCACGTTGGGCGGATTCAGTCGTGGACATGTTCGGAACGATTGACGCGGCCGTCAATTGTTGCGGCACAAACGACCCTTTCAGGTTGTTCGACGATCAGGATCCCTCCGGATGGCGGAGTATTCTTGACATAGAGTTGATGTCTTCCGTGTACCTCTCAAAGGCCGTGCTTCGCCATATGGTAGAGCGCAGGAAGGGACGGATTATTTCGCTGGGTTCGGACTCTGCGAAGGTTGGGAATTCAGGGTCGTCTGTAAGCGCCGCCGCTCGCGGAGGGTTGAACGCTTTTTCCAAGTCCCTCGCTCGTGAGCTTGCGCGATACGGGGTAACGGTCAACACGGTCTGCCCGGGGCCGACCGAAACCCCCATCTTGGATGGCCTCCGTTCGCAGGGAGATACCGGCGAAAAGATTATCAACGCGATGCTCCGGGCAATACCCCTTGGAAGAGCCGGCGACCCCCGGGATATTGGTTGGCTGATCGCTTTTCTTGCGTCGGATCACGCCGGCTATATCACCGGGCAAGCTTTGAGCATCAGCGGGGGCCTGACCATGTGTTGACGCGCGCTCATCGTCAGAGATCCCTCCGTTCCCGCGAAAACATGCGTGCTGACCTTCTGCCGCTTCAGTTGATCGGAAGTTCCTAACATCAGGTCGAGTTCGCGCTGTGGCGAGGTCCCCTGAGAATGGCGAGACCGCGGTGTCTGAAACGCTAATCGTGCCGATACTGCCGCGGTGGGTCCGGCATTACTGGTGGCGCCTTTATTGGGAGAGCCATATCCCCGGCGCTCGCTGAGGAATCCAGATTTAAAGCAAAAACAGCGGACATCACACTCGAACCTACGCTACTCCAATTAAACATGCTCTTCCCCCTAACCAAACTCCTTCTACTTTCCTAAAAAACGTATCGCGCACTGCGCACAATGACGCTCAACCCATCGGGATACAATCCGGATCGAGCTTGATATCGATCAACAGCGGACGGGAGCGGTCGCGCCTCTGGATCGCCTTGGCAGCGAGTTCGATATCCTCAGCCGTACGAACTGTTACCCCCTTCCCTCCCAGCGAGTCCGCAACGGGTGCAAAATCCGGCCAGGGAAAAATGGACAAAGCTGGATCCATGTTCTTGTCACGGAACTGGATATGCTCCGCGCCGTAGCTGCTGTCGTTGCAGATGACGACGATCATGTCTGATTTCGCGCGTACCGCCGAATTTAACTCGGTCAGGCCGCCAAGCATGAAACCGCCATCGCCGCAGACGAGCAGCGTTGTACGGCCCTTCGCGGCCTCGGCAGCGCCGATAGCTTCCCCGACACCAAATCCGATCGCACCGAAGCCAACCGTGTAGACGAACGATCGCGGATGCTGAACACCAAAGACCGTCCAAGCTTCATGGAGGAAGCGCCCCCCATCAGTCACGAGGACGCGATCCGCCGGTATGACGTCATTCAAGCTAGACAAAGCCTGGAGGATATCGACCGTGCCGGCACGCGGCTGTTTTGGCAGCTTCCGTTCAGGCTGGTAGTCCGCGAGCTTCTGCCTGAGTTCTGCATTGCGGAAACCCGACGGAGCGATTTCGGCCTCATCCAGCCAACGGATAATCGCATCGGCGGTCAGCGCCGGATCGCCGACGAGACCACTATCTGGCAGGACATTCTTGCCGACCTCTGAGCGCTCCGCATTCACCTGGATGATGCGCTTGCCTTTGAAGAGGCTTCCCAACCCGGTTGTGAACTTCGTCAGGCTCGCGCCCACCGCAATGATGCAGTCAGCCGCCATAATGGTCTCGATAGCGATGGGAGTCGACAAAGTACCGCAAACCCCCAGATTGAACTCTTCGCCGCTGAAGAGACCACTGCCGCGAAGGGTCGTTGCCAAAGGTGCTTCGATTCGCTGCGCAAGCCGGAGCAGCGCCGCTCTGGCGTCGGGCTCCATGGCGCCACGTCCACCAAGTACGACCGGACGCTTAGCGGCCGCGATGATACCGATCGCGTTGTCTAGATCCGCGCTCGACGGGACAAGGGCGCGATCTTCCGACAGTTGAAATGACGGCTTTCGGTAGTCGACATCCCGCCACTGGAACTCCGCTGGCATGTTGAGAACGATCGGGCGACGCTCTAGAATGGCACGCCGAAACACGCGGGCGATGTCCTCCGACAAAGTGCCTGGCGCACGGAGCTGCTCAAAGCCGGCACCAGCGGCCATGACAAGTTCCCGCTGGTTGATGTTTTGAAAGTGATCGCGGTCCTCGACCGCAGTGTCACCCGCCAGCAGCACGATCGGCACCGTCGATCTGGCGCCTTCTGCGAGTGCGGTCAGCGTGTTTGTCAATCCCGGGCCCTGAGTGACGGTTGCGACGCCGACCTGGCCGGAGACCTGAGCGTAGCCGAGCGCGGCAAGCACGCACGCAGACTCATTTGCAACCGAGATAAACTTGCCGCCTGAATCTCGGATGAAGCTGTCGACCATATAGAGATTGGCATCACCAATCAGTCCAAACATCGTGTCGATGCCTAGGTCAGTCAGCGCTCGACCAATCGCCGTATGAACCTTGATCAAGGTCGCGTTTTTCTCGAGCATAACAAACTCCTCCTTCTTCACGAGACGCGAGCAAAAGCGCGGAATTTCTCGGCGATCCACCCGGCGAGCGCTGCGGGAGAATCGGCCAAGCCGACCGCGGCGGTGTTGGGCTTGGTGGCCTGGATCTCACGATACCCGGAGTCTTGTTCCAGCCTGCGCCGGACCGTCTTGATCCGGCGCATGTCCTCGATCTGATCCGCTGAATTTGGAAGCGCCCACTCTTCGACCGATATCGCGGCCATCGGTTCAGCCCTTCGTCCCCGCCACCGACCTCGCGTTCATAGCACCCGGGCCCGGAGCAACCGCGTCGGCGGCGCACGTCTTGACGAGAATACGCATGACGATGCTGCAGACGATCTTGCCGTGCTGATTGTGCACATCCCAGCGAACGTCGAGGATCCCGCTTTCCGCGTCACGCGGCTGAAGCTTTTCGATAGTCGCGACCACGTTCAATGTGTCGCCGATAAAGGTCGGCTTCGGGTAGCGGATACGGTCGGTGCCGTAATTGGCAATCACGGTCTTGGTCTGCGGCGGAACGGCGAGGCCGCCGGCGATCGCAAAAACCATCACGCCAGGCGCAATGCGTTGGCCGAACCTGCTTTCCGTCGCATAGACGATATCGCAATGGATCGGGAACCAGTCGCCGGTGAACATGCACCAATTGGTGACATCCGTCTCGGTGATGGTGCGACGATGGGTCGTCTCGGTTTGCCCGACCGCGAGATCGTCGAAATACATTTCGAGCATTCTCATTTGCGAATCATCCCGTCGTTCCTATGCGAGCCATGGGGTGGCCTCCTTGAAGCAAATCATTGTCCGACGACGTAGCGATCGCGCTCGGCCCGCTTCAATATCTTGCCGGTAGCGCCGCGTATCAGGGCATCCCGAACTTCGACAGATTTGGGAATTTTGAACTGCGCCAGCTTTCCGCGGCACCACGTCTTGATCTCGTCCTCCGCGAACGTACAGCCGTCGCGCGGCACCACCGCGACATGGATCGCCTCGCCCCATTTGTCATCCGGAATGCCGAACACGCAGACTTCCAGCACGCCCGGATGGGCCGCGACGACATTCTCGACCTCGATCGGATAGACGTTATACCCGCCGGTAATGATCATGAACTGCTTGCGATCGACCAGATAGACGTAGCCGTTCTCGTCCATCCTGCCCATGTCGCCGGTTAGGAGCCAGCCGTCCCGCAAAGCCTGCCGCGTGACTTCCGCTTCCTTGTAGTAACCCTTCATCACGAAGTCGCCGCGGACGGCGATCTCTCCAACATCGCCGGTCGCGCAGAGGCTGCCGTCGGGTTCTTGGATGCGGACGCTGGAATGGATCATCGGCTTGCCGCAGGAGGTCAGTAATTCCTCATTGCCCTCGAGCGCACGGCGGTGATCCTGCGGCGACAATTTGGTGAACCACCCGCCGGCCCCCTCGGTCGAACCATAGATCTGCTCGAACTCGATTCCCTCAAACACCCGATTGCCGCGCCGGATCAGCGCCGGGGGAGTCGATGCCGAGCCGTACAGGATCTTGCGCATGGAAGTAACGTTGCGCGGCCTGGCGTCGGCTTCCTCGCACACCGCGGTCAGCATCGTCGGGATGAAAAGCGTGGTGGTGCAGCGATGCTTTTCGATCAGGTCCAGCGCGAGAGCCGCCTGAAAGCGCGGCATGATCACGCTCGTAAACCCGAGCACCGCATTCCAGGCCGCCAACACCGAGGGAACGCCCGCCGCCGGCAGACAATGCAGATAGACGTCGTCTTCGCGGAAGTTCAGGTCGAGCAGCGTAAATCCTATGGCATGGACCATCCCGCTGTGCGACCACATGGCTCCTTTCGGATTTCCGGTCGATCCCGACGTATAGCAGATCTGCGCGAGCTCGGATCCGGTCCCGCGCCACTCGGGTGCCGATGCCGAAAAGTCGAGGGATGCCTCGTACTCCCCCCGATCGGCCTGTCCATCGCCTGCCGTAATGAATCTGAATTCCGGCGCGCACCCCGCGGTCAGGTCAGTCAGACCCGCCTCGACGATGATGACCTTGGCACCCGAATGGACCACCAGCTTTTCGATGTCGGCCGGCGCAAAGCGGTAGTTGAGACCGACACGGACCGCACCGATCCGCGCCGTTGCATAGAGCGCCTCGATCTGTACAGGGCCGTCGGTAGTGCAGACCCCGACGACGTCGCCCGGGCGAATGCCACGCCGCCAAAGCGTGGCGGATAGCGCATCGATCCGCCGATCGAGTTCCTTCCAGGTGACGCTGCCGTGAAGATAAGTATAGGCGGCATGGTCGGGGCGACGAATCGCGTGCGTGCGCAGAAAATCGGAAATCGTTGCGACGCCCACGGCAGCCCCTCCTCACCCTGGTCCCTTGGCACGGTCGCGCTCGCAACGTTCAGGAGCGAGCCGGCTTTGCCCATCGGGGGTGTCTAGTTGGGTGCGCTTGTACCACAGAATATAGAATTATGAATTATTTTTTGTGTTATATGGCGAGAGCCATCGAGGCCGTGCTAGAGAGCGCCCGAGAAACGTTCGAACAGCCGGCCGTCGGCGGCCGGGGCGATGCCGCCCTCCGCCTGAAACATCTGGTCGAGATAGGCTTCGGAATGGACCAGCAGGCCGGCGTAGGCCGCGCGGATCAGGCGAAAGGCCCGTTCTCCCGGCCATCCAATGGCGAAGATATCTTCGGGCAGCCGTGGATCGCGCAGCGCCAGGCGGCGGAATTGATGCACCATTAGCGTACGCAGCGCGAAGGCGATCGGCGGGGCCGGCGCTTCCTTTTCGAGCAAGGTTGGAAGGTCCTCGAAGCTCGATATGAATTCGCCATAACCCTTGCGGACCTCGTCGAGGTCCCACGCCGTGCTCACGAGCTGGCGCATCATGGCGGGGCTCTGATCCATTTCCTTGGCGAAGAAGGCGATGCCGGCATCGTTGCCTTTGCCGTTGGTCGAAATGATATGGCGAACCGCGGACTTCGCAATGCTGGGATGGATGAAGATCAGTGGGGCGAGTTGCCCGAAACCAGACTGGGTCAGCGTCTTGCGAAGCTTGTAGATCGTCTTGCGGTCGAGACGATTGCCGAACATGCGAAAGATGGTCCAGCCGTTGCGGCGCAGTTCGTCGCTCGTCGAATATATCTGGCTTCGATAGGCGGCGTCGGCGGCGACGTACTCCGCAGTCATCGAGTAATAACTGAGCTTGCCGGATTGCTGGCGGACCAGCCAGCCATCGTTCACCAGCCGTAGCGCCGATGTCCGAACCAGCGCCTGGTCGAGTCCGAATTCCGCAGCCAGCTTCACGATACTGCCGAGCCAGATCACTCCGCCCCGCGGCACGACACTGTCGCCGAAGATCGTCATGATCAGCGATTTCGGCTTGATCGGCCGGAGCTTCATCGCGTGCGCCAACACGGCTTCGAAATTGTCGACCGAATGCCTCCGCTTGCCATCGATGGCCTCGTTTCCGGTGTGTTTTACGCGTGGACCCATGGTTCGCTCTCGGTTCGTTCGATCATAGCAAGGAAGTCTTATCCTTGACATGAAAAGCCCCGACGGGGCTCTGCGGGACTTCAAGGTGCCGCGGCATCGGCAGCATGCGTCGCGGTGGGTTCATCGGCGCGGTGAATCCATGAGCTCGAAAGACCAATTCGCCGCAGCCATGGAAATGGAACAGATTTTGGTATCTAAAGTCTTATTTTGTGTTACATTTTCCAAAATCTTCCAATGCGGCGTCGGAGCAGGCTGCGACGATCGCGTGTATTAGGACTGGGGGAGCGCGCTTGACCGAACTCGTTATTGTCGAACGCAATGGTGATTGCCTTGTCATAAAGCTGAACCGGCCGGCCAGCATGAATGCATTCACGATCGGAATGCATGGCGAGCTCGCCGCGGCGCTCGAACTGGCCAAGGACGAAACGCTCCGCAGCGTCATCCTTACTGGGAACGGACGCGCATTCTGCGCCGGCCAGGATCTTCAGGAGACTCTGGCCAAGGACAGTCCAATCTCCGATTTCGGCGATCATCTCGATCGTTACTATAACCCGCTGGTCCGGGCGATCCGCGCGCTGCCGATCCCTGTATTGGCGGCCGTGAACGGCGTCGCGGCAGGCGCCGGTGCGAACCTTGCCTTCGCCTGCGACATCGTCATTGCCGCGCGTTCCGCGCGGTTCATCCAGTCCTTCGCCAAGATCGGCCTGGTGCCGGATTCCGGCGGGACTTGGCTGCTTCCCCGCCTGGTGGGGCCGCATCGTGCGCGCGCGCTCGCAATGCTGGGGGAGCCTCTGGATGCCGAGACGGCTCGCCAATGGGGGTTGGTGTGGAACGTCGTTGATGACGAAACGGTGCTCGACGCGACGCTTGCCGTTGCGAACAAGCTGGCCGCATTGCCGCCGTCAGGTCTGGCCCTGATCAAACAGGCGCTCGACGACGCCATGGGCACCTCGTTCGACGAGCAGCTCGATGTCGAGAGCAAGTTGCAAAGGGTGGCAGGCGCTCTTCCGGATCATCGCGAGGGCGTGCGCGCGTTCATCGAAAAGCGCGCCCCGAACTTTGCGCGGCGAATTTCGGCGTCGTGAGTTCTGCCATTCTATCCGACCCGCATCGCCTGGCGAAGGGATGCGCCGACATGATGTGGGCGACAGATCGTGCGAGCCATGGACTTGGCATCGTCATCCATGAGGTGGAGCCGGGTTCGTCAACCTGGTCGATGCAAGGCCATCGCTGAATTGCACAGTCACTCTTCCCGGAGTCGCCGGAACCCGCATGAATACGACCCAAGTGCTTTGCGCCATTCGGCGCAACGCGGTTCTTCAAAGGTAAAGAACAGATTTGAACAACGGAGGAAATCTTGAAGAATATATTGATTGCGGCCGCCGCCGGCGTGACCACGCTCGGCGTCCTGATTGGGCCCGCAGCGGCCGCCGATCCGATCAGGATTGGCGCGGTCATATCGAAGACCGGTCCAGCAGCATTTCTCGGCGAACCCCAGCAGATCACGCTGAAACATTATGTCGACAAGATCAACAAGGAGGGCGGCGTGCTCGGCCGGTCGATCGATCTTGTTATCTATGACGATGCATCCGACGCCAATACGTCGCGTACCTTCGCCACCCGATTGATCGAAAATGACGCGGTGGTGGCGGCGATCGGCACCAGTACGACCGGCGGCACGCTTGCGATAGCGCCGGTGTTCGAAGACGCGAAAATTCCGCTGGTTTCGTTGGCCGCAGGCATCGAGATCACCGAACCGGTTCGCTCCTATGTCTTCAAGACGCCGCATACCGACCGAATGGTTTGCGTCAGGATTGCTGCCGACATGAAGGCGCACGGCTTCAACAGCATCGCTCTGGTGACCGGCACCGACGGGGTCGGCAAGTCGATGCGCAAGGAATGCACCGACGCCGCGGCCGCCAAATCCATCACCATCGTCGCCAATGAGAGCTTCAATCCCAAGGACGTCGACATGACGCCGCAGCTGACCAAGATCAAGAACACCAAGGGCGTCGATGCCGTCTTCGTGGGTGGCTTCGGTCAGTCGCTCTCGGTTGTCACGCGCAACTACGGTCAGCTTGGGTTGACGATTCCGCAATATCACGCCCATGGTTCGGCATCGAAAACCTACATCGAACTCGCCGGTCCCGCGAGCGAGGGCGTTCGTCTCACCGGACCATTACTGATCGTCGCCGACCAGCTTCGTGACAACGATCCGCTCAAGCCTGCGGCCGTCGAATACGCCAAGACCTACCGCGAGCTGACCGGAAAGGACGTGTCCGCTTTCGGCGGCTACAGCTACGATGCGCTTCTGCTCATCGTCGATGCCATCAAGCGCGCGGGTTCGACCAAGCCATCCGCCATTCGTGACGCGCTCGAGAAGACCAAGAATCTTCCCGGTGTGACCGGCATGTTCAACATGACGCCGGAGGACCACCTCGGCATCAACGAAAACTCGCTCTACATGGTCAACATCAAGAACGGCGACTGGGTCTTGGCGCAGTAGCAGGCCTCCGAGCCATGCCACCGACGTGAATTGGCCCGTCGGTAGCACCACCTCCTTGTCGTGATCTGTGTCGAAGGTCGCAGGATCTCCTCATGTCTCAGCTTCTTCAGTTTGTTATTTCCGGGATCACGGTGGGGGTCATCTATGGCGCGGTCGCTCTCGGCTTCACCCTGATCTATAATGCCTCGCACGTGGTCAATTTCGCCCAAGGCGAATTCGTCATGCTTGGCGCGCTACTGACCGTGTTCGGAATCGCCGCAGGAATTCCTTACCCGCTTGCCGCTCTGCTTGCGGTCGGGGGAACGGTGCTTGTCAGCGTCGCGCTGTTTGACCTTGCCCTGCGTCCTGCAGGCAATGCGCCGATCTTCGCGCTGATCATCATCACGATCGGTGCTTCCATCCTGCTGCGGGGCATCGCGCGGGTCGCATTCGGAACCAGTTACTTCTCGCTGCCGCCTGTCGCGGGCGGCGGTCCGATCGCGATCGGCGGTGCCGTGCTGTTGCCGCAGAGCCTCGTCGTTGTGTTCGGCACGATCTTCATCGTTGTCGTGCTCCGTCTGCTCATGCAAAACACCTTGCTGGGCAAGGCCGTGATAGCAACGTCAAGCGACGCGATGGCGGCTAACCTTGTCGGCATCAACGTCAGCTCGATCGTTCGACTGAGCTTTGCAATCTCCGGGGCGATCGGCGCGCTGGCGGGCATCCTGATCGCGCCGATCGCGCTCGCCAGCCATGACATGGGCGCACTTCTGGCACTGAAGGGGTTCGCGGCGGCCATGCTCGGGGGCATGGGAAGTCCGGTCGGTGCGCTGGTCGGCGGCTTGCTCGTCGGCCTGAGCGAGACATTGTCGGCAGGATATATTTCGTCAGACTACAAGGACGCGACCGCCTTCATCATCATCCTTCTGGTGCTCTCGGCATTTCCGAACGGACTCTTCGGTAAAGGCGGCTATGATCGCGTCTAGGCGAGCGACATGGTTGCTGCAGGGACGCGGCAGCCTGTTGATTTTGGCTGCGGCCGTTCTGCTGCTTCCGCTCATTGTCAGCACCAATTTTCACTACCGGGTGCTGGTTCTGGTTTGGGTTTTTTCACTCGCGGTGATCGGCCTCAACCTTCTCATGGGCTATGCCGGCCAGGTCAGTCTGGGACATGCCGGCTTCTTCGCGCTCGGCGCCTATTCCACGGCACTTGGGCCGCCTTTGCTGAACATGCCACCTTGGGCAAGCTTGCCTGCCGGAATCGCATTGTCGGGATTGGTTGCATTCGTCATTGGACGGCCAATCCTTCGGCTGAAGGGGCACTATCTCGCGGTCGCCACCCTCGGCTTCGGCGTTCTGGTCTACATGGGGCTGAGCAACGAGATCAGGCTGACGGGCGGCCCCGACGGAATGCGGGTCGAACGGCTGCTGCTGTTCGGCTGGTCGGTTCGCAGCAACGTCATCTGGTATTGGATCACAGGCGGCCTGATGTTGCTCGGAGCATGGCTCGCGCTCAATCTCGTCGGAAGCCCGTCCGGCCGCGCGATCCGGGCCATTCACGACAGCGAAGTGGCGGCTTCCGCACTCGGTGTCGACGCCGCGGCCTACAAGTTGCTGGTCTTCGTGATCTCGGCGGCTTACGCCTCCGCTGCAGGTGGATTGCTGGCACTGTTCAATGGCCACGTCACGCCGGGCCTTTCCGATTTTCTGATTTCCATCCAGCTCGTCACGATGGTCGTCCTGGGAGGAATGGGTTCGATACTGGGCTCAGTGGTCGGCGCGGCGCTTCTGGTCCTGCTGCCGCAGGTTCTGACCTTCCTTCAGGACTATGAGCATGCCTTCCTTGGTCTCATCATGATCCTTACCATGATCTTCCTTCGCTCGGGCCTGGTACCGGGGCTTTTGAAGCTACTCACAAAGGACGGCCATGAAGGAAATCCTTAAGGCTGAAAATCTCGGCATTGAATTCGGCGGAGTGAAGGCGGTCGACAATATCTCCATCGCCGCCAATGCCGGTGAGATCGTGTCGGTGATCGGGCCGAACGGCGCCGGCAAGACAACCCTGTTCAACCTGGTCTCAGGCGTATACCGGCCGCGAACGGGGAGGATATTCCTGCATGGCAAAGACGTAACCGGCCTGCCGCCGCACCGATTGGCGCGCCACGGTCTGACTCGGACATTCCAGAATCTGCAAATTTTCTTTCGAATGACCGCCGCCGAGAATGTCATGGTCGGCCGCCATCTCTACGAACGGCGCAATGTGCTGGCGCATCTACTGTCGATGCCCTCGGCGGCACGGCAGCAGGCCGAATCCCGCGACCGGGCGCTGGACCTCATCGAGCGCGTCGGCCTTCGCGCCGTGGCGGACAGGTCTGCAGGGTCGCTGCCCTATGGCGCCTTGAAGCGTCTCGAAATCGCACGCGCGCTCGCGGCGGAACCTGAGGTGCTGTTGCTCGACGAGCCGGCGGCGGGCTGCAACCCGCGCGAGACCGAGGAAATCGACGAGATAATCCAAGGGATCGCCGCATCCGGCGTCGCGGTCGTCCTCGTCGAGCACGACATGCGGCTGGTCATGAAGATTTCGAGCCACATCGTGGTGCTCAATTTCGGGCGGAAGCTGATCGAAGGCAACGCGGAACGCGTGAAGAATGACCCGAGCGTGCTTGAGGCTTATCTGGGCCAAAAAAGAGAAAGGGTGCGCGCCGTTGCTGTCGATCGTTGATCTTCATTCCTGCTACGGACGAGTCGAGGTTCTGCACAGTATCGCCATGCACGTGCGGCGCGGCGAAGTGGTTGCCGTGATAGGCGCCAATGGCGCCGGCAAGACCACGCTGTTGCGCGCGATATCCGGGGTTCAGCCGGTCTCCGCGGGTTCCATCAGCTTCGACGACAAGCCGCTTTTGAAATTCTCTGCGCATCATCGTGCCGGATTGGGCATCGCGCATGTGCCGGAAGGCCGGCACGTCTTTGCGCCCCTTTCGGTGGAGGACAATCTTCTTGTCGGCGCCTGGTCGGTGAAACGTTCGGCGACGCCTGACGGGTCGCAGATCGAATGGACCTACGATGCGTTCCCTATCCTGAAGGAAAAACGAAAGGTTCCTGCCGGGAGCCTTTCCGGCGGCCAGCAACAGATGCTGGCCATTGGGCGAGCCATGATGTCTCGCCCAAAGCTCCTGTTGCTCGACGAGCCAAGCATGGGCCTCGCGCCCATTATGGTCTCACAGATCTTCGACACGCTCGATCGGCTCAAGGCAGAGGGAATGACAATCGTCATCGTCGAACAGAATGCCAATGCGGCGCTGGAGTTTTCCGATCGCGCCTATGTCGTGGAAACCGGCGCAATCATCCTGGAAGGCCCATCGAGCGCCATTTCGGCGGATCCGCGCGTCCGCGAAGCCTATCTTGGAGCGTGATCTGCTTCGGTGCTTGGCGACTCGGGACGGGGAATACGACGAAATATGGTTGCGGAGTCAAAATTTGTCGTATAAAATCGGTGTCGGAAAATCGGGAGAATTGCATGTATTCGCAAGGGCTGATCGGTGGCGACATGAAATCAACCGAGGACGAAGAATTCCTCGCCCGTTTCCAAGGCCGAATCGATGCCGGGGAAAAGATAGAACCGATGGATCAAATGCCGTCGGCCTATCGACGGACGCTGGTCAGGCAAATGTCGCAGCATGCGCATTCCGAGATCGTCGGCATGTATCCCGAAAGCAACTGGATTACCCGCGCCCCGACGCTGCGGCGAAAACTCCAAATTCTGGCAAAAGTCCAGGACGAGGCCGGTCATGGACTTTATATCTATTCGGCGACGGAAACCCTCGGCGTTTCCCGAGAGGAACTGCTCGACCAATTGCTGGCGGGAACCGCCAAGTATTCCAGTGTCTTCAACTATCCCACGTTGACCTGGGCCGACATTGCGGCGATCGGCTGGCTTGCCGACGGCGCCGCGATCATGAATCAGATCCCGCTGTGCCGGTGTTCCTATGGGCCTTACGCGCGCGCCATGGTTCTGGTGTGCAAGGAGGAAAGCTTTCACCAGCGCCAGGGCTACGAGTCGATGGTCGCGCTGATGAACGGGTCACCCGATCAGCGTCGCATGGCGCAGGACGCGGTCAATCGCTGGTGGTGGCCGTGCATGATGATGTTTGGCCCTTCGGACGCGGAGTCTTCCAACACCGAGCAGAGCATGAAGTGGAAGATCAAGAACTTCACCAATGACGAGCTTCGTCAGAAATTCCTCAACGCGACGCTCCCGCAAGCCAAGCATATTGGCATCGAAATCCCTGACCCCGATCTTCGCTTCGATGAGGCGACCGGCAACTGGATTCATGGCGAGATCGACTGGAGCGAATTCTGGAGCGTCGTCAGGGGCGACGGCCCCTGCAACCGGGAGCGCCTCGCTGCGCGACGCGACGCCTCTGCGGAAGGGGCCTGGGTCCGGGAGGCCATGATGGCCTATGCCGAGAAGCAGCAGATGCGATCGGCCGAGGCCGCCTGAGGCTTCCGTTATCTCACGTCTGCAAACAATTCGGGAAACGCCGATGCAAGAAAAAAATACGCCGCTTTACGAGGTGTTTTTGCGGCCCCGCAATGGCCTCGCGCATCGACATGTCGGCAGCCTTCACGCTGCCGATGACGAAATGGCGCTGCAAAACGCGCGCGACGTCTATACGCGGCGGGGCGAAGCAAATTCGATTTGGGTCGTCCGCAGCTCGCATATTGTCGCGACGCCGCCAAGCGACAGGGACATGACGCTGGCGCCCTCCGATCCGGAGCGGAAGCCCTACCGTCATCCAACCTTCTACGATATCCCCAAAGAAGTTGGGCATATGTGATGCCGATCGATCCGCAGGTCCATTTCGGATATCTGCTGCGGCTTGCCGACAGCAACCTCGTGCTCGGGCACCGGCTGTCCGAATGGATAGGCAGGGCTCCGGTGATCGAGGAGGAGTTGGCGCTCGCCAATATCGCGCTCGATCTGATCGGCCAGGCACGTGCGCTGTACGCCCACGCTGCACGGATCGGCGGCGGCGGCCGCGACGCGGACGCGCTGGCGTTTCTCCGCGACCAGATCGACTACCGCAATCTCCTGATTGTCGAAAACAAGAACCGGGATTTCGCTCATACCATCGCCCGCCAGTTTCTCTATTCGGCCTTCGCCGAGCTGTACTGGGATGCGCTGACGGCGTCGCGGGATACCGAGCTTGCCGGCATCGCGGTCAAGGCCGTGAAGGAATGTGCCTACCATGTCCGACATTCCGCTGAATGGTTGATCCGCCTCGGTGACGGCACGCAGGAAAGCAATAACAGGGCGCAGAAAGCTGTCGACGAACTCTGGATGTACACCGGTGAGATGTTCGAGTCCGATCAGATCGAACGTGCCGTGCTGGACGCCGGAATTGGCGTTATCGCCATCGATCTGAAACCGGCATGGAACGAGACGGTCGAGCCAGTCCTGATGCGGGCAACGTTGCAGCGGCCGAAGGACGGCTGGATGATGAGCGGGGGCCGATCCGGCCGTCACACCGAGCATCTCGGTCACATGCTGGCGGAAATGCAGTTCCTGCAGCGCGCATATCCGGGTCAGCAATGGTGACCGTCGTCGAACGGCCGGTGGAAATCGACGCGATTGCTGCCGCACGTAACGCCTTGGACAGCGTCGTCGATCCCGAGCTTCCGGTCCTCACCATCGCCGATCTCGGCATTCTGCGCGATGTTCGCCTCGGCGACGATGGAACCGTCGAAGTCATCATGACGCCAACCTATCTAGGGTGCCCGGCAATCGGCATCATCGCGATCGAGATCGAGGTTGCGCTGGAACGCGCTCAGATCAAGAAGTACCGGGTTATCGTCCAGAATTCGCCGGCATGGACGACCGACTGGTTATCCGAGGGCGCACGCGAGAAGCTGAGAGCCTGTGGCATCGCGCCGCCGGCGAAAACTTCATCCTCGAAGCGCGCGCTTTTTGCCGTGGATGCGGCCTTATGCCCCATCTGCCGGAGCGACCGAACCGAGCGCGTCAGCGAATTTGGTTCGACAGCGTGCAAGGCTCTCTATCGATGCCTGAGCTGCCGTGAACCGTTCGATTGTTTCAAGTGTATTTGAACGAACCACATGTCCCGGCCTGACAGCCAGCGCCGCCCGCCGGAGGCCACCTCGGATCGACGTCTGTCCGACGCCTGACTCAAGGGCGTGGCCTCGGAATCGTTTTGGCAGCCAGACACGCAAGGATCGAGCTATGACTCCGCAGTTCAATCGACTGACAATCAAGAATCTGCGCCGCGAAACGGCCGATGCGGTCTCTATCGCGTTCGATGTCCCGGCCGAACTGGCGGAGCAATACCGGTTTACGCCAGGGGAGTATCTAACACTGCGCAGCACCATCCAGGGGCGCGATGTCAGGCGATGCTATTCGATTTCATCGGGGCTCGACGACAATGAGTTGCGCGTCACCGTAAAAAAAGTGGCGGACGGGCTGTTTTCGTCCTTCGCCAGCACGGATCTTGTTCCCGGACGTAGCATCGACGTGATGACACCCATGGGGATCTTTACGGCTCCGATCGAGCCGAACAAGCGCAAGGTCTACGTCGCATTTGCGGCGGGCAGCGGCATCACGCCAATCATGTCGATCTTGCGCACCGTGTTGGTCCGCGAACCCCACTCGAACTTCACTCTGTTCTATGGAAATCGCAGCACCAACTCGATCATCTTCCGCCATGCGCTGGAAGACCTGAAGGATATCTTTCTCGAGCGACTCTCCGTGTTTCACACTCTCAGCCGCGAAACCATGGATGTCCCGCTGTTTTCAGGCCGGCTGAATGCAGAAAAGCTGCGCCTGTTCGCGGAGTCGTTCTTTGATCCGAAGCAGGTCGATCATGCGTTCTTGTGCGGGCCAGGCGACATGGTGAACGGTCTGCGCGATGCGCTGATCGATCTGGGCGTCGCCAGCCACCTGATCCACCTGGAACGGTTCACGCCATCTGACGGCGCCTTGCCGACGACCGTTCCTGACCGTCGCGCGCCGGTGCCCGCCGAGGGTGCGCAGATCGTTGCCGTCCTCAACGGTACCGCACGTCTTTTCAGAATGGGAAGCGAATCCGCAACCATCGTCGATGCCGCCCACGAGAACGGAATCGAGGTGCCCTATTCCTGCAAAGGCGGGATGTGCTGTACGTGCCGGGCAAAACTGATTGAAGGCGAAGTTTCAATGGACGCCAATTATTCGCTTGAGTCATGGGAGTTGGAGGCGGGGTATATCCTGACTTGCCAGGCCCGCCCGACGTCTTCGAAGGTTGTGATCGACTATGATCACCTTTAGCGCCTACTCATTGATGAACGCGAATACGTTCATTTAACGGACCGCAACGGGCGAAGGTTGCTCGGCCGCTGGCTTGCGTTCTGTTTAGCGTCCGACTTCTTCAGCACAATCGGGCGCAAAGCGACATCGGGGTGAGCTGCTGCCGGTTTGATGGACGGCCAGTTGACCGTTACATTTGGTTAAGAAGGGCATACTTGGGTTTAGGATCGGCGACCAGGGCCTTGGCGACTGATGGGAACGTCGCACCTCGATCGGCGGCCACTCGCCCGACCGTCCAAGCGATAGCCGACGTCATCCGCGGAATGCGGGCTTGAATGCTTCAGTTGAAACTCGTCCTCGTCACAAGAGAAATTTAAACGCGCCAAAGGCAAATGACCCGACAGGTCACACGGATGGCGCATGCAAGTCGCTTCTTGCAGCATGCTATGTGACATATCGTATTCAGAAGGAGCGTAGGGTGAGTACTAAGCTTAAGACCATTTCGACAAAGCAGCCCAGATCGAAAGCCGGATGGAGGAGCCGTCCTGCGGGCCGTTGTACTGGGGGCGGAGGCGCGCCGACAACTTCCATGCGCTTGCCCTGAGCCGGATGCGTTCCGTGCGATGGCGATCCCGGGAAGACTCGAACTTCCGACCTACGGTTTAGGAAACCGTGTTCGGCCCCGGGGTATCAATGACCTGGTCGAGTCGTGTTGCAGGTATGTTGCTTATCCGTCGACGCGAGCTTTCCTGCCCGCGAGCGATCCGATTGTTAACACTACAAGACTCCTGACTTAAGATCCTAGATGCATCGCCCAGCACCTCTCGTCAGCCATATCCCACGTGACAATCTGTGATCCAACGAGCGGTTTGCCAGCCGACTGGCGTCAAAGGTTTGACCTCGCAATGAATCTAACGGTCTCAGCCCTTGTCGGAAATAAGGCTCTGGGCAGAGAGCAGGCGAACTCACCCTCTGCCATCGATGACCATTCGCAGCACTCGCGGCCGCTTGCCCTTGCTCCCGCAAACGACAGCGAACTCGACGAGGATCCGAGGATCTACGCGTGCCGACCGACGTATCGCAACATCGGCGTGAAGGCGATCAGTGGGTTGTTCCGTCTCGTTCGGGATTACCGAACCGGAAATGCCTTCGTATCATCGTGTATTGTCAAATCTCAGCGGCGGCAAACTAGCTAGCCGGGCCTTCAATCGAAATGCACTGGATCGGGCCCGGGGTACGCGAGGGCGACGAACTCGCAGAAAGCGCGGGCCGCGGGGGAAAGCCGGGCTTTGCTCTTCCAGGCAAGGCCCACGTCC
>Ga0137412_10000868_pt1 | contig 22562 bp, 19 predicted proteins | sample CZODoug2_1_16fun_FD_122160 | JGI IMG/M metagenome (GOLD analysis project Ga0137412, IMG submission 122160) | Vadose zone soil fungal communities from Angelo Coast Range Reserve, California, USA - CZODoug2_1_16fungal (Hybrid Assembly) | ecosystem: Environmental > Terrestrial > Soil > Vadose zone... | reverse complement strand
CCATGGTCGAGAAGATGAAGGAACTGATCCCGCCGCACATGTTCCAGATCCCGATCCAGGCCGCGATCGGCGGCAAGATCATCGCCCGCGAAACCGTCCGCGCGCTGCGCAAGGACGTCACCGCAAAATGCTACGGCGGCGACATCACGCGAAAGCGCAAACTTCTGGAGAAGCAGAAGGAAGGCAAGAAGAAGATGCGCCAGTTCGGCAAGGTCGACATCCCGCAGGAGGCGTTCATCGCGGCGTTGAAGGTGGATAGCTGAGACGAATGCTCAACCGCTAAAGCATGATGAGATTAGGTCCGGTCTGAGGCTTCCGTGACCGGACAACAAAAATATCGAAAACAACCCCATGCAAAGTAGCCGATGACTGCCGGCGCGATGCTGACGCATCTTACGAAACCATTTGACACGTCGGGCGAATCAGCGGCACGACGCCATCATCGCGGCGCGTGCGATCGGTGGGGCCCTTGCCAAACCCCCGTCGAAGCCGGCGCAATCCAGCCTCACGCGCGCGTTCGCGTGTAGGGAAATAGAACCCCGACGGGAATTTGGGGCTTGAATGCCCGAACGGTCTGTGGCTGCTCATGTGCTCTTCAGCCGGGTGTAGGCTACAGCCCTACCAAGTAACAAGCGCAAAGCGCGTCGATAGCCGGGACACTTCGCGCTTGGTAGCTGAATAAAAGCCGCGAGCAATCGCGGCTTTTTGCATTTCGTTCAATGAGATTGGTTTGGCGGGTTCTCGTGTGGCCTTGAACAAGCTGCGTCCCGAAAGGGAACGGGACCATGCCCAGCCAATCTCTCTGGCGCGAGTAGGCCTAGGGAGTCGGCGCCTTACTCAAGAACGAGAGAATGCCGATTACAGCACCAGATAGGCCGGTAAGAGCCGTCACGAGCGTGACGATTAAAGCTGCTTTGGGTTGAATGACTTCCCAGCTTGCCTTTCTCTCAGCACGAATTTCGTTCCGGAGCTTGGTGACGCCGGCCGGTGTGAGATAGCGACCGCCGAAGGTTGTAGACTCGAACCAGAATACGACGCTTTCGCGCGGCGGCGGTTCAATAAAGAGCTTGCGCGATTGTGACAGAAGGTGGCTTGTGGTGAGCATGTTTATGTCGTCGTCGCACTCCTCCAAATCTATTTGCTTGCTATTAATAAGCCGTTCCTTTTCGTCGTGCGACGACCTAGCTTTGAAGGAATCGTGCATTTTCTTGGCGTAACTTTTCTCGATTCTGTCGCGAGTTCTGTGAAGCCTCGAAAGCTTTCGGCCAAACTGCCAATCCTCGAACATCATTTTTCTCTGAAATTATACGGACTACGGTTCTTCTCTCGTTTCGCCGTCAGGTTTTGGTATCAAGACGCCGGCGGAGTTTCGAGAGCCATCTTTGTTTGATTATCTTCCTCAGGCTCTTTAATCACGGAGTGATATGCTGCAATCATAAAAGTCAGCGCTCCGGTCACGATGCCAAAGCGGAAAAAGGAGCCGTCTTTTTCATACATCTCGATCAACTTCTCCTCCTCGTATTTGTGAATCCAGCACAGCCCTTTCAGCAGTGATGTTTTATCCTTTCTTCTCTTAATGACCTCGATGAGCGGTAGGTCCATCTGAGTAATATCGTGGGCGAAGCCGTTACGAAGGGTGCGCACGCAGTCGATTAGGGCCATCTCTTCTGGGCCACAGCCGCTGGCATCCAAAAGCTTGAGAACCGAAGTACGCCCCCTTATGGGCAGAGCATCAACAAACTCATCGATGCCGGTCGTGGCCAGATAAGCGGGCGCAAGCACAGTTTTGACTACCTTTTTCGATGCCGCTTCAAGAAGCGCATCCATCTTGATGATGAATTCCCAATCCGTGCCGGCTTTGAATATCTCGTATATTTGCTTCGGTGATACGCCGATAAGCGAAGCTAGGTGCTTCGACTCTTCCATCAGCCACTTGAAATCGGGACGATCACCTTTTGGAGGCTCGCGCGCGGGAGGCCGCGGCAAGCTTTTATCGTGGGGAATTATTTTTCCAGGAATGGGCCCAACTCCTATTTCACGCTCACCGATCAGCGCTGCCCTTATACCACCACCTACGGAACGTCACCCTTTCGGCCGCCCCCCTGAAAAAACAGAAAACAAATTCAACGAAGGTCGAGACATCAAGTGATGGAATTTGTGGACTATCGCCTGTAATTTGTGGACTATCGCCTGTAATAAGACTATTATTTCATACGGTTAGAGATATTTCGGCGAACCGAATTGCATGGAATTTCAATGAAAAAGATTGCAATTTTTGGCCATTCCACTATATTATCGCCATGACGAAGGTCGAAGAACTCAAGAAACGCCTGCGGCCAGGGCAGGTCTATCGGCGCGAGGATGTGGCTCGCTGGTCGAATGCTGTTGATCGCCACCTGAAACAACTGGTGGAAGAGGGGACGCTCACAAAGCTTGCGGGTGGTCTCTACGCCTATCCGAAGCAGACTGTGTTTGGGAAAGTCCCGGCAGAAGATGACAAGCTGGTCGAAGCTTTTTTGAAAGACGACCGGTTTCTTCTCGCGTCACCTAACGCATACAATAGCCTCGGCGTTGGCACGACGCAGCTTTATAACAAGACCGTCGTGTACAATCACAAGCGCCACGGTGATTTCCAGTTCGGTGGACGCAAGTTCGCGTTTCGCGTGAAGCCGTCTTTTCCGAAGTCGCTCACGAAAGAATTCTTGCTGGTCGATCTCGTGAACAATGTGGATCAGCTTGCCGAGAGCAAGCAAGAAGTGCTCGCGCGTGTGACCGAGAAAGCCGCATCATGCGACTTCCGGCGGCTCGAACGCGCTTCGCGCAACTATGGCAATGTGCAAACGAAGAAGTTTTTTGCCAACGCATTGAAACCTGCGGCGGCGCTTCATGCCAACTGACTATCTTCATAACCACAAACAGTTTCCCGACTTGATCCGGATTGTTGCCGAACAGAAGGGCATCGATCCCGCGCTTGTCGAAAAAGACTACTGGATCATGCACTCCCTGTACGGTCTGCAAAAACTCGGATTAACCTTTGAACTGAAGGGCGGCACCTCGCTCTCAAAGGGCTACAAGATCATCGACCGGTTTTCGGAGGATATCGATATTCATATCGATCCTCCGACCAGTCGGAACGTTAAGACGGGCCGGAATCAGGATAAGCCCGCGCATGTGAAGAGCCGCAAGGATTTCTACGATTGGCTGGCGGACACAAAAATCAAAATCGATGGCATCGACACGGTCGAGCGTGACACTGCGTTCGATAGCGAAAAGCTGTTTAGCGGCGGAATTCGCCTGCACTACAAGAGCTTCACCACCCCAATCGACGATCTGAAGGACGGCATTTTGCTTGAGGCTGGATTCGATGTCGTGGCACCGAACACGGCAAAGGATATCAGTTCCTGGATGTATGACCACGCGGCTGACAAGGTCGAAATCATCGACAATCGAGCCAAAGGCATTGCTTGTTATGACCCTGGCTACACCTTCGTAGAGAAACTTCAGACGATCTCAACGAAGTACCGGCAACAACAGAAAGATAAGCAATTTCCGCCAAATTTCATGCGCCACTATTACGACGTTTACAGCCTGCTTGATCGTCCTGAAGTGCAGGGCTTTATCGGTACGGAAGACTACACCGCGCACAAGGATCGGCGATTTCGCAGCCTCGACAACAAGAACATTGCGAAGAATGAGGCCTTTATTCTGAACGATCCGGAAACGCGGAAAACGTACGCCGCGACCTACGCCAAAACGAACGCTCTCTATTACGGTAGCAAGCCAACTTTTGAGCAAATAATCCAGCGAATTGGAAATTACGTAGCTCAGCTATAATCGGCATGCTTGTTTTCAAAGTAGCTAGTTCGGGTGCCTGCTCGGATGGCAACTTGCCCTGTCTGTGCAATAAACCAAAATCTGCTATTCTTTAGGGATGGCCACGCCCGAATTCATCCTTCAGGGGTTCACGGCGAACACGCATATTGATGCGTTGCAGCGGCTATTTGATTTGCCGGATGTTCAATCGGTTTTGGTGAGCGTTGCCTTTGTCTCCGAAGGGGGCGTGGAGCGGCTCGAAGCGCATCTGATCCCTCATAGGGCGTGCGCGACCGTATTTGCAGGTATCCGAAACGGCACCACATCTTATCAAGGGTTAGCTCGGCTGCATCACGTCGTGAACGAGCTTTACACCGTCGATACGGGCTCCCGGACATTGGAAGGATCAGTCAGCAAGGTATTTCCAATACTTGGCGAGCGTCGTGGCTGTCCGATGACATCGTTTACCAGCAGCACTTTTCAACCAACCATCCGCTCCTTAGATGTCCGGCCGATCATACATTCCGTTGGATTTCCGCCCGTAACATGTTACGTTTTTCTCATGGCCTCGACCCCAAAAAAGTCAAAACCCCGCACCCCGCAGCAGCGCATGGCTTCGCGCCGCGAGCGGCTGCGCGCGCGCGGGCTGCGGCCGGTGCAGCATTGGGTGCCGGATTTGCGTGATCCCAAGGTGCTCGCGGAAATCCGCCGTGAAATAAAGCTGATGGCGCAGCATCCGGAAAATGACGCGATCGATGATTGGCTTGACGCGATCCGCGACCCGAAGGACTGGTCTTGAAGCGCGGCGATGTCGTTCTGGTCGTCCTACAGGGCGAATTAGGCAAGCCGCGTCCCGGCGTTCTTGTTCAATCCAACGAACTCGGCGCGTTGTCTTCACTGATTGTCTGTCCGATGTCGTCCTACATCGATGCGGCCAATCGGATGCGCCCCATCGTTGCTCCAACCGTACAGAACGGTTTGCTCGTTCACACCCAGATCATGACCGATAAGCTTAATACGCTTCGCCGCGATCGGGTCAGGCGAGTTATAGGAACGCTCGATTCGGACGCTTGCGAAAGACTGGATAGCGCCCTTCTTCTTGTCCTCGGCTTGGCGCGGTGACGAAGCCGAGGCCCGTCCGCGCCCCAGCCACACCCGGCCCATCTTGATCGGCGGCGCCAGATAGATCACCATTGCGCCTTCGCCAATCAGAACCCCAAAAGAGGGCGAGGAAACGCATGAACAAACTTCCCGGCTTCGGCCTCATCGAGCGCGCGCGAGCGCTTCAGCCGCTGATCGCACGCGAGGCCGATGAGATCGAGCGGACGCGGCGTCTCACCGAGCCGGTGGTTTCCGCCCTGATCGAGAACGGGCTTTATCGCGTGCTGCTGCCGCAAAGCCTCGGTGGCACCGAGGCGCCGCCTGAAATCTTCATGCAGATGCTGGAGGAAATTGCAAAAGCCGACGCCTCCACGGCGTGGTGCCTCGGCCAGTGTTCGGTCTGCGCCATGACGGCGGCCTATCTCGATCCCGATGCGGCGCACGAGATTTTCAATGCACCACCCGGCATTCTCGCCTGGGGCGCGATCGCCCACGAGGTGCAGGCGGTTCCCGGCGGTTATCGCGCCACCGCGCGCTGGGACTTCGCCAGCGGCTCCCGTCAGGCGAGCTGGCTCGGCGCCCATGTCAGGGTCGTCGAAGCCGACGGCACCCCGCGGCGCAAACCCAATGGCGCGCCGGAAATACGCACCATCCTGTTTCCGCTGGCGAGCGCCACGATGTACGACGTCTGGGACGTGATCGGCCTCAACGGCACCGGCACCGACAGCTATTCGGTCGACAATCTGTTCATCCCGGAAAAATTCGCGGCACTCCGCGACGAACCCGCCGCACTGCGTGAACGGGGCCCGCTGTATAAGTTCACCACCCATCTGACGTTTGGACTGGGCTTCGCTGCGGTCTCGGTCGGTGTTGCGCGCGCCACGCTGGACGCGGCTGTCGATCTGGCGCGCGCCAAGCAACCGCAAGGTCTCAAGGTGATGCGCGAGAACAACGCCGTGCAGGGTGTGATCGGACGCAACGAAGCCAGTTTACGCGCGGCGCGCGCCTATCTTTATGCGACAGCCTCCGAGGTGTGGCGCGACCTGACGCAAGGCAGCGCGTTCACCGACGAGCATCGCGCAGCGGTTCGTCTCGCCTCGACCTGGACCATCCATCAGGCGGCCTCGGTGGTCGATGCCGCCTATCACATGGCAGGCGCCACCGCCGTGTTCAGCGCCAACAAGTTCGAACGCCGCTTCCGCGACATGCACGCCATCGCGCAGCAAATCCAGGCCCGCGACACCCATTACGAAGACGTCGGCAAGATGATCCTCGCGTCCGATCCCGGCTCAACCGCAAGTAGCGCGTAAGCGCACGATCTACCGCTCATTCCGCGGGGCTTGATCAGGCCGCGGTGAGCGGAATCATGGTAAGATCAGCGGCTTGGTCAGAGCGCGATCGGAAAAACACTCCCAGCGCGGCCGATCGCTCCAAGGCCAGCGGCCCGTATTACTGCGGCCCGATAACTTAACCTGAAATTATTAAACATTATCTGAGACCTTCCGAACTCCTCGTACCTGCGGAGCTCCGGTTTTCCCCATGTTCAAACTTCGATCTATCTCTGCGCGCGTCATTCTGACCATTTCGCTGACCGTCGCTGTGGCTTGCGGGATCCTGGGAACTTTTTCGATTGTTCAACAGCGCTCGTTGATGCGGCTCGCGCTCGACCAGCAGCTCAAGCTGCAATATGACAGCGTCATGGCCGCCCTCGACTATGAAGGGCGCGCTGCGCTGGCGGTCAGTGCCGTCATCGCTAATCTGCCGCCGGTGGGAGACGCCATCGCCAAAGGCGAGCGCGACCCGCTCATGGTGCTGCTGCAAGGATCCTTGGCGGCGATAAAGCCGCAGGGCATGCCGCTGATCAGCTTCCAAACGCCGCCCGCCACCAATTTCTTCCGTATTCACGAGCCCAAGATCTTCGGCGATGACATCTCCGCGCGGCGCAAGACCGTGGTGGAGTCGAACGCGACGGGCAAGCCGATTGTCGGCGTCGAACCCGGGCGGGATTCGCTGGGTGTTTTCGGCATGACGCCGATCATGCGCGACGGCAAGAGCATCGGCGTCGTCGACATCGGCGTTTCCTTTGGCAAGCCGTTCGTCGACAACGCCAAGCAGCGCTTCGGCGTCGATCTGGCGGTGTATCGGTTCGACGGCAAGGGTTTCGCAAGCATCGCGTCGACCCTTGGCGACAGCTCGGCCGCCACCCAGGATGAACTCAAAGGCGTATTTGATGGCGCAGCTCTGCGTCGGGACGCCACGCTCAACGGCCATCCGGCCGCGCTCTATCTCGGGCAGATCAAGAACTATGCGGGACAGCCGGTCGCGGTGATCGAACTGGTCAAGGACACCACCGAATACGAGGCGGCGGCAGCGAGTTCGCAGCGCAGTCTCATTCTCGGCACGCTCGCCATTCTTGCCGGCGCCGCCTTGTTGGCGTTCCTGCTCGGCCGCGGCCTGTCGCGTCCGTTGGCGGCGATCACCACCGTGATGAACCGCCTCTCGAGTGGCGATACCGATGTCACGATTCCCGGCAGCGAGCGAAAAGACGAACTCGGCAGCATGGCGGTGGCGCTCGACGTGTTCCGCCGCAACATGATCGAGGCGCGCACGCTGCGCGAGGCGCAGGAGGCTGCCAAACATCAGGCCGAACTGGAGAAGAAGGCCCTGCAGCGCGAGATGGCCGACCGCTTCGAATCCGACGTCAAGGGCGTGGTCGGCGCGGTGGCGCGGGCAACCCAGGACATGCAGCGCGTCGCCGGCGAGATCACGACAAGCGTCAACGGGACTTCGGCGCGGGCCGCCGCCGCGGCCGCCGCCTCCGAGGAAGCATCGGCCAGCGTCAGCACGGTTGCCACCGCCACCGAGGAGCTGGCCTCTTCCGTTACCGAGATCGGCCGTCAGGTCACATTTTCCAGCGGTGTTGCCGACAAGGCTGTGGCCAAAGCCGCACAAACCACCGAAATGGTCAGAAGCCTTGCCGCCGCCGCCGAAAAGATCGGCGATGTGCTGCGCCTGATCGGTGCAATCGCCAGCCAGACCAACCTGCTGGCGCTTAACGCGACGATCGAAGCGGCGCGGGCCGGAGAAGCCGGCAGGGGTTTTGCCGTCGTCGCATCCGAGGTCAAGGAACTCGCCAGTCAGACCGCAAAGGCAACCGAGGAGATCGCCGGACAGGTCACCGCGATTCAGTCCGCTACCGGCGATTGCGTCCTGGCGATCGACGGCATCAGCGCCACCATCCGGGAGATCAGCGGGGTCGCCACGACCATCGCTTCCGCAGTCGAAGAGCAGGGCTCGGCGACGCGCGAGATTGCGCGAAGCGTGCAACAGGTTGCCGCCGGCACCGGCGAAGTTTCGCGCAATGTCGCAGGCGCCAGCGAGGCCGCCGACCAGTCGCGCGCCCTGGCCGACAACGTCCTGGTCGCATCCGGCGACCTCAGCCAGCACGCCACCGCGCTGTCCAAGAGCGTCGATACCTTCCTCGCCGGGCTGCGCAACGCCGCATAGGCGGCACGCTCCACCTTCCGCTCCGCGGGCGCGTGCTCTAGTCTGGTCCGCTCAACTGCATCGGCAGACGATACGGACAGGCCGGGATGACGGGTACGACAAAGCGACTTGAGAAAAAAAGCGCTGGCAAAAACAACGCGGCAAAAGCGACCCGCGCGGGGTTTTCGGATCCCGCGGTCGATGCGGTTTTCAACGCCTATCCGAAACCGATCAAGGCAAGATTACTGGCGTTGCGCCGGCTGATCTTCGACACCGCAAAGACCACAAAGGGCGTCGGCGCACTGCAGGAGACCCTGAAATGGGGACAGCCGAGCTATCTCACCGCGGAGACGAAAAGCGGCAGCACGATCCGGATCGACCAGGTGAAATCCGCCGCCAACCAGTATGCGGTCTATTTCCATTGCCAGACCGATCTGGTCGAGACTTTCCGCGAGCTATACCCGACGGAATTCAGCTATGGCGGCAACCGAAGCATTCTGCTGAACGCGGACGATGACGTTTCCGAGCCGGCGCTGCGGCACTGCGTGGCGCTGGCGCTGACCTATCATCTGAACAAGCGCAAGGCGGCGCGGGGCTCGTAGCCCGGATGTAGCGAAGCGAAATCCGGGATTAGTGTGGCGCCGACCCCGGATTTCGCTTCGCTCATCCGGGCTACGCTCTCGCTTTTCACGCCACCAGCACGGCTTTTTCGGCGGCGTCCACCGGCACCATGAAATCCGCACCGCGTTGCGCCTTCAGCAATCCGATGATCTCGGCGTTGGGCCGCGCGCGGCTGAACAGAAAACCCTGGCCCTCGTGGCAACCCTCGGCGCGCAGGCAGCTCAACTCGGATTCGGTCTCGACGCCTTCGGCGGTGATGGTTACACCAAGGCCGACACCGAGGCTGATGATCGAACGCACGATCGCCTGCGCGTCGCGATTGGCGCCGAGGTCGCGCACGAACGACTGGTCGATCTTGATCTTGTCGAACGGAAAGCTTCTGAGATAGCTCAAACTGGAATAGCCGGTGCCGAAATCGTCCATCGAGATGCGCACGCCCAGCGCACGTAGCGCGTGCAGCGTGGCGAGTACCTGGCTGCTCTTTTCCAGCAGCAAGGTCTCGGTGATTTCCAGCTCCAGCCGCTTTGCCGGCAGGCCGGACTGCTTCAGCGCATCCATCACCACGGCCAGGAGATTACCGGTGCGGAACTGCAACGGCGACAGGTTGACCGCGACGCAGACTTCGTCGGGCCACAGGGCAGCGTCCATGCAGGCGCCGCGCAGCATCAGGCCGCCCAGCGCATTGATCAGGCCGGTGTCTTCGGCGACGGGGATGAATTCGGCCGGCGATATCATGCCGCGTTCGGGGTCCGGCCAGCGCACCAGGGCCTCGAAGCCGGTGATGCGGCCGGTCGAGAGATCTACCAGCGGCTGATAATACGGCCGCAGCACGTCGTTCTGGATCGCGTCGCGCAGGTCGATCTCGATCTTGCGGCGGCTCTGTGCGCGGGCGTCCATTCCGGCTTCGAAAAAGCTGAACGTGCCGCGCAACTCGTTCTTGGCGCGGGACAGCGCCATATCGGCGTTCTTCAGAAGCTTCTCGGACTCGTCGCCATCGCCGGGCGCCATTGCAATGCCGATGCTGGCGCCGATGACGATGGAATTGCCGTCAAGCAAATAGGGGTCACCGATCGCCTGGAGCAACCGCCTCGACAGCAATACCGCATCTTCCGGCCGCCTCAGCCCGCTCTGGACGATCGCGAATTCGTCCGAGTTGAGACGGGCCAGCTTGTCTTCCTCGCGCAAGGTCGATCGCAGTCGCTTGGCGACGCCGCGCAACAGCTTGTCGCCGATGGCGTGGCCAAGCGTATCGTTGACCGCCTTGAAGTTGTCGAGGCCGAGCACCAGCACCGCGATCGTCTCCGCGCTGCGCCGCGTGTGCAGCAGAATGTCATCCATTTGCTGGCGCAGCAGATTGCGGTTCGGCAGCCCGGTCAAGCCGTCGTGCTGGGCCATGAAGGCGAGCCGCGCCTCGGCCCGCTTGCGTTCGGTGATATCCATCAGGGACAGCAATACCGCGGGCTGGTCGCCATGAACCAGATGACGCGAATAGATCGCCAGATCGATCAACGTTCCGTCGGCCCTGACATGCTTCCAGGTACGGGCCGCCTGTTCGTCGCTGCTGCGATCGCCGGCCCATTGCGGTTCGGTTTCGAAGGCCTGGAGCCTGCGGATGCTCAGCTGCTCGAATTCAGCGCGGCTATATCCGTAATGCCTCGCCGCGGCGTCGTTGACGCCCAGGATGCGCTCGTCATCCAGTCCGCAAACGATCATGGGAACGGGATTGCTGTCGAACAGCAATCGAAACGAGGCCTCGCGCTGCTTCAGCTCGGTGATGTCGACGCGCAGGCCGACGATGCCGCCATCCGTGGTCAGCCGCTCCTCGATCAGGATGCAGCGGCCGTCGCTAAGGGTTTGCTCGTGGCGTTCGCCCGGCCGATAAAGTTTGGCGAGCCGCTCGGCGATCCACTCCTCTTCGCGGCCGATCGCGTCAGGATAATCGCCGCGCTCGACGCCAATGCGAATGGTGTCCTGCAGGCGCGCACCCGGCCTGAAAAGGTCCGAACTGCGGCTGTAGATCTCGGAGTACTTCTTGTTCCAGAGAATATAGCGGCCATCGGGGTCGAGAAACACAATGCCTTGCGGCAGGATGTCGATCGCTTCACGCAGCCGCTCGTGAGATTTTCGCGCATCGGCAATCGCGGCTTCGGCCTCGGCGCGCTTGCGCACGATCTCGCCGATTTCCACCGGCGCGCGCGGCCTGCTGCCTGAGAGTTTTGGACGGGGCTTTGCCGGACGGCCGTGAATGCGGGCAATCGCTGCACGCTTCAATCTTTTCGCGGTCGTCGGCCGGATTTTCGGCATTGCTGCGTCCTGTTCGCTTTCTGCGCGGGTTTGTTCTCCAACAATTGTCTGAAAAAAAGGTATCAATTTGCCGGTGGATCAATTCAACCGCCAGGGTTCACCGGCTGGATTTCAGTTCCATTTGCCTCCTTAGGAGGCGATCTCGCGGGCATCGGCGCCAACAAAATCCTCATACCCGCCCGCGATCGACGCCGCGCGCGAACGAGAAGGCCAAATCTTCTCCCAACGTTGCCGTTGCACAATCATTGCGCGCAGTTCTGCATTCGCGCACGAAATTACGTCAATGACCGACAGGGTTATCGAACGGTTAAAGCTGCGGCCGTTGCGCCCTGCGAATTCGGAATCCCGATCCGCGGCGTAGCCCGTTTCGTTCGCTCAATGCGGACAGCGCCGCCACATGCGACGGGTGCATCCGACAGCCGGCTACTTGCAAGACCTCCGGCTCAAAGATCAAGCAATTGCGACTGGCGCGCCTTATCCGCGGGTCCTGATCCTGCTACGCTTGCGCTATAGAGTGATCCGATGAACCCCCGCCTGATTCTCACACTCCTCCTGCTGTCCGCAGCCATTGTCAGCTCCAACGCCGCGCGGGCGCAGGACAAAGGCAGCGTCGAACCCAAGCCGCTGCCGCCGCTGGCCAATCCCAACGATCCCAAGCTCGGCGCAAAGGAGCTGTTCGGCCGCAAGATCCTGCCGGCGGCGATGCCGACGCGCGTGGTCGGGTTCTACGCCAAAGGCTGCATAGCGGGGGCGGAGGCGCTGCCGATCGATGGCGAGACCTGGCAGGTGATGCGGTTGTCGCGCAATCGCAATTGGGCGCATCCCAAAATGGTCGCGCTGCTGGAGCGGTTGGCGGCCAAGGCGCATAAGGATGCAGGCTGGCCGGGGATATTGGTCGGCGATATGTCACAGCCGCGCGGCGGTCCGATGTTCACCGGGCACGCCAGCCATCAGGTGGGGCTGGACGCCGACATCTGGCTGACGCCGATGCCGAACCGGCTATTGTCGCGCGACGAGCGCGAGGAGATGTCCGCGGTCATGATGGTGCGATCCGACCGTCTCGACATCGATCCGCACGTCTGGACACCGGACCATCTCACGGTGATCCGTGCCGCCGCGCAGGAGCCGAGCGTGCAACGGATCTTCGTCAACGCCGCGATCAAGAAAGCGTTGTGCCGCGAAGCCAAGGGCGATCGCAGCTGGCTCTCCAAGGTCCGGCCGATGTACGGCCACGATTATCATTTCCATATCCGCATCAGATGCCCTGCCGGCAGCGGCGAATGCGAGAGCCAGCCCGAGCCGAAGGAAGGCGAAGCCTGCAGCACTGCCGATCTCGCCTACTGGTTCAAGGATTCGGTGCTCCATCCGAAGCCGCCGGAAAAACCGCCGAAGCCGAAACCGCCGATGACCCTGGCGCAAATGCCGGCCGCCTGCCGCAATGTATTGGCCGCGCCGGACCCCAAGCAATAACAGCCGGCAGCGCGAAGCCTTTGCTACGCCTTAACAATGCTGTAAGCTTGCAAGCTGCGATGTCTGGACGGATCGTAAGTCCGCCGGATTGACGGAACGGCGCTTCCGCCTGTCGCATTCCACCATCACCAACGCCTGATTTGCGCGCGCGGATAGCGCCGCGAACAGGCATGGAGCGCCACGATGCATCGTCTTGCCGGACTTTTCGCCGCTTTCACGATCCTGACCGGATCGGCCACCTCGCCTGCGCTTGCGCAGGACAAGAACCTCACCGTATTTGCCGCGGCTTCGATGAAGAACGCGCTCGACGACATCGACGCCGCCTATACCGCCAAGACCGGCGTCAAGATCGTCGTCAGCTATGCGGCGAGCTCGGCACTCGCCAAACAGATCGAACAGGGCGCGCCGGCGGATATATTCCTGTCCGCCGATACCGACTGGATGGATTACGCTACGGCCAGGAAGACCATCAACGAGCCGACGCGGGTCAATCTGCTCGGCAACAGCATCGTGCTGATCGCACCGAAAGATTCGAAGATCGATAATGTGACGATCGGACAGGGCTTCGATCTGGCAAGACTGGCCGGCGGCGGCAAGGTTGCCACCGGCGACGTGAAGGCGGTTCCGGTCGGCAAATACGCCAAGGCGGCGCTGGAAAAACTCGGTGCATGGCGGGCCGCGGAGCCGAAATTCGCGATGGCGGAGAGTGTGCGCGCGGCGCTGACCCTGGTGGCGCGCGGCGAAGCGGCACTGGGAATCGTCTATTCGACCGATGCCAAGGTCGAACCCGGCGTGAAAATCGTCGGCACCTTCCCGACCGATTCCCACCCCGCCATCATCTATCCGGTCGCGGCGACGACGACCGCAAAGGCCGAAGCGGCCGACTATCTCGCCTTCCTGCGCTCCTCGGCGGCAAAAGCGGTTCTCGAAAAATACGGATTCACGTTCCTGATCCGCCCCACCTCCTGACCGCGTGTTCGAACTCTCGCCAACGGAATGGACGGCGATCCAGCTCTCGCTGCGGGTTGCCGCGGTGGCGACGCTGGTGGCGACGCCGCTCGGAATTGCGATCGCGTGGCTGCTGGCGCGGCGCGATTTCTGGGGCAAGGCCGTCGTCGATGCGCTGATCCACCTGCCGCTGGTGTTGCCGCCGGTCGTGACGGGTTATCTGCTGCTGCTGACCTTCGGCAGGCGTGGCCTCATCGGCGCGTGGCTGGCGGACCATCTCGGCATCGTGTTCGCGTTTCGCTGGACCGGTGCGGCGCTGGCCTGCGGCATCATGTCGTTTCCGCTACTGGTGCGGCCGATCCGGTTGTCGATCGAAGCCGTGGACAGAAGGCTGGAGCAGGCGGCGGGCACGCTGGGCGCAGCACCCTGGCGGGTATTTACGACGGTTACGTTGCCGCTGGCGCTGCCGGGCGTGCTGGCCGGCATGGTGCTGGGCTTTGCGAAAGCGATCGGCGAATTCGGCGCGACCATTACCTTCGTGTCGAATATTCCCGGCGAGACCCAGACCATTTCCTCGGCGATCTATTCGCTGATCCAGACGCCGGATGGCGATACCGCGGCGCTGCGGCTGGTGGTGGTTTCGGTTGTCATCGCGATGGCGGCGCTGGTCGCCTCCGAATGGTTCGCGCGGCGCGCTTTGCGGCGCCTGCATGGAAACTGATCATGCTGCGCGTTGACGTCTCAAGACAGCTTGGCGAATTCTCGATCGAGGCCTCGTTCTCCAGCGAGGGCCGGGTCACCGGGCTGTTCGGCGCCTCGGGCGCCGGCAAGACCTCGCTGATCAACATGATCGCCGGATTGCTGCGGCCCGATCGCGGCAGCATTATCATCGACGGCGAGACGCTCGACGATACCGCAGCGCGGGTCCACATCCCGGCGCATCGCCGACGGATCGGATATGTATTCCAGGATGCGCGGCTGTTTCCGCATCTCGATGTGCGGCAAAATCTCGACTACGGGCGGCGGATGAACCGCCTGGCCGACGACCCCGCGCAGCGTGCGCGCGTCACCGACCTGCTCGATATCGGCCGGCTGCTGGATCGCCGCCCCGGTCAGCTCTCCGGCGGCGAGCGCCAGCGCGTCGCGCTCGGGCGGGCGCTGTTGTCAAAACCGCGATTGCTGCTGCTGGATGAGCCGCTGGGATCGCTGGACGAGGGCCGCAAGGTCGAGATCCTGCCTTATCTCGTGCGGCTGCGCGACGAGGCCAATGTGCCGATGGTCTATGTCAGCCACGACGCCGCCGAGATGCGCCAGCTCGCAACGCAGATCGTGATGCTCCGGCATGGGCAAGTGACCGCGTTCGGCGGAGTCAAGGTGTTGTCGGCTCCGGTTTCGCCGGCCTGATAATACGAAAAGCGGACACTTCTTACGGAGGGCCACACGTCTGCTTAGACACCCCAACAACGGACATCCGCTGCGTTCCGGGCTAAAGTTTGCCGATACTTTTGGGCGCAATCCAGGTGATTGAAAGGGCTCCGGCGAACATGGCGGATTGGCTCACACGGACGGTACGGGCTGCCGGGGTTGAGCGCGCGCTCGAGGCTGGTCAAGTTCTCTTCCGGACCGGACAACGGACTGCAGGCTTTTATGAGGTGGTCAGCGGAAACGTGCGGCTCGCGCGCGTGGACCGCTCAGGGCGCGAGGCCGTGCTTCATGTCGCCGTGGCCGGGGAGACGCTCGCCGAAGCCTCGCTGTTCGCGTCGGCTTATCACTGCGATGCGATCGCGGTGACGGCTGCAGTCGTGCGCCTTTATCCAAAGGCGTTGGTGCTCGGTGAATTCGAACGTAGTCCCAAGGCAGCGCAAGCATTCATGACCATGCTTGCGCGTCAGGTCATGAACCTGCGCGCAAGCCTTGAACAGCGCAATATACACTCCGCCCACGATCGCATCTGGCACTATCTCGCGCTCAACACCGGAGCCGACGGACGCACCGTCAAAGTGACCGGCACGCTGAAGAACCTCGCGCTTGAACTCGGTCTGACGCATGAGGCGCTATACCGGACACTCGCGGCCATGGCGGCTGCCGGCGAGATCGAGCGATTGAACGGAAAGATCAGGCTGGCGAAACCGTCGGTATGATCAGGATCATATGCGCATCCGGCGCAATGGCGTATCCAGGCGACAAGGGCACGTTCAGAACGAGGTCGATCATGTCTTTATGGTCATGGAAGGCCGGCCTTGCCGGCGTAGCGATTGTTGCGGCGACTGCCTTTGCGGCGGCGCAAATGCCCAACCACCCGCCTATGCACGGGCAGATGAACCCGGACGACCTCGGCCAGCACCAGATGATGCCGCGGAACGGCATGCAAGGCCGGATGATGCACGATCGGCATGGTATGGAAGATGGGATGGGCGAGCACGGAATGATGATGGGAAGCCAAGCATCCGGTCAACCTGTCATGCCCGGGCAAGAAGCATTCGGCACGATTCAGGAGATCGTGAGAATCCTGGAGGCCGATCCGGCGACCGACTGGTCGAGAGTCAATATCTCGGCATTACGTGAACACTTGATCGACATGGATGAGGTGACCATGCGCGCCGCGCCAACTGAGCGCGCCCTCGACAACGGTGTTGAGATCGCAGTAACCGGCGAGGGCCGTACGCTTGATGCCATCAAGCGCATGATCCCCGCGCACGTGCACGAGCTTAGCCAACTCGGCTGGAACGCCAAAACGGAAGACCTGCCGAATGGCGTCAAGCTCACCGTCACCAGCACCGACGCCAAGCAAGTGACAAAACTCAGGGCACTCGGCTTCATGGGAATCATGGTGCAGGGATCGCATCATCAGCAACACCATCTCATGATGGCGAAGAACGAGTTCGTCCACTAGCCGACGCGGATTGGAACTCCCCGTCCCGATCGCGCTGGAACATGCTGAATTGAAACTTCTGCGTAACACCCGACGGCGTGGCGTGCTCATGCCGCCTTGTGTCGATCAGTTGATAGCCTTTTCCAAGCGTTGCGGCCAGACTGGCCGCATCGTAACGGTTGACAGGGAGGCCGCTGCATCGTTCCGGGCCATCGGGCGCGAACGTACCGATGATCACGCAACCGCCGGGTTTGACCGCAGCTTTCAGGCGCGAGACGTATGCGGCCTTGTCGGCGGACTCGGTCAGGAAATGGAACGCAGCCCGGTCGTGCCAAACGTCGAAGGTTTGCGTCGAACACCATTTGGTGACGTCCGCGACAATCCATTGTACCCGGCTCGCTCGTTTACCGAGCCGCGCCTTGGTGGCTTCGAGTCCGGCCTCCGAAATGTCCAATACCGTCACACGGTTGAATCCGCGCGCGACAAGACTATCAACGAGACGTGATGCGCCCCCGCCAATATCGACGATAGCCGACTCTGACGTCGACCCTACGAGGTCGATCAGTTCGAGCGATGGCGCTGGATTTTCCTGAAACCAACTAACTTCATTTTCGCCCTTCGTGGCGTAAACCGTTTCCCAATGGGCTTTTCGGCTCGCATCGCTCATGAGCGAATCTCCGCTCGCAGTGCCAAAGGCAAAACTCGCTCATGGTCACGCCTCCCATACTAGACAATAAACGCATCGCTTCGCCATCGGTGTTTGCGCCTTCCGCCTTGCTGCGAGAGGCGCGACGGCAGAAGAATCTTGAAGCCATTAACGTGCCGGGCATCTGCATCCTGAACCCGGACGGCGATCTTGTCCGAACGCGTCGCGCGGCAGGAAGAACAACGCGGTTTGAAGACTGGCCATGTTATCATACCGAATTGGATTGCTTCTCGCTCGGCGGGCAGGAAGTCGGAATCGTTGGCCGCGTGGTAGGATCGTCGTTCGCCGTGCTGGAGGCGGAAGAACTATTTGCAAGCGGCTGCCGTCTCTTGGTGAGTCTTGCATCGGCCGGGCAAGCAAATTGTGCCCTCGGGACCGCCGCCCTATTTTGTCATTATTGATCGCGCGCTGCGAGACGAAGGGACCAGCTATCACCATGCGCCGGCCGCAGAATTCGCGGACGCGGAGGTGCAGCTGGTCGCGACGGCGTCGAAAGCAATGTCGGCGCATAAACCGCACTGCGTTGTCGGATCAAGCTGGACCACGGACGCGCCGTTCCGGGACTATGGCTGCATCGACGAAAGCGAAGCGGAGTTGGCTTCCTGCGTCGTCTCGCGATGCTGATCGAGCTTCGACATCACCCGGGCGCCGGTGTCAAAACGGACACGATAGACCTGCAAATTCTCCATCACGCGCTGGACGTAGTTTCGCGTTTCGGCAAATGGAATGCGTTCCACCCAATCCACCGCATCGACGTTGGGATCGCGCGGATCGCCGTATTGTTTGACCCATTGCTGGACACGGCCGCGGCCCGCATTATAGCCGGCGAAGGTCATGATGTGGCAGCCGCGATACTCGCGCAGCAGCGCGCCGAGTTCGGCCGCGCCCATCTGCGTGTTGTAGACGGGATCGGACACCATCTTGTCCCAATCGTAGGTGACGCCGAACCGTTTGGCGGTATCGCGCCCGGCCGCGGGCGTGACCTGCATCAGGCCGACCGCCTTTGCCGGCGACGCGTCGCGCTGGTCGAAGGCGCTTTCGGTCCGGGCTACCGAATAGACCACGCTGCGGTCGATTTCAGGACCGACCGGGCTGTGCTGCGGCACCCCGATGGTGGGAAAGGCGTAGAGATCCAGCGCCAGGCCGCGGGCGAGCGCCGTCTTCCCGATCTGCAGCATGGCGCGCGCATCGTTGCGCCGCGCGGTCAACTCGCCGAGCGCAGCCAATGCCGCAACGTCGGCACTCTGCTCCGCGAAATCCGTCACGAAATTCAGGACCACGTCGCGCTCGCCAAGCGCATAGAGCATGTCGGCGGCGCGCACCAGTTCGTCCGAAAGCGCAGGGCCATTACTCGGATCGGGCTGCAGCGGGGGCCGCAGTTCAATTCTGTCAAGGCCGAGTTTGGCGCGCGCCAACTGTCCGTAATAGGCGGTGCCATGGCGGGCGGCAGCTTCGTAGCCGGCGCGCATCTGGTCGTTCTCGCCGGCGGCCTCGGCGGCGCGACCTCGCCAGTAGTTCGCCCTTGCGAGCACGATCGGATTAACCGACCCGTCATCGATATGGGCGAAATGTTCACGCGCCGTCGCTGGATCGTTGAGATAACGCAGCGCGATCCAGCCGGACATAAAATGGAATTCCGCCCGGTAATTTTCATTGGCCGGGCGTGCGGCGTTGCGCACGACCTGATAAGCACCATGGAACTCATTCAGGTCGAGCAGCTTGCGGGCGAGAACCCGCCGCTCACGCCACCATTCGTCGGTGTCCTGCAGCGGCATGGACTTGGACGGGGCTGCCAGCATCAGACGGGTTGCGTCGGCAAGCTTATTGTGACCCACCATCCAATGAATGCGGCACAAAGTGTAGCCCAAATCCTGGCGGGCCTCGGTTTGAACGTCGTCGAGCAACTCGAGCGCCTTGTCCGCGCCGCCCGAGACCGCCGCGCAAGCCTTCACGATCGCGACGTCGTCGCTTCGGAGCCGATGCGCGGCGCGCATCGCGCCTGAAAAATCCTTGGCGCCGATGCGCTTGTCCATGCGTGCCCGATGGTCGTCGCGCGTGAGGAGATCGCGGAACGCGTCGAGCGCGTCGGCTTCAACGCGTTCCGACAGTTCCTCCGAACGCCAGGCCTCGCGAACCTGGTTTTGGGCGCCGTCACGGTCGCCCTCGGCAAGCAGCACCCGCGCGAGCGCAAACCGGCCCCTGGCGGTCGCCGGCTGGCCGCCCGTGAAGCCGCGCACCGTCGCGGCATCGCTGCGCTCCTGCCACAACCGCGCCTCCGCCCGCCGACGCAGCGGGCCCGTGCTCGGCCAGCTCGGGTTGTCGGCGACGAAAGCCGCGTAGCGGCCGAAATTCGCTGCACCGTCCGGGTGGCGCAGGATGAGCCATTCGACGAGTTTTTGGGCCGCCGGATCGCCAATGGTTTTTTCGATTGCCGTCGCTTCGCCAGTCTTGGCCTTGTGCACCAGATCGAACGCCTGCTTGACTGCGGCGAGGTCGCCGGTCAGTGGGGAGGCCGCCGCTGTCTCTGGAGATTTTTCGGCAGGCGGCGCCGGCTTGTGCCGCGCCACCGCCTCATGCTTGCCCTTCTTGAGCGCGGCCTTGCGGTGATGGCCCCGGCTCGCCGCATCGGTCTTCCCCGCATGCTGAATCTGCTTGTGGCGGGCGAGCGCTACCGCGTCGTTCGAAAACGCGACGAGCATGGCGAAGCTAAACCAAGTCAGCGGCCGAAAGCGTCGGTTCATTCCGTGATCCCCCGCGAACCCCGTGGCGAACACCATGAGATCGCACGATCCGTGCGGTTCGAACTGCACGAAGGCTATCACACCGCCTCATCGCAACTGTCACGTTTCGGCAACAGCGCGAGAAACACGTGGAGCGCCATGGAACCAAAGGTGTTGCTTGCGTTTACGAGCCCCGCCCTAGATCCCCGCGACCGACGACCACATCTCCGACAGCTTGCGCCTGAACGACGCTATGCGGGTCAACGGCAAGACTTTTTCCTCCTCTTCGGGCAGGCGAAGGCCGACGACATTGACCCTGCCGCCGCCGATGCTGCGCGCCACCAGAACGATGGAGTCGAGCGCGAGCGTCGCGGCTTCCTTCGGCGCATGATCGAGATGAATGTCGAAATAATCCGATAGCGTGAGCTTCGACTGTTCTGTATCCACCGCCACGCCGTAGATTTCGGCAAGGTCGCCGAGCATGATCTCGCCGGAGACGACAAAATCTCCGAGCAGGTGCGGATCGGGCGCCGAGCTTGGCTGCATATCGACGAAAAAGCGATCCAGCGCTTCGGCCTTTTCGGGCGGCGCCAGCAGATAAATATAATCGCCGGGCGCGATCGGCTCGGCCTCGACGGGCGAGAGAATATGCTGGTCGCGAATGACCAGCGTCGGCTTCGACCAGGACGGAATGAGACCGCGCCGGAAATACAGGCTTTTCGGACGGACGGGATAACCGACCAGTTGCTGCTCGAGCTGGCCGGGCAGATCAAGTTCGACACGCCGCGGCCCGCGGTCGGCGCGCGGCAGCGCCACATGCAGCCGCCGGGCTGCCGCGGCCAGTGTCCAGCCCTGCAGCAGCAGCGAGATGATAACGACGACAAAGGCGACGTCGAAATAGAGGTACGCCTTCGATAGGCCGACCAGCATCGGGATCGATGCCAGAAAGATCGCGACCGCACCGCGCAGGCCGGTCCAGGCAATGAAAACTTTCTCCCGCCAGCTGAAGCGAAACGGCGCCAGACAGAGAAACACCGCGAGCGGCCGCGCCACCAGCATCAGCACCAGCGCCACAATCACCGCCGGGATGATGCTGACGACCAGCCGCTGCGGCGAGACCAGCAGGCCGAGCAGCACGAACATCACTATCTGCGCCAGCCAGGTCGCGGCGTCGAGGAACGTCACCACCGAATTGTGCGCCCGGGTCGGCCGGTTGCCGATGATGATGCCGGCGAGATAGACCGCGAGAAATCCCGAGGCGTGCCCGATCTGCGCCGCACCGAAAATCACCAGGGCTGCGGTAGCCACAAATGGCGCGTGCAGGCCCTGCGGCAGCGCCACCCGATTAAGCGAGAGCACCACCAGCCGGCCGCCGGTTGTGCCGACGATGGCGCCGAGCACGGCTTCGCGGCCGAATTCCAGCGCGACATGAAGCAACGAGCTTTCGCCGATCGAAATCAGTTCGACCAGCATCAGCGTCAGAAATACCGCGAACGGATCGTTGGTGCCGGATTCGACCTCCAGCGTCGCGCCGACGCGCGGACGCAGCCGCAAGCCCTGCGCATGCACCAGCAGAAACACCGCCGCGGCATCGGTCGACGCCACCACGGCGCCCACCAGCAGCGCTTCGGTCCAGTTCAGATCGAGCGCATATTTCGCGACCGGTGCGGTGATCAGCGCCGTCAGCAGCACGCCGATCGTCGCCAGTACTATCGAGGGCGCCAGCACCGTGCGGATGCTCTGAAACCGCGTTCTCAAACCGCCATCGAACAGGATCAGCGCCAGCGCCACCGAGCCCACCAGATAGGTGGTTCGCACGTCGTCGAACCGCAGTTGCCCGGGGCCGGAATCGCCGGCGATCATGCCGATGAACAAGAACACCAGCAGCAACGGCGCGCCGAACCGCAGCGCAAGCAGGCTCGACAAAATGCCGGCCATCACCAGGACCGCACCGAGAAGGATGGCTATGCTGACCGAATCAAGGGACGTCATGGGCTTTCGCAATCATAGCAGATACTTGGCAAATACTTGCGCAAACGCTGCAATTGCATCCTTATCGTCGCCACAGTTCGACGCCAACCCATTTCTCTCATCAGCGGCAATGTGCCCGATTTGCTGAGTTAACTCCCTGCATTGGCGTGTTGTATCGATGGCGCCGGCGCCGCGGTTATGGAAACCTGCGGGATATTCGAATCAAGTTGATCTGATGGTGCCGTTCGGCCCTGCGATGAGATTTGACCATGGACCTGAATGACATCCCCGAATTTCTGCTGTCCGCCGCGCGGTCGGTCGGCGCGGAAATTACGTCGCCATGGTTCTATCTGCAGCTGGGGCTGATCCTGGCCGGCGCCGGCATCGGATACGCCGCGGGTGCTGCCATCCGCTCGCGGATCGAGATGACCTCGCTGGCGATGGGGTGGCCGGCGCCGCTGCGGCTGTTCATGCGCGTGCTGGTCGGCAGCGCCTCGACCGCGGTGTTCGCGGCAGAGATGACACTGGCGCGCGTGGTCATGCTGACGTC
>Ga0137412_10000867_pt1 | contig 22570 bp, 23 predicted proteins | sample CZODoug2_1_16fun_FD_122160 | JGI IMG/M metagenome (GOLD analysis project Ga0137412, IMG submission 122160) | Vadose zone soil fungal communities from Angelo Coast Range Reserve, California, USA - CZODoug2_1_16fungal (Hybrid Assembly) | ecosystem: Environmental > Terrestrial > Soil > Vadose zone... | reverse complement strand
ATTTTCAGGAAATTCGGCCCTTCGATGATGAAGTGTCGACTGCGCGAATCACGATTAATTGCGATTAATGAAGGCGACCGAAGCTTAACTGCGGCAGATGTTTCTGCGGTTTATCAGATCAATGGCGATGAAACCAAGCACTCGGCTCTCGACCGAATGCTTTGCGACATTCAGCAGGCGAGCACAGAGGCTACTGTGAACGCCGCACGCAATTCCGAATGGGAACTGCACTTGCGACTAGCGCAATCTAGAGGCTTGGCGCGTAGTAGCCTGTTTTCGCGTAGACGCTGAGAGGCGGAAGTCCCTTGGGGGCGCGCAGCTTGATCTTGATCTTGCGCCATCGCGCGTCGTGCGATTTATTACTCGGGTGGTATCCCAGAATATACTGGTTGCGCAACTCTGCGCCGATCTTTGTGGCAATGTCCGGCAATTCATTTACATTCTCTACCGTAAAAGCGCGCCCACCAGTTAGTTCCGTCACTTCCGTGAGCAGCGAGGGGCCGCTGAGTTCCTCTGGCGTTCGGCTGCGATACTCAAATGGGTCAAAGATGCCGACCGAGTACAGCTGGGTATCCGCCTCTCGCACCAGCCGCTTGATATCTTTCTCGCTGTACCGACTATTGTTATCTCCGCCGTCGGATATGATGAGCAAGGCCCGCTTGGCGTTTTGAGCGTTCCTCATCTCGTTGAGGCCCAGATATATTGCATCGAGCAGTGCAGTGCGGCCCTTCGCAGATGCTGAGAGTATGCGGCTCTGCAGATCTTCCACCTTACTGGTGAACGTGCTCATAACCTCTGCACGGTCGTTGAAACTGACCAGGAAGAATTCGTCTTGCGGATTGGCAGTCTTGAAAAACTGCAAGGCGGCTTCCCTGGCCTTACCTACTTTGTTGGCCATGCTGCCGCTCAGATCGAAGATGACGCCGATGGAAATGGGTACGTCTTCCGAAGAGAAATACTGGATCTCTTGCTCGACGTTGTTTTCGAAGATACGGAAGTTGTCAGGATCAAGGCCTGTAACCAGGCGATTATACGGATCGGTGACCGTAACGTTGACAAGCGCCAGGTCCACATCGATATGGAGGGAGTGGCCCTGTTTGATGACCTGGCCCGGTGTGTCATGCTTCACGTCGTCGGGGACGGCGGATTGGGCGATCGCCAGCACGGGGAAATTCCGGATGACGATGCCAAAGAGAAGAAGAGAAATGAACGGAACGAAGAAGACACGAGTCGCAGCCAAACTACTTTTCACAAGATCTCCATCGTGGCAAATGTCATAGTGCTGAATCTGAAGGATTCGTGCCCGCTCTTTGATCGCTTTGCACAGGATCTTGATACAACTTGTAGTCGCCAAATTCTTCAGTCCTCATATCGTCATCGCTGACGCCCGAGGAAGCGAGTAGTTCCGTCATCGCAGTGACCATTCCCGACGGACCTGCGATGTAGTAGATAGGTCCATTGAGCCCGAGTAGATAACGCGTGAGCATCTGACGATTGATGTGGCCTTTTTCATAAGGCCAAGCCAGGGTTTTATGCCCGGTGACCGTTGGAATGAGAGTGAAATTGGGATTCTGCGCGGTCATGCTTTCAAATTCTTCTATGAACGCCGCATCCTCCGCTTCTCGGTTTGAATAAAACAAATACAGTTTGTGTGGGAGACGTTCCTGGGTGGCCCACTGAAGGATGCTGCGAATCGGCGTAATCCCGATGCCACCGGTGAGAAACACCGCAGGTTTGGTGACATCCCTATGCAGGGTGAACGATCCTCTGGGGCGGCTCACGGTGAACTTCGTGCCAAGAGCGGCTGCTTTCAACGCGTTCTTAAAGGCAGTCTTACGCATGCGCATTGCGATCATGACAGGCCTTTTGTCGTGAGGAGAGCTTGCGAGAGAGAAGATCCGAGAATTGTCGCTTTCACTTTGCACGGACGCGTCCGTGAAGACAAAGTCCGCATGCTGCCCAGCTCGGAAGTCGAAGCTTGCACCATTTGCGTCAAGCCAGAATGCCACCGTATCTCTGGCGATTCTCTGCCGATCCACTAAAGTCATTTGATATTCAGCCATGGATTTCTCCTTCGCCGGAACCCTACCTGGTTTTCATTCAAGCTCATGGACTCCAGCTATGTAGACCAAATTCCCAAAGCTTTATTCCGACCATCATCGCGAGAATGGAAAGCCTCCTCTTTTCAGGACTCCTCGATTTCATTTCCGAAATAAATGCGGCACGTACCAGCGCGTGTATGTCGCCATTCCCAGTAACAGCACGACCCACCAGAGCACAAGGATGGTTCGCATCCACACCTTGTATTTGGTGATTCGCAATTTTTCCGGCAAGATGCTCGTGCCCGCGGAGAGCAAAATGTACAGTCCCGCGAGTTCCGTTACGGCTCCGAACGCCCCGTGCGTCGTCGCCAATGCGTAGTAGGCCTTGCCCAGCTTGGCCGGAAACCCTGAAAGGCCTGAAAGGACATAAACGTGGAATGAAGGAATCATCATCACCGTAACTACAGCGAGGTTCAGAAGCACGATGGCGGATTGGCACCAGGCGTGTTGCCGAAAGCGCCCCTTGCGAGCGAGTCGGGCGCCAAGCAATAGACCTATCCCCATGACGATTTCGAGGAGGAGAACTACATTGGCGCCGCGCGGAGCGGCCGTTTCAAGAAATGCTTTTATCAACAGATTGTCCCCACGCAGACTACCTACTGCGTTCTGTTCGTGTTCAGCTAAGAGTCTCGCGTGGCAGAGTAGGCAGAATTCATTCTGGCAATTGGGAGCGAGGTGCTAAGGCCGCACGTCGGTGTCGACCATGAACACCTCCTTGGGTCTGTGGGGCGACAACGCTCAAACCCACAAACGTGATGGCTACACCGTTTTCGACGAAATCCTCAGTCTCCGTACGAGTTCGTCGCGGAGTCGTTTCCACCAATCACTGGACATGCAGCAAATTCTCGAAACGACTCGCGCCCCTTTAGCAAGGCATTCGGATTCTTCCTTTTCAGCAGGACCACGCTTTGCGCCTTTGTCGCGCCCCCGCTTTCTCCGGGTTCCGCAATACACACGTAGATTCCCGAGGATTTCTGGTCGAGAACCGTGATCGCCAACCTCCTGGCTCCGCCCGTTCCCTCGATGATGGCTTCGTTTTCATCCATCCTCTGCGCCGTGAATCCGTAATCCGCGAGTGTCTTCTTTCCTTTTTCTTTCTTCGGCCGGAACGCGGACGGCAATGAAGTCAAATCGAGTTTCTCGACCACGAACGCCGCTACCTTTTCTTTGGGATATGCGGCCTCATTCCCTGCCACTGCCAGGGGGACGTAGGACAGCGCTGCAAGTGCCAACGCAATTTTGGCGTTCATTTTCCTTCTCCTTTTCTGCCTCCATACGTTTATTTACAGACATCTTGAGAGTTTCTGTTTTGCCCATCTCGCCGCGCCAACTTAGGATGCCCTGCATATCAAAGTGCTCCAGATATTGATTTAGTGGGCTACCTGCACGTGGCGTGCTGCGTCCATGCAAATCCGCTGCAATTCCTCGTAGGTGAAGTACGTTTCTTCCTGGTTGCCGACGCTCTCCACGTGGCCTAATCCTGATTCCTTCGAGATACGACTAAGCTCGGCTTCTGGCATGCCGAGCATCAAAGAAGCTCTTGCCCGTGTGACATATTTCGGAACTTGATTGTTCATAACGCTCCCTCCGTCGCCATGAGGGCCATGGCGTCTTTGCCGACCAATGGGATCATCTTCTTGCAAACGCACCTTTGCGTTTTAGAGAATCCCTTGTCCTATTGGTGCTGGATAATGTCTATCCTGGTCCATTCACTCCACTGAGAAAGCCGCCGAGGTGTCCCGTCAGTGCGACGATGACAACGGCCACAGCCTCGATCGGCAAGCGGTATCCGGGCAGGACCTCCTGTTGTTTCCGTCGGGTTCTCGTATGAATGAACCACACGACCCAGATCAGGACGGTCGATAGGCACCCCATCACCAGATGCATCAAGAGGATGCCTTTCAATTTCTGTCCCTCGAGTTCCCACTGCCAAGCGAGAATTCCGGTGACTACCACGGGTACGGTTGCGATCGCCGCGACGAGCAAATTGTAGTAGGCCGCTGCTGCCAGGAGGCGCTGCTTCTTCCATTGCGCAAGAAAATCAAAGAGGACACCGATGATGAACAACGCGATCGGGAAGTGAATTAGCACGACGTGTTGCGCGTGCTTCGCGAAAAGTACTGTCTTTATGTCGAACGGATGCAAGGTCGCTCCTCACTCACTGCACGATGACTTTGCCGGTCATCTTCGGATGAATCGAGCAGAAGTACGGATAAGTTCCCGCTTTGCTGAAGGTGAAGGAGAACTTTTCGTCCGTGTCGAGCACTTTAGACTTGAACGTCTTTGGATCATCCGTGCTAACCACGGTGTGGGGGATATCGTCACGGTTGGTCCATGTAACTGTGGTTCCGACCGGCACTGTGAGCGCTACCGGCCCGAAGCTGAAGTTGTCGATCTTCACTTCCATAGTCGACATCTTCTCCTGCGCGCTTGTTACAAAACCCTTCTGACCTGTGCCCCAGACTCCAATTCCCAGCACCAGTGCCGCTGCTAGACCTGCAATAGACACACTTCTCCTCATGCTTTTTCTCCTTTTCTAAGTTGGAATTGATTTGAGTTTGGCTACGTCTTGCTCACGCGAGCGATGAATCCACCACCGCCAGCGCGTGTTGGCCTTGCACGTAGTTTACGTCCGTGATTCCTAAGACGCTGCGTAACTGCTCCGCCGGCACCTTCATTGGGCCCGGAGAATCCGCTTTGCCTGGCTGTGGCTGCGGAAACGCCGTCGAAGCAGCGGTGTGAAAAGTTACGTTGCCTTCAACCTTTTGCATCGTTTGGTGAATGTGTCCGTTCAGCACCGTTACGGAACCGAATTTTTTCAGGTACGCCAACGCCTGGGCGCTGTCTTCGGTTCCCCAACCCCACTCCGGGTAGACCGACCAGAGTGGAATGTGCGCGAACACCACTATGGGCGTGCTGTGCTTCAGGTGCTTGACGTCGTCCTCCAGCCATTCGAGCTGCTCGTGCCCCAGTGTCCCCAGCCCGCCCGCCTTCAAATTCATCACGTTCACCAGGCCCACGAAGTGCACGCCCTTCTTGTCGAAGCTGTACCACCCCCCGCCCTTGCTGCCTTTCCCGTATCGCTCTAGAAACTGTTTCCCATCGTCATTCAGCACGTCGTGCTCGCCCGGTACATAGAAAACATCCTTGGGCTTGGCGCTCTTCAGAATCTGATCGACGGTATCGAACTCTTCCGGTTTCGAAAGGTGGCTGATGTCCCCCGTATGCAACATGAATTCAGGCGTCGCCGACAATCCGTTGACTTTGTCCACCGCGGCTTTTAGTGTACCCACGACATCCGGGTTTGCCGGCTTATTGAAGCCCATGTGGCTGTCGCTGATCTGTACGAAGCTCAGCTCGCCCATCATGTCCGCTGTGCTGATCTCCGACATCCGGCTCAAGCTGTATGAGTTGAGCACGCCGCCCTTGATCACACAAAAGGCACCTGTTCCCGCCCACGCCATGCACTTCAGAAAGCCACGCCGGTCAATTCCGTCGTGGTTGTGGTCGTGCAGGAGTTCATCTTTTTTCTTCTCGGACATCCTAGCCCTCCATACCTACTTTTTTTACGCAGTCTCTAAGCTCTGCACGTGCCGTTGGGGCTGGCGGCGCGGGATGGTTTGGGGGTTGCCCGCACCGCCATTGAACGTGCTTGCGTCCATCCAGACCGAGGCAGCGCCTCTCTTATTCCAAGTTCTCCGCGTTCATGTCTCTCTTTGTATGTCCGTCACAACAGAGCCCCGTCGAGAATAAAATCGCCGGTTCTCTGGTTCTTACGCATGAAGCATCACTCATCAGGGGAAGTCTTTGAACGATTTTGATGCCGAAGACCGACTGCGCTTCGAACAGCTTGTGCTGCCCCATGTCGATGCCGCCTTCAATCTCGCGCGTTGGCTGTTGCGAAATCGCGCAGATGCCGAAGATGTCGCTCAGGAAGCCTTACTTCGCTCGTACCGTTTCTTCCGCGGCTTTCATGGTGGAGATGCGCGCGCATGGCTGCTTCAGATCGTGCGCAATACTTGCTACACATGGCTGGAGAAGAATCGCCCCATGGACCTAAGCATGGAATGCAGACCTGCGCCACACCTGAAACGCTCGCTATCGCCGGTGATGATCGCAAGCGCCTGACCATGGCTCTCGAGACGCTGCCGCCGCGCTTCCGCGAAATTCTTGTCCTTCGAGAGCTCGAAGGCTGTTCCTACAAGGAGATCGCTGCAATCACGGCGATCCCCATTGGCACAGTTATGTCCTCGCTCTCCCGTGCGCGCCGCCAGTTGCATTCCGCGCTGGTAAATTCTCTTCAAGGAGCTCGTCCGTGAGATGTGACTTTGCCGACTCTCTGCTTCAGGGCTATTTCGACGGTGAGCTGAGTGGCCGTAGGGCTGCTGAATTCGAGCGTCACCTGCGACATTGCGCCCACTGTGCCACTGAGCTTGTCGATCTAGATTTGTTGCGCGATAGATTGCAACTCGCCCAACTCTACGAGCCTGCCACGGCCGCGCTGCGGCGGAAGATTAACGCCCCTCTCCACGCAATCGCACCCACGACTGCTGTGTCACGGCCTCTCGTTTGGCACTGGCTGGCAGCTGCGGCCGCACTACTTTTTGTCGCGACCTTACTGTGGAGGGTCGGTCACGGCGTTCGTAGTGACGACTATCAAGCCGAACTTGCCGGAGAAATTGTCGATGCGCACGTGCGCTCGCTACAGCCAGGCCAGATGAACGGCATCGCCTCCAACGATGAGCGCGTTGTGGAGGGATGGCTCGAGGGCAGAGCCAGGTTTGCTGTTCCAGTGCGCAATTTCACAAACGACGGTTTCGCGCTGCAGGGTGGGCGCGTAGATGTTATTGAAGGCCACGCCGTCGCGGTGCTCGTCTACGAGCTTAACGGACGTCCAATTAATGTATTCATCTGGCCCACACGGGAACGGGACAGTCCACCGCGCACAGGTTCCTGGCAGAGCTTTCGATGGGTGGATTGGCGAAAAGGCAAAAAGGAATTCTGCGCCGTTTCTGACGTAGACCCTGCGGACCTTGAGCATCTCCACCAGCTGATCAATTCTTCCGCGTAGCAATATTGCTGGGCAACTCCTTTTTCCAGATCGAATTTGAGCACTATCGTACGAACTGCAAACACAAATTCAAGAAGTCACGCATTCAGTTTGTCCTTCATCTTTAAGCGATGCCCTCCTCACAGTGGGGAATAGAACATTGGTAACAGGGGTATTCGGAAATGAAGGCAATTGACGTGCGGAAGGGATCAAAAATGTTGAGGACATCAATTGTAGTATGGATTGTGCTACTCCTACTGGCTCTAAATGTAGCCGCCTTCGTGACTCGCATCATTGAAAAATACGGACTGGCCGATCGCTTATCAAAACCCTTAGAAGGAACCGTCTCTGCCGTGCGACCCAGTCAGCCGACGGTATCGAGGCATCAACAGAGCCAGCCGACACGCCGGTAGGGTGTGTCTGCTTTACCTGAGCCGATGTTGGGGCACCCACGATCAGGGAACTGTACAACAGAAAGTTCGGGGAAATAGGGTGTCAGAGATGAATGCAGAAGGAGGTGCGAGAATGGAGAAGCAGGCCAGAAAGCGTAGCAACAACTGGGTGATTGCGGTCGAAAGCAGAAACGACCAACACCAGGAAATCATTCTGGCAACAATCGCCAGCGTGCCTACCAGCTTTTCGAAGGGCGTGGGTACGCGCATGGCTTTGATGTGGATGACTGCTGAAAAGGAACTTCTACAGAACGATTTAAATGGGAACACCTCCCAATTTGATTTGTTCATCGAGTCTCCGCGAGATCCGAAGGTGACCACAATTCTTAGCATGACAACTCATAGCATGATTCGCAGTCATGCTCGACACGCCGGAGAGGTCGGTGGTGGGCCAGATGTAGCATCTGTCCACCTCTTTCCAGAAGAAATTGACACAACTAAGACTAATGTGAATGGCGTGGATGGGCTCTTGCACGTGCAGGTTCCAAAGAAGAATCATAGAAATTCAACCTGACTCAGAGCTTCTTATCAAGCATCTTCAAAGCTGGTCCAACAGCCTCTCGTCCCGAGACCAATTCCATACCGATAGATAGACTCTCCGGAAACGAAAATATTCCATATGTTTTTCTCTGCGCGAAAGAGGAATAAAGCAGGAGGAAGTTTAGTTAGTGCGAACAGAGCATCGTGATTGTGATGCTCGTGGTTTGTGAAGCGCAGAAAACAGAATTCACTGGAGCCTGGTTACAGAACTCACGGAGTCAAGCAAAGCGCCGAACTATCTTGAATGAATGAGAGGATCTCAAAGAATGAAAATAAGGGCAGCGATGGCAATAATTTCGTGCTTTGTCTCTTGCCTGTTTGCAGTAAGCACCGTCGCGGATGAGATTGGCTTCTTGTCTCCGATTGTGGGCTCGAATCCAGGCGTCACCATCGCCGGCGTGAAGAGCGGGGGTGCGCCGTGGGTGGTCAGCCACGGGTTCGCAGTCTTGAACGACGAAGGGCGTCTGCGCGTGGACTTACGCGGCCTCATCTTGCCGAGTGTGGGAACACCCGGTCCAGTCACAGCAGTTGCCGCGAGCGTTGTTTGCGGAGACGCGGTGGCTGCGACGACTGATTCCGTACTACTCAGTGTGGATGGCAACGCCGAGATCCATGCAGAACTGCAGCTCTCGTCTCCGTGCCTTGGTACGATCGTGCTGATTCGTGCAGCAGCTTTCAACGGCACTCCGCTTCCGGCTCCAGGGCCATGGATCGCGGCCACTGGACTCGTCAAGGACTCCGATTCCAATCACGATAACTAGAATCGGGGCTCCGCTCTCTCTGTATTACGACGTGCGCCGCCACAGTTGTATTCAAAAACGAAAGGAAACCACTGATGTCAAGAATCTTGATTGTGTTCGTTCTGCTGTGTGCCGGTCTTTCGATTTTGACCCTTGGTTCTTATGCTTCGCCTAATGACGAGCATCAAGGTGCAAACGATTCTTCTGTTCAGCAGGTAAACCCGGTTGTTCAGTGGAATAGAACACTGCTTGCGATCGTCCGGACGCCTGGAGCGCAGCCGGCTACCGTGCATCCGACGCGGAGCTTTGCGATCCTGCACGCAGCGATCTACGACGCCGTGAATGCCATTGACAGGACGCACCGGCCATACCTGGTCCGACTTTCCGGTGTGCCGCGAGATGCTTCGCAGGAAGCGGCCGCAGCAGCGGCGGCGCACGAAGTTCTGGTGGCACTGTATCCCGCGTTTCAGGTCGCATTCGATACCGCCCTGCAGCAATCCCTGGCACAAATTCCTGATGGCAACGACAAGGTGGAAGGCATCCGCATAGGACAGACCGTCGCGGATCGCATAATGGCTCTGCGAAGTAACGACGGCTCGAATGCCAAGCCGATTCCCTATGTTTTCGGGACGGCTCCGGGAGACTACCAATCGACGCCTCCGAATTTTCCGTCCCAGCCGCAATTCACTCATTGGTCTCGCGTGGCCCCGTTCGCGCTGGAGCGTGCGAGCCAGTTCCGGCCCAGCCCTCCCCCGGCGCTGGCCAGCGATTCGTACGGTGATGCTTTCAATCAAATCAAATCCCTCGGGATCGTGAACAGCACAACGGCCACAGCCGATGAGGCATTGACAGGGCGGTTTTGGAACGGGGCCATACAGAACTATTGGAATGAGATTTCGCAGACGTTCTCGCAGGCACACGGTTTGACGACGGCGCAAAGCGCGCGGTTGTTCGCGGTGCTGAACCTGAGTTTTGCCGATGACGTGATCGCTTTTTACGACGCCAAGTACACCTACAATTTCTGGCGGCCAGTGACCGCGATTCGGGCCGCGGATACCGGTATCAACGCTGAAACCGTGGCGGATCCGAATTGGCTCCCGGAAGTCGGCAAGACCGCTCCCGACCCATCCTATCCGGGCGCTCACGCGGTGATCAGCGCTTCCGGGGCAGAGGTGCTGATTTCCTTTTTCGGGCGGGACCATGATGCCGAGTTCAGCGTGACTTCCGAGGTTCTTCCTGGGGTAGAACGATCATTCACAGGCATCAATGCCGCTGCTGAAGAAGCAACGTTAAGCCGCATCTTCGGAGGACAGCATTTCCGCTTTGACCTGACTACCGGCCAACGGTTGGGCCGGGAAGTAGCAGACTTTGTCTTAGATAATTTTCTAACTCCTGTGCACGGGAAGGACGAATCCGACGACAAATGATCGGCTAGGTGACGAAGCGCTACTGATGACCGCGTTCAAAGTCATCAAAGATTGTCGCTTGTTTTAGAGATTTAACCTTGCTGAGAGACGGAGCTTGAAACACGGATTAAGGTCAAGTCAGTTCAGCGAAACGTGTAATGCAAACAGTTCGAATTCGATTCTTTTAAAGGGGCACCGACGGTGATCTTTCGTTTCCGAACCTGAATAGCGGGGTCGACCCGAATCCAAACGCCACCAGTGTCAACCCTGCTGACGACTTCCAAACCAACCTGATCATGCCGGAGCGAACGTTGTTCCTGAATGCGAAGCTGGGCCCCGTCTCCATAATTCGTCCGACATCTACGGCGCAGGGTGGCGCAGGGTGGCGCAGTGGTCTCCGTCGTCGGCTTCGTTGATGATGGGCTCTTCCTCGACCCAGCTACGAACAAGAACACCGGGATCGTGGGCGTGCTAATACGCCTCGCAGAAGAAGCAGACGAGGCGCGCCGCAGGTTTTGATATCGGAAATTAATTACCCGCACGACTGAGAGGATCAATGAAGAAGATTGCGAAGCGTTTTCTGCTATCCATCGTTCCCAAGTCCCTGCTGGGCCTCGCAATATTTCTTTCGCTGTGCGGGTCGGTTCGCGCCCAAGTCCAATCCGCGCAGGTTATCGAAGTTACGGCGAAGAAGTACGAGTACTCAAACTCACCATTTCACGCGAAGATGGGGACTAAAGTTCAACTCAAGATCACAGCTACCGACCACGATCATGGTTTCAAACTTGACGGTATGCCCGATGGCGCTGCATCCAATGGCAACCCCGGACTAATTTTCACTTCCGCGCAAGACTGTTGGCAGCTCAAGAAGGGAGAAACGACCACGATTGAGTTCTTGGCCCAAGCGCCAGGCACTTATACGTTTAAGTGTTGCCATACCTGCGGTCTCGGACACAAAGGCATGAAGGGCCAGATTATTGTCGGTCCGTAGGGCGAGTGCGGTTCGCCGACCGCGCCTTCAGTGACGTACTACGCACCCAGTCTCTAAACGGACGGTGGCAGTGCCTTCCGGGATGGCAACAAATGCTTGAGCACGCCGAAATCATCTGGGCGAGTCGTGGAATAGAACAAAAGAAATTTCAGTCATCACGATTGGAACAAGGCCATCGGTTCTGATTTCGAGTTTAACCAAATAGAGACAGAAGAGAACACTATGCTTTTACGTTGGATGGTACGGTTCGCTGGAATTACGACACTTTGCTTGGCCGTGTGCGCCGCTGTATCCGCTCAGTATGGTGGAGGCGGAGGAACAGGTGGATATACAGCGCCTCCGGGGGGATACAGTTCTGGCAAAGCAATTGGAATTGGGGTTGGCGCCGCGGCTGGCGCTGCCGTTGGCATTGTCCTTCTTGTCCGACACCATCATCACGCCGCAGAGAAAATGCAGACCTACGTCACCGGCTGCACTGAGTCCGTTCAGGACGGAATCAATCTAACGAACGAGAAGGACAACCAAACCTACTCGATGCTGTCCGGTAGCAACTCTCTTAAGGCAGGCGAGCGAATGACCTTTAAGGGGGTTGTAGTGGCGACTGACGGATCTGGAAATCCAAGGTTTCAAATACAAAGCTTGGTCAAGGATTACGGAACTTGCGGGACAGCTTCGGCATCTGGACTGGGCGTCTCCGAGCTCAAGATCCCTAAACTGAACTATTAATTTCCGGCGGACTAACGCAGACCGCAAGACAATCTTGAGCGTTGCCAGCGGCAGGCTTCCTCGTTCTCGTCATCAAATTCCCTGGCTCAACGCGGGAGGCCGATGCGGCGCACAAGGTCTTGAAAGCGCGTGTCGGAGCGGAGGGGATCGAAGCCCGGTCGCAAGAGAACTCCCGGGTTAAACCGCTCTTCGTAGCCTTTTTCGAGCCAAATCATCGCCTGATCCTTATCCCCGAGAGCTGCATAGATCACAGCAATCTCCGAACCATGTGAGTAAATAGAGTTTGATCGCTTCTTCAAAGCACTCAATAGCTTTATTGCTTCGCTCCTCTTGCCGGATGCGGCGTAAGCGCGACCAAGATTAGCCATGACCGTCGGGCTTTCTCCGGAAAGCTGCGCCGCTTCTTGTAGTTCTGCGACCGCTTCGTCGTTCATGTGTTTCTGGAGGTAGGCCTGGGCGAGTTGATTATGTGCGAACGCGAAATTAGGATCCATTTCGATCGTTTTGCGGCTTTGTCGTATCGATTCGTCATAAGAATGCGCAAGGACAAGAAGCTCCGCCAAATCGGCGTTGATGATGAGAGATAGCGGATCCAGGCTTTCCGCTTTTCTCATTTCCGCGATCGCATCATCATACTGGCCCAAAAGACTCAAGTGCCAAGCGTACCAGTGATGCGCGGTTGCGTAGCCTGGATTCAGTTCAATGGCACGCCGGAATTCCTTTCCTGCAGAGTCGAAATCCCAGTCGAAACCGTCCAAGCAGAATGCGAGCGAGTTGTGGGCTTCGCCGAGCGCGCTATCCAATTCCAGAGCTTTGGTGGCGGCGGCCTTGGCTTTTGGGAGTGCCTCCTTGGGGGTCATCACCGCATACTGCCAGTCTCCCAACAAAGAATAAGTGTCGGCTAAACCAGAATAAGCTTGGGCATATTTCGGGTCCTCGTCGATAGCCTGATTAAAATAAGCCAGAGCGACTTTCAAACCATCTGCCGTTCGTTTGTTCCAGAAGTAGCGCCCTTTGAGAAAGGACTCATAAGCTTGCGGATTAACAACCTTGACGTTTTTCAGGGCGGCTTGTTCTTGTGGATTCAGGTTGATCCGAATCTGATCTGCGATGGCTCGTGCCACCTGGTTCTGGAGTGCGAGAGTATCCCGCAATTCACCCTGATAGCTCTGGGACCATAAGTGCTTGTCCGTGGAGGCTTCGATCAACTGCGCCGTGATGCGGACCTGGTCGCCGGAACGGAGCACGGTGCCTTCGACCACCGCGTCCACATTTAGTTCGCCAGCAATCTGCGGCAGAGGCTTGCGCGCACGCTTGTAGGCCATCACTGAGGTCCGCGAGATCACGCGCAACGCGCTGATCTGTCCGAGATCCGAAATCAACTCGTCGGTCATTCCATCAGCGAAGTAATCCTGAGACGCATCGCTCGAGAGGCTTTCGAGCGGGAGGACGGCCAAGGAGCGAATGACAAGTGACGGGCGTTTCCAGGAATGAAGCTTCCATCCGGCAAGAGAGGCCACTAGTAGAAGGAGCACCAAGGCCGGTGCCTTCCACGCAAACGACGACAAAAGATGTTTGAGCATTGCGGGTTTGCCAGCAAGGTCCAGACGATCACGAGCTTCTGCCACGGCATGAGGCTCAGTTGCTATGTCCTGGCTGCGAACAGGGGCTGAATCGGCAACTTTGACCTCCGCGAGGAAGCGGTATCCGCGACGAGCAACGGTTTCCACAAAGCGGGGACTTACGGCGGAGTCGCTGAGGGCCTCGCGAATTTTGCTGATCGCTTTGTTGAGTCCATGGTCGAAATCCACGAAAGTCTCTGCCGGCCAGAGTTTTTTCTGAAGTTCCTCGCGGGTTACGACCTCGCCGGGGTGCTCGACCAACATCGCCAGGAGTTGGAAGGGCTGTTCCTGCAGACGGACTCGCAGGCCGTGCTTCCGCAATTCGCCGGCGCGAGGATCAAGTTCGAAAACCCCAAAACAGAGCCGCACGTGGATGTGAAGATCTTCTTGCATGGAAAGGTGAATGCCTAGCGAAAGTGAGTGTACCACCCGGCACAGCTAACGGGAATCCGAGACGGGGACATCTTCCCGTAAGTCTTTTATAGAGTGGTATTTACCAGGGGACCCCCATTCCCGCAGGAAAGAACTGCCCGTCCATTGAATCGATCTCAAGTGCGAACCATAGTAATGCCATCAAGCGAAGTGCTAGGACGCTTTTCGTCGCGGGAGGGTTCGATGTTCGAACACATACAACTTCCGAATTTTGAGCAGGAAGTGCTGCCGCATCTTGATGCCGCTTACAATCTCGCGCGCTGGCTGACTCGTAATGACCAGGACGCACAGGACATTGTCCAGGAAGCATACTTACGCGCTTTCCGATTCTTTCCCGGCTTCCGCGGCGGTGACGCGCGCGCGTGGCTCATGAAGATTGTCCGTAATACTTGCTATACCTGGTTGCATGCAAACCGGCCACTGCAAGACGCCGCCGAGTTTGACGAGAACTTTTTCCAACCCGATTCTCGCGCTCCCAATCCAGAAGAAGTTGTACTCCAAAAAGACAGCGCCGCTCTACTGCGAACAGCCCTGGAGAAGCTGCCGCCGAATTATCGTGAAGTCCTCATTCTGCGCGAACTCGAAGGGATGTCATACAAAGAGATCGCAGATATCACCGGCATGCCTGTGGGCACCGTGATGTCGAGTTTATCGCGTGCGCGGGGCCGCCTTCGTCAAGCTCTGACAGGTCTTATGACCCGAGTAACGGCGCCGAGTACACAGCGAATCGTAGATGTGAACGCATGATTGCGCGGGCGTAACCGGAACCTTGCAAATCTGTAGTCATTGTCGCGGCGGCGCGGGCGAACCTCAATCTAATTCGCTATTCGGTCTGAATTGATGGGGCCGGAACGCCTGGTCAATAAGAAGGACTGATAGAGACATCTCAATCAGTTCATTCTCTACGCGAGCCCGCTGAGAAAAACGTCATATCCTGGCGACCGAAATACTCACAATTTTATTCCCGCCTCCTAAACATCACGGGATCTGGGAATTATCCGAAAGCATGCGTGGTCTTACACGCTGAAGACAATAAAATGTTTCGAAATTCAAAACCGCATCAAACGAGGAGACTTGAGATGATCTGGGCTCGATATTTGAAAGTATTTGCGAAGTTAGGCTTGTCTACTCTTGCGCTGAGCGCTTTGGCGACTGCCGGCAACGCGCAGAATGCGTACCAAGGCAAATTCACGCTGGCTGTTGAGACTCACTGGGAAGGTGTCACGCTGCCGGCCGGCGATTACACTTTCGCTCTGCCATCCAACAGCGCTCCTTACAGACTATACATCTGGGGACAGGGAGTTGGTGCCATCATCATGGCGGCCACAGCCGATCAGAGAGTTGTTTCTGAACGGCCGCAGTTGAATCTGGTGGACACCGCGGTTGGGTACACCGTCCAGACATTCGAGGCTTCGGAGCTAGGAGTGACCTTTAGCTACTTGACGCCCACACAAAAGCACATGGGACACAAGGAAGCCCGTCAAAAGACGGTACCACAGACCGCGCCTGCATCGCAGGTCAGTGAAAACAAAACATCTATCGAAGGCCACTCTGCGGGTCGCTAAGGAAGGAAGTCATGCAAGTCAATGCAAATGTCGGGTGCAGAAAGCAAGTGATTGGATCCCTGGCAAGGCACGCTGTAGAGAGGAGGCGTCGCCTAAACTGGGATGCGCGTCCCAGCACGGAATGCATCTCGAAGAAGGCTGCGCCGCCAGTCTCTCCTATCGGCAGCGATAAGCTGAGCGAAGCAGAGGCCATCCAGCGAGCCGGGCATGGTGATGCGGCTGCATTTGAATACCTTTACCGGTTGCATAGCCGGCGTGTGTATGCGGTATGCCTGCGCATGGTAGGAAATACGACGGAGGCAGAAGATCTGACTCAAGAAGCCTTCTTGCTCTTGTTCCGCAAAATTCACACATTTCGTGGCGAATCAGCCTTGTCTACTTGGCTGCACAGAATAGCGGTCAACATCGTGCTGATGCACCTGCGCAAGAAGTCACCACCAATCGTCTCGATCGAAGCGGCTGCCGATCCAGAAGATGAAACCGCCTCACCAAGTATCGATATCGGAGAGTCCGACTTGTTACTCGAGGGATCGGTTGATCGAATAAATCTCCAACGTTGTATTGGGCAGTTGCCCGTGGGGTACCGTTCAATATTTGTCTTGCACGATATTCAGGGGTACCAACACAACGAGATTGCGGAGATATTGGGACGCTCGGTAGGTGACTCGAAGTCGCAGTTACACAAGGCCCGGATGCGGCTGCGTGAACTGCTCCACGAACATCAGCGGGAAAAGGCGCGCGCTGAGCGCCTGGCAGCAGCTAAGGTGCGTTCCCGATCCAGCTCGGCTCTGCTCCGTCTAACGTATTAGGTACCGAACGCAGTATCTAAACTGGTCACGCCAATCAAGATGCAATCGGGCACCATCCGGTATATGTGCGGCCAACAACGCTTGATATTGAAGAAGGACAGAAAGTGATACCTCCAAGGTTTCTCGTACCGGTTGACGTTAAGTTGCCTGACCTCGCGACTGCCCAAGAAAGGTCGAAGGATGGTCGAGCGTGCAACACCCCGACATTCGTTTATGAATCGAGGCAAACGGGAATTGCAACTCGTAAGGATTTGTTTGCGGAAGCGATGCTGGAGAATAGTCCCACCAGACCACCGCGCCGCGTGGGTGATTTTGTTGTCTCTGCAGCGGTCCAATTCCTTTTTCTAGCAGTGCCGCTCTTGGTTCCGCTTTACTTCAGCGAAGCGATCGATGTCCATCAGTTCAATAAGCTTCTGCTCGTGGTTCCTCCTCGCGCGCCAGCTCCACAGCCGCCACTCACTTCGTCACGGTCGGTCGCGCCGAAACGGCGAGCCTTGTCGGTGACAGGGAAATTGGTGGTACCGAGGGTCATACCGCATCAGGTCGCTCGTCTCACTAAGGAGCCAGAAGGAAACGTTTTGGCTGCTGCCATTGCCCCTGGCGAAGGCGTTGCCGGTGGGGTTCCTGGAGGAGTGCCTGGTGGCGTGATCGGCGGAGCCCTGTCCGGCGCTGTTCCTCCAACTCCAACTCCAATCGATTCAGCGCCGAAGGGCCCGATTCGTGTCGGTGGAAAAGTGAAGGCACCGCGACTCATCTTTGGGCCCGACCCCGTCTACCCCCTCCTGGCCCGACAAGCCAGGGTCAGCGGCGCGGTTGTGATTGATGCTGTCATCGACACCCAGGGAAATGTAGTTGAAATGCGGACGGTATCTGGGCAGCCGATACTTGCATTGGCCGCGATGGAGGCGCTCCGCCAATGGAAGTACGAGCCAACAATCTTAGGCGTTGAGGCTGTTCCCGTGCGATTGCTCGTGACAATTACGTTCGAACGAAAGGACCCTCAAGGGTAGAGAGCATATGAAGAAGAGGAGCCCCCCATTCCCTAGAGTGGTTTCGATGTTCAGCCTGTTCCTGACATTGCTTCCGCTCTCTTTGAAAGCGGCAGAGATAAGACCGTTGTTTCGCTACGCAGCAATTCTCACTCGTGGCGTCAATTCCGGTGGATCAGCTCGGATTCTTCCGGGGCACTACGAAACAGCAATCAATGCACAAAACGCGAACGGCTGGCCAGTCGTAACCGGCAAGAAGGTTGTTTTAGCTTTAACGGCTGCTAGCGAGCGGCCTGAGGCTCTGATCGATGCGAACAACAGCAAATGCTCAGGAGGCGGCTCCCAGGTAATCGCGCCCGAAGCCCAATTGCAAATACATATCGCACCGGACCACTCCCCCGCCAGCGAAGGGATCCCACACTCCCACTCGATCTCGGACACCATTTCCGCGCCGATTTATTTTCAGCTCGCGGACAGTCTCATCTACATGCAGGCAAGCCTCAACGGCTCACAGCCTCTCTGGATGATGTTGGACACGGGTTCGAGCGTCACTGTCTTCGACGAGCCGGTATCGAAGACCCTGGGAATTCGGTTCCTTGGCGAAGGGAATGCTTATGGACCCGGGCAAGGGTCCTCCCAAAAGTTGGCATTCGCCAGCCACGCTACCCTCAGTTTTGCCGGGGCAGAGCTCGGCGATCAAACTGTGGCGACGCTGCCTCTAGAATGGTTCTCGCGTGAAGTGGGCCGAAGTACTGATGGATTCCTCGGCTCCAATGTATTCCGCAACTATGTTGTTGAAATCGATTACGCAAACCAAGTGCTCCATCTCCACGATCCTACAACCTACTCGTACTCCGGCTCGGGTCAGCGTTTGCCACTCCAGTTTATCTGGGACAACATACCGAGTGTTCGGGCACAGCTAGTGGCGCAAGATGGGAGAGAAGTCTCCGGTGTCTTCTTAATCGATTCAGGCGCGACGTCCGCGCTTTGGCTCACGAAGCCCTTCAGCAACGCACACCCTGAGTTTCTTTCGGCCAAGGACACAATCGAAGTACGAAACGTGGTTGCCGTAGGGGGTGAGTTAAGTGCCCGAGTCGGATGGGTGCCGGCGATTAGACTCGGAGGATTCGTAGTCTCCATGCCATTCACGCAATTTTCCCAAAATACTTCGGGCATTCTGGCCACACCTGACTTAGCAGGGATCATCGGGGCGCAAATGTTGCGGCGATTCACAGTCATATTCGACTACGCGCACCGAGAGATGATTCTCGAGCCAAACGAGCACTTCGGTGACCCATCCGAGTGAGGAAGAAATAGGCCAAAGTCATTAACGGCTCGTTAGGTGGAACCGGGCGAAATAGGAAGCTGGAAGCACCATGAAAAGCAGCACGATCACGACTCCCGTTTTATCCGTTGCGCGCATCTTCCTGTTGCTCTTTGGCGTCGTCAGCTCGGACTGCTCCACGCCCGTCTCCGCCCAGTCCATTGTCCCTGGGGACGTGAAGAACGGCACACCGGGCCAAATCATGAAGCTGGGAGAAAATCCCTTCATGTCGACGCTCGGTAGGTGATTCGAAGTCGCAATTACACAAGGCCCGCACGCGACTGCGTGAACTGCTCCAGGAAGTTCAGCGAGAAAAGGCCCGCGATGAGCGCATGACAGCAGTTAAGATACGTCCCCGCTCCAGCGAGGCATTGCTCCTATAAGTCCCCAATCAGTGCGAAGGACGACAGTTATGCTCGATGTAAGTTCTCTTTCGGAGATCGACCTTTTCAAACATCTGCCCGATTCCTGCTTAGAGGCGCTTGAGAAAGACAGCAGTGTATTGAATTGCAGTGCTAGGCATCTGTTTTTTCAGCCCCGGCAGACGGGGAAAGTGCTCTTCGTTTTGGAGAAGGGCTCGGTTCGCACTTTCAGAACCTACGGCGATAGAAAGCTAACGATCGCGGTGCTTCAACCTCCTGCCATATTCGGCGTAATGGGCTGCTTTGGCCAGGGAAGATATCTTTCTTCCGCAGAAGCTCTCGAGGAATCCCGCGTGCGAATAATTTCGCGCGATAGTATCCAATCTCTTTTAGAATGCGCTCCGCATGTAACCCACAAGCTCGTCGACCTGATGAGCGAGCGATGCGTGCACTTTCTCCACAAGATGGAGACCCTCGCGTTTAAGGGCCTGATTCCGCGCATCGCAACCCTGCTGTTAGAAAAGGCGGAGAACGGCGTGGTGGCTGGTATGACCCATAAAGATATGGCCGACCACCTCGCCGTTCACAGGGAGTCCGTAACTGCCACATTGGGTGAATTACGACGGGCGGGCATCATCACGATAGAACGAAAGACAATACGCATTCTTCACCGCGAACGACTCGAGCATGCCACGCAGGAATAGAGCTCCGTTCGCACCTCTTCGCACTTTTGTAAGGATGATTACATTTCAATGCTGCAACCTATCCGATAAATATTCCTCTAACAGTAAGACAGGCGCACTGCAAATTCTCGGAGGAATTGTCATGAGCTTGAAGTGGAAGTGTGGGCAAATCGTTCTTGCAGTCATTCTCGGTATGGGCGTTTCGCTTGCGTCAGCGCACGCGCAGACGAGCAATGGCACGATTGTAGGTAGTGTCACGGATCCCGCTGGAGCCGCTGTGCTGGGGGCGACAGTGACCGTTACAAACACCGACCTGGGCGCCTTCAAACGGACCACGAAGACGGATTCCACGGGGAGCTATCGAATCGATGGCCTTCTACCGGGGAGCTACAGTGTGTCCATCCAAGCCTCCGGTATGCAGGACTTCGTGGAGGTTGGAGTTGCGGTGAAGGCGTCTCTCGCCTCCACTGTGAACGCATCTTTGATGATTGGAACTGTAAATCAATCAGTGTCTGTCGAAGCCTCTACTGGCGAAGAATTGCAAACGCAATCCGGCGAGCTCAGCAGCAATCTTGGGCAAACCGAACTCAAGAATCTTCCTATTTTTGGCCTCAATCCGATCGAACTCGCATTTACGGTGGCTGGAGTCCAGGAGCAGGTCAACCGCGATAACGTAACCAACGGCGTGGGTTTCTCCGTCAATGGCACGCGTCCGCGCGCCAACAACTTTTTGATCGACGGCCAGGACAATAACGACAACAGCATCCAGGGCCAAGCATTCCTCCAGACAAACGAGGAAGCAGTTCGAGAAGTGACCGTGCTCACCAACTCTTACAGTGCGGAATTCGGTCGTGGGGGCGGCTCGGTCACCAACGTTATCTATAAAAGTGGAACAAACGATTTTCACGGCTCCGCGTGGGAACTCAATCGCAACTCGGCACTGGCCGTCGTTCCCGCACAAAGTGGGTTCGCCGGCATCACCATGAATCCGTTTGACAACGAAAACACGTTTGGATTTACCTTCGGTGGCCCCATCAAGAAAAACAAACTGTTCGTCTTCGGGACGTCCCAATGGGACCGCGAGCGCGCGAGCGCCGCAGCGCAGACCAATACGCTGCTTCTTCCGACCGATGCGGGCATCGCCACGTTGCAATCGCTGGGCCCCAATCCCCGTATCGATTTTCTGATCGCGTCCCTGGGCGGACTTCGAGGAGGCACTACCGGCGTCACCAACATTGCGTTAGGCAATGGTCCGAACGGTAATCCTCGTCCGGCAGTCCAGGTAGGAGATGTGCAGCGCAGCCAGGGAAGCATTGCCACGAACGACCGACAGTGGAGCGTCAAACTGGATTATATTGCTTCGCCTACGGACACGTTAACTCTGCGGTATTTTCGAGACGACAATAATACAGCGCCGGATTTCTTCAACCAGCCGGATGCCCTCCCTGGACTGGATTCGCAAGTCGGTGGTCCCTCGTTTAACTTTGGTTTTGCCTGGCAGCACACGCTGTCATCTCACGCGGTAAACGAGCTGCGCTTTTCATACGGCCAATTTGATCTTGAATTTGGCCCGACCCCGCAGACGGCAGCGAACCCCATCTTGAATTCGACTGCCATCCAGATCCTAGACCTGCTGGGGCCAACTGGCCAGACTCCGTCTTTCGGATTTGCAACGGGATTCCCGCAGGGTCGCGGGCACAAAACATATCAATTCCAGGATGCCTTGAGCTACACGGTCGGGCGCCACACCTTCAAGGTTGGCGCGGATGTGGCGCTCCTGACTGTTCGAGACATAAGCCCTATCGACAACCGGGGTGAGATTTTGGTTCGGCCAGGCGGCGGATTTACTGGATTGGCCAATTTCATCGACGATTTCACTGGCGCGGGGGGATCAATTGACAAAGTCTTCGGCAGCCCGGTTACGCTCCCCTTCCTTGCGACTTATGCCCCATACATTCAGGACACCTGGCATCTTCGCCCGAATCTCTCTGTTGACCTCGGGTTACGTTACGAATATCAGAGCACGCTCGAAAACTCGCTGCAATTTCCCTCTGTCGACACCCGGCTCGGCATTGGCCTGGGTGGCACCAGCAATTTCCCCGGAGTCTTTGCGAGCCCCCAGCAAGGGGACAAAAACAATTTTGCCCCAAGGATAGGCTTCGCCTATACACCCCGCCTCCTGAGCCGCTTTTTCGGACACGACAAAACCGTGATTCGCGCCGGTTACGGCATCTTTTACGACCAGCTGTTTACGAATATTCTCGATAACACAGCGACCAGTTCTCCGAACGCTGTTCAGGATACCGTCAATGCCGGGGGCGGCCGCGGCGTTGCGAATGCCTCCGCTGTTTTGGTCGGCTTCTCTTCTACGCCTAGTCCGACGGGTTCCGTTAGCACGATTGCCAGCAATTTGCGCAATCCGCTGACGCATCAGTGGAACCTAGACATTCAGCGCGAACTCCCTGGTAATTTCATTCTGACTGCTGCGTACGTTGGAACGCGAGGCGAGCGGCTCTTCGTCAATCAGGACTTCAACCCCGGCACCGGTCAATTTGACGCGAACGGCAACCTCATCCGTGTGAATCCGAATCTCGGCCCAATTCTTGTGCGAACTAATGGCGGGGATTCGATCTATCACGCCGGACAATTGACGCTCGATCGCAAGTTCTCTCATGGCTTGCTGCTTCGCGGAGCCTACACGTACTCCAAGTTCATCGACGATACGTCCGAGGTCTTTGTCACCAGCGGACTCAGTGCGTTTGCGCAGAACGTTTTCA
>Ga0137412_10000865_pt1 | contig 22578 bp, 15 predicted proteins | sample CZODoug2_1_16fun_FD_122160 | JGI IMG/M metagenome (GOLD analysis project Ga0137412, IMG submission 122160) | Vadose zone soil fungal communities from Angelo Coast Range Reserve, California, USA - CZODoug2_1_16fungal (Hybrid Assembly) | ecosystem: Environmental > Terrestrial > Soil > Vadose zone... | reverse complement strand
GACGCCAGGAGCCTGTCTGAGTATTCTGCGTGAGCCGCGGCTCAAGTGCTCTGTCTCGCGCCGACGCGTTCGTAAACCGCGTCCATTCAGGCGGGCGCCAATCGATGCTCGAGTTCTTCGAGCTCCGCCGCCGCATCGGGATCCTGGCTTCGCAATTTCTCGAGCGCGCGGCGCAATGCCGCGGTGGCCGTATCCTTTATATGGACGCATTTTTGCCCGTAGTGGGCGCGCCAGTCGGCAATCAGCTCCGGTTCCAGCGCATCGTAGTCTCGATCATTGAGGATGGAGTCGAGTACCATCCCGCAAACGGTAATCTGCTGCACGCGCGTGAAGGACAAATCAGGAGCCGAGATGCCCTCGGCGAAACAGCGACGCAAGTAGGCCGGCGGGTCGGAACTCGCGATATCGTCGAGCTGATCGCCGACGTCATAGGATTTTAGAAGATGTTCGAAGCCTGCCATTGGACCCCATTATCCGCGCCGCGGGAGTGCATAGGAATAATGTCTCGAAATAATTTGTGGATGTTGATGCTGGCGGCCCTCCTGTCGAACCCCGCAGGCGCCGCTGCGTCTCGCGTCGAGCGCGGCAATCTGGTTTTCGACAATATTCCGGACCCTCCCGCAGACCTCGCGGAGAATGTGGACGGCTATCTGAACGCGCGCCAAGCGACTCCGCTCGGCTGGTCGCCCAAGGGCCAGCTATTGATAACGACCCGCTTCGGCGACGTCGAACAACTTCATGTGGTGGAAAAGCCGGCGGGGGAACGACGGCAGCTCACTTTTCTCCGTGAGCCGATTACGGAGGCGGTTGTTTCGCCGGACCCGGGCCGCACTGCCTACTTATTCTTGAGGGATGCGGGCGGGAACGAGAATTCGCAGCTCTACTATCAGCGCATGGGGGAGCCCGCCGCGAAACTTCTCACCGACGGCAAGTCTCTGAACGGCAGCCCTGTGTGGTCGAACTCGGGCCATCAGGCGGCCTTTTTCAGTACCGCGCGCGACGGCATGAGCTACGACATCGACCTGGTGGAACCGGAAGCCGGGACCCTGCCGCACCTTGCGGTTTCCGGCGACAACGCCGCTTGGTATCCACTCGATTGGTCGCCGGACGACCGCAAGTTGCTGGTGCTCAAGTATGTGTCGAGCGGCGAGGGTTACCTGTATGTCGTCGACCTGAGCTCAGGACAGAAGCGCGAAGTCGATCCGGCCCCATCCAAGGTTGGAATCGTGGGCGCGAAATTTTCACGCGATGGACAGGGCGTCTACATGATATCGGACCGCGATGCCGAGTTCGCAAAACTGCGGTACGTCAATTTGTTCACGGCGGAAAGAGCGGTGCTCTCCGACCATATTCCTTGGGATATCGAGGAACTTGCGGTCTCGCGCGACGGTCATTACCTCGCGTACGTCAGCAATGAAGGCGGCGTGGGTAAACTCAACGTGCTCGATCTACGCACCCGTCAAGAGCTGACGCCGCCCAGATTGCCATCGCCCGGAACCATCGAACATTTGAGTTTCGACGCGGAGGGCAAGCGGCTTGCCTTTGGATATGCCTCCGCGAATCTACCGCGCGACGCCTATGTGCTCGACCTCGCGAACAATCGCCTGGAAGCGTGGACGCACAGTGAAGCGGGCCCGGTGGATACGGCCAAATTCGTGAGTCCACGCCTGGCGCAGTTTCCCACGTTCGATCGGGTAGACGGCCACACTCGCCAATTACCGGCGTACGTCTACGAGCCCGGCAGTCCCGGTCCGCACCCCGTACTCATTATGCTGCACGGAGGTCCTGAGTCGCAGTTCCGCCCGGGCTTCGATCCGTGGATTCAGTACGTGGTGAATGAGTTGGGTTTCGCCGTCGTCGCGCCCAACCTACGTGGCTCTTCGGGATATGGAAAGACCTATCTGGCATTGGATAACGGGCTGCTGCGGGACGATGTCGTCAAGGATCTGGGGGCGCTCATCGTATGGTTGGGTTCGCAAACCACTTTAAATGCGAAACAGGTGGTCGTCGCGGGAGGTTCCTACGGAGGCTATCTCGCGCTCGCCGCGCTGGCGAATTACGGCGACCGTCTGATCGGCGGCGTCGACCTGTCCGGGATTGCGGACTTTATTTCCTTTCTGACCAACACGGCGCCGTACCGCCAGAATCTGCAACGCGCGGAATATGGCGATGAACGCGATCCTGATATGCGCGCGTATTTGCGGCGGATATCACCGCTGACGAACGCCGAGCGCATTTCACGGCCGCTGTTGGTCGTGCACGGCAAGAACGATCCGCGGGTTCTCTCGAGCGAGGCCGAACAGCTCGTGAACCGGCTGCGCAGCCGCGGCGGCGAAGTGTGGTTCTTAGAGGCCAAGGATGAAGGGCACGGCTTCCGTAAGAAACAGAACCGCGACGCCTACTATCGGACCTTTGCGCAATTCCTCAAGTATGTTCATGCGCTACGCGCAACTATCAACGGGGTCGTTCCGACCCCGAACTTAAGGGACGGGGCCGCAGCGGCCCCGTAAGATTACTCGGTGCTTGCGCACCTCGCCCTTCGGGTCGCCGCGTAGCGCATGAACATATTACTTGCTGGTGGTCTTCGCGGTTATCAACGGCGATGGTTGACTCGCGAAGTAGGCGGCAACGACTTTGATATCCTCATCGGTCTTGAGCAGCTGAGCCATCCCACCCATCACCACGTTCTTGCGGCGCCCGTTGCGATACGTCGTAAGCGCTTGTTCAAGGTAGTCGACATGCTGTCCTGCCAGCACCGGGGGTTTAGGATCCATCGGCGCCGCGACGCCGAGACCATTCTCGCCGTGACAGGCGACGCACTGCGCCACTTGCGGCGGCACCGGCCCTACGGTCGTGGCGCTTGGGCGCACCGGCTCGCCGCCCTGCAAATAGGCGGCGATGTCCGCCATGTCCTGATCCGACAGCGAAGAGGCCTGCGCGTGCATGGTCGGATGCGGGCGTTCGCCCGATTTGTACTCCTGCAACGCGAAAATGATGTACGCCGCATTCTGGTGCCGCAATTTTGGCACATCATAATCGGGATACGCGTTTTTATAGTTCTCGATCCCATGGCAACCAACGCAGGTATAGAACTTTTTCTCGCCGATGACGGGGTCGCCGGCGGCGTGTGCCGTTGACCAAATCGAACTTAGCACCATCATACCCGCGAGCAACGCCAGGCCATTCAATCGAAAAAGCATCCAATACTCCGAGCTGCGGGGGTTCAAATAGGGTGTCGATGTTAAAGAGTGGGCGGCCAAATTGCCACTCGCACGTACCATCCAGCGTACCAAGCGGTCATTTGCCCTCGCCCGCCTTGGTGAGATTCTTACTGTAGGCGATATTCATGGCATTATCTTGCCAGCCATGAATACGCGCATCCACGAGATGCTTGGAGACGTAGAAAAAGAGCGGAATAAGCGGTTGATCGGCAAGCATGAGTGCTTCCGCGCTTCGCAGCAGCTCTCGACGCCGGGCAGGATCGCCGTCGTTCGACGCGCGCACCAATAGTTCATCGTAAGTTGGATTGGCATAGCGCGGCAGGTTGACGCCGGACCTGCGTTGCAGCACCTGCAAAAATCCATAGGCGTCGTTGTAGTCGCCGAGCCAGCTTGCGCGAAACACGGCTGCATCGCCGCGCTCGATGTCTTGCAACAGCACCTTGAATTCTTCCGCCCGCAACGTGGTATCGACGCCCAGAGCGTCCTTCCACATGCGTGCCACTGCGATGGCGATGCGGCTGTGCAATTCACCGCTGTTGTAGCGCAGCTCGAGGGTCGGCGGCTTGCCGTCCAGACCGGCATCCCGCAGCAACTGCCTCGCCCGCGCGATCCGGCGCGGCATCGGCCACGCGGAGTATTCAGGCAGCGGCGGCGAGTAATCGTTGATTTGAGGCGGCACAAACGTGTACGCCGGCGCTTCGCCCGCCGCGGTGACGGATTGCACCAGCCGCTCGCGGTCGATCACCAGAGACAGCGCCTGACGCAGCTCTCGGGACTTGTCGAATGGCGGCTTGCTCATATTGAGGCCCAGGTAGTACACGGCGAGCTGCGGCGCAACGTGCAGCATTTGACCCAGATGCTCCTTGATCCAAGGGACCTGGGCGGCGGGAATCGTCGACGTCACGTCCACCTGGCCGGTCCGGAAAGCCCGCAGCTCCGTGGCCGCATCGGCGAACGAGTAATACTCGACGCCATCCAGCTGTGTCGCTTTATCGTTCCAATACTGCGCATTGCGCACGGCGACGAGGTGCGAGTCGAAATCCCAGCGCGTCAGTTCAAAGGCGCCATTCGACACCATCACCCCGGGCTTGGCGAAGCCGCCTCCGTGTGCCGCCAAGGAGCCTCGATTGATCGGAAAAGTCGCCGGATGCGCAAGGACGCTCAGGAAATACGGAGTCGGCCGCGTGAGTTCAACCACCAAGGTTTCCGAGCCGTCGGAATGGACTCCCAACGTTGAGGGAGCCGCGGTCCCTGCGGTGATCGCCGCGGCGCCGCGCACCTGTTCGAGAATGCCGGCATACTGCGCGCCGGTGTGTGGATCCACCAGCCGCCGCCACGCGGCGGCGAAATCCTCGGCAACCACCGCTTCACCGTTCGACCAATGCGCAAACCGCAGATGAAAGCGATACATCTTGCCGTCGTCCGAAATGTCGCAGCGATCGGCGGCAGCCAATACCGGCGCGCCATCGGCGCCGATCGCAGCGAGACCTTCGTAAAGGTCCCGCAGTATGGTCAATGCGGCTTCGGAACGCGCACGGTGCAAGTCGAGGCTTTCGGGTTCAGGGCCGTTGCCGCGTCGCAGGGTGGCGCGAGTGTCGCCGTGCCCAACGGCGCCCGCCCCGAGCCGCATTGGGCGCCAAAACGTGGACGCCAGCGCCGCCGCCAGCAATATTGCGACGAGGCAGACAATCGATCTCCAATTCAAGAATTTAGGCCGCGGCTCGCGGCGACGCTTCACGCAGCGTGGTCGCGCTTTTTGAGGTGCACCAAGAGCAGGGAAACGGCTGCCGGCGTGAGTCCCGGTATCCGTGCCGCCTGCCCTAGGGTTGCTGGCCGCACCTCGCGCAGGCGCTGCCGCGCTTCATTCGACAGTCCGCCGACGTCGGCGTAATCGAGGTCCAGCGGCAGATGCAACTCTTCATTGCGCTGCTGTCGGTCGATCTCTTCAGTTTGCCGCTTCAGATACCCCGAATATTTTGCTTGCACCTCGACCTGCAGCGACACTTGTTCCGCGAGGCGTTCATCGCTGCGCCATGGGTCGCGCACGCCCTGTGCGTCCGGAGGCGCGACATCTTTTAGATCATCGTAGGTCAGCTCCGGCCGACGCAAAAGTTCGATGGCATGTGTCTCGCGCGGCAACGGTTGTCCCAGCTTCGATAGCAAGCCGGCATTGACTCGCGCCGGATGCACGACGCACGCGGACAGCCGCGCGTACTCCTTGCTCACGGCGTCTCGCTTGCGCTGGAAAAATGTCCAGCGCGAATCGTCGACCAGGCCAAGCTCGCGCCCCTGGGCGGTCAAGCGCAGGTCCGCGTTGTCCTCGCGCAGCGACAACCGGTACTCGGCGCGGCTGGTAAACATGCGGTAGGGCTCTGGTGCGCCGCGTGTGATGAGATCATCGACCAGCACGCCGATATAAGCCTCGCTGCGCTTTGGGCACCAAGCCTCGCGCCCGTCGGCAAACAGCGCCGCATTGGCGCCCGCCAGCAGGCCCTGCGCGGCGGCCTCTTCGTAACCGGTGGTGCCGTTGATCTGGCCGGCGAAAAACAAGCCTGCGATGAATTTGCTCTGCAAGCTGTATTGCAAATCGCGAGGATCGAAAAAATCGTACTCGATGGCATAGCCGGGCCGCGTGATGTGGGCGCGTTCGAATCCCTTGATCGATCTGACGAATTCGTACTGGACGTCGAATGGCAGGCTGGTCGATATCCCGTTCGGGTAGACCTCGTGAGTGTCGAGGCCCTCGGGCTCGATGAAGATTTGATGCGACGACCTGTCCGCAAAGCGTACGACCTTGTCTTCCACCGACGGGCAATAGCGGGGACCCACTCCCTCGATCAAACCCGTGAACATCGGCGATCGTTCGCTGGCCGCACGAATGATGTCGTGCGTGCGCTCGTTCGTGGCGGTGATGTGGCAGGGCAGTTGGCGCGGATGCACGGCACGCGTTCCCAAGTAGGAAAACACCGGACGCGGATCGTCGCTGTGCTGTTCCTTCAGGCCGGAAAAATCGATGCTGCGGCCATCGATGCGCGGCGGCGTGCCTGTCTTCAAACGCCCCACCCGCAAATTGAGCTCGCGCAGTCGCGCCGCCAACCTCATCGAGGGCGGATCACCCGCGCGCCCGCCGGCGTGACTCTCCAGGCCGACGTGGATTCTGCCGCCCAGAAAGGTGCCCACCGTCAGGACGATTGCCGGCGCGCGAAACTCGATGCCGCTTTGAGTCGCGACGCCCGCAATGCGCTCACCCTCGATGAGGAGATCGGCAGCTTCTTGCTGGAACACGTGCAGCTTCGGCTGGGTCTCGAGCAGCCGGCGAATGGCGCGTTTGTACAGTTGCCGATCGGCCTGGGCGCGGGTGGCCCGCACCGCCGGCCCTTTGCTAGCGTTCAGTGTACGAAACTGAATACCGGCCTGATCGGCGGCGATCGCCATCGCCCCGCCGAGCGCATCGATCTCTTTCACGAGATGGCCCTTGCCGATGCCGCCAATGGCCGGGTTGCAGCTCATTTGCCCCAGCGTCTCGATGTTGTGCGTGAGCAGCAGCGTCCGCTTGCCCATGCGCGCGGCAGCAAGTGCGGCCTCGGTGCCTGCGTGGCCACCGCCGATCACTATTACTTCGTATTGCTCGCTGAAACGCATCAGGCTGAATCCACAGGGTTTTTCCGGGAGGCGCGTACTGTAAACGGGGTGCGAACAAAGCACCAGCTTCATGCGCGGGCGGCTATTTCGCGGGAACCTATGCCGCGGCCCGGAATCCTAACCACTATGCACCCTATAACCCAGGCGCCGTTCGGAAAGCAGGCGCGCGGGCGGTACCCGCGCGCAAGTCCAGGCTGGGCCGCCCGGCTCGCCGCAGGAGGCATACTCGTCGGGAGTTTCACGCTCGCCGCGACCGGTGTGCACGCGAACAGCGGCGAGCCGCAGATCGGCCAGCCGGCCCCCGAGTTTGCGGTGAAAGACAGTAAGGGCACCACTCGGCACTTGAGCGAGTTCCGCGGCAAGCCCGTGGTCTTGGAGTGGACCAACGCGGATTGTCCATATACCCGCAAACACTACACCAGCGGCAATATGCAAGGCGTTCAAACCCTGGCGCAGAAGAATGGCGTGATTTGGCTGAGCGTGATTTCCTCGGCGCCCGGCAAGCAGGGGTACGTCAATGGCCCGGCGGCGGACGCGTTGACCGAATCGCGCGGCGCCGCGCCCACCGCGGTATTGCTCGATCCGTCAGGCACGGTCGGCCGTCTGTATCACGCGCGGACCACGCCGCATATGTTCGTCATCGACAAGGACGGCACCCTGCAATACATGGGCGGCATGGACAGCCTCGCCACCGCGGACGTGAGCGACATCCCCAAAGCGCAGCCCTATCTCAAAGAAGCGATGCTGTCGGTGGCGCAGGGCAAGCCTGTTGCGCAGGGGGTGACCAGACCCTACGGGTGCAGCGTCAAGTATTAAGCTTGCTCAGGCGCTTCGCGCCGACTAAATCGGCCGTCCGGCCGATATGAACGCCGCGCACGCGGCGGCCCGCAGGGCGAGGCGCACATAGCGCCGAGTAATCTACGGCGTGTTCCCAGGCGCTTCGCGAGCGTTAAATTACTCGACAGTCACGGGGATGCCGGCGAACCGCCCACGCCACGCTTTCGGCCCCGTCTCGTGCACGGATTCACCGTCGGAGGTTACCGCGACGGTCACGGGCATGTCGCGCACTTCGAATTCGTACACGGCTTCCATGCCGAGCTCCGCAAAAGCGACCACTCGGCTGGCGCGAATGGCGTTCGAAACCAAGAACGCGGCCCCCCCCACGGCAATCAAATAGGCGGAAGCGTGCTTGGCGATGGACGCGACGGTTTCCGGGCCGCGCTCTGCCTTGCCAACCATCGCGAGCAGTCCCGATTTGCCCAGCATGGTGTCGGTGAACCGGTCCATGCGGTTGGCGGTGGTGGGACCGGCGGGTCCGACGACTTCCGTACCCACCGGATCCACGGGCCCGACGTAGTAGATCACGCGCCCATGAAAATCGAGGCCGTCGGGCAGGGGCTCGCCGGCGTCCAGCAGAGCGCAGATGCGCTTGTGCGCAGCATCCCGGCCGGTCAATAGCTTGCCCGATAGCAGCAGTCGTTCGCCCGGCTTCCAGCTTGCGATTTCCGCGCGCCCCAGCCCGTCGAGGGATACGCGCCGCGCGCTCGCCGCTGCCGTCCATTGAACCTTCGGCCACGAATCGAGGTCGGGCGGCTCGAGCACGGCCGGCCCTCTACCGTCGAGTGTGAAATGAATGTGCCGCGTGGCAGCGCAGTTAGGGATTACCGCCACGGGCAAGGACGCTGCATGCGTCGGGTAGTCCAGCACCTTGACGTCGAGCACGGTGGTCAAGCCCCCAAGACCTTGGGCGCCGATGCCGAGAGCGTTCACCCGCTGATAGATCTCCAAACGCAGTTCCTCGAGTTTTGACTTCGCGCCGCGAGCCACAAGCTCGCCGATATCGATGGGCTCCATCAGCGATTTCTTGGCCAGCAACATGGCCTTTTCCGCGCTGCCGCCGATGCCGACTCCGAGCATGCCGGGCGGGCACCAACCGGCGCCCATCTCCGGCACCATTTCCAGCACCCAATCAGCCACCGAGTCCGAAGGGTTCAGCATGGCGAACATGGATTTATTCTCGGATCCGCCGCCTTTCGCGGCCACCGTGATCTCGAGTGTGTCTCCGGGCGCAAATTCCGTATGGATTACCGCCGGTGTGTTATCGCGCGTATTGGCGCGTTTAAATGCCGGGTCGGACACGATGGACGCGCGCAGCTTATTGTCCGGATTCATATAGGCACGCCGCACCCCTTCGTTGACCATCGCCTCGAGGTCGCGGCTCGCGTCCCAGGTCACACCCATGCCGACCTTGACGAACACCACCACGATGCCGGTGTCCTGGCAGATAGGCCGATGCCCTTCCGCACACATGCGTGAGTTGGTGAGAATTTGCGCGATCGCGTCGCGCGCCGAGGGGCTTTTCTCGACCTCGTACGCGCGTCCCATCGCTTGAATGAAATCAGGCGTGTGGTAGTAGGAAATGTATTGCAGGGCATCGGCGACGCTGGCAATGACGTCATCTTCGCGAATCACGGTCATGGTGAACCTTGAGCGTTAAAGAAGAACTGGACCGCAAATCTATCAAGTCGCGGGCTTGCCTGGGTAGCGAATCGCTACACTACCGGCAAAGAATCGGAGAATCGCATGCGGCTGGTAGGGATGGCTATAATGTGCGGCGCCTTGAGCTTGAGCGGCCGCCCGGCCGCCGGGACGCCAAGCGCTGCTCTGCCGTTGCATGAATGCCGTCTCGAGCATCCGCTGCGCTTGAGTTCGGTCGCCGCGCGCTGCGGTGTACTCAAGGTGGCGGAAAACCCAGCTAAGCCTACCGGTGCTACCATTGACCTCTCGATAGCGGTCGTGCCGGCGCTCAATCGACGCGCCACGGCGGCGCCGCTTTTTTTGCTTGCCGGCGGACCGGGGCAGGCGGCCTCGGACCTATACTCGAGCACTGCCGCGGCGTTCACGCGAGTCAACCGCAATCACGATATCGTGCTGGTGGATCAACGCGGCACGGGGCGCTCCGCAGCATTGTCCTGCGACTACCCTGACGACTGGCGCGGCGTCGCGGATGAGATGCCGCAGCTGCGCCAGGCGACGCTCTCCTGTCTCGCAAAATTCGGCGATCGCGTGCGCTACTACACCAGCGGCGTGGCCGTTGGCGATCTCGATAAGGTTCGCACCGCGCTGGGCTATGCGCAGATCGATCTCTACGGTTCGTCCTACGGTACGCGTGTGGCAGAACTCTACATGCGGCGTTATCCAGAGGCGACGCATGCGGTCGTTCTGGACGGCGTGACGTACCCTGAGCAGGCCATTGGGCCCGAAACGCCGTCCGACGGCGAGCGCGCCTTGAACCTCATCCTGGCGCGCTGCGAGCATGCGTCCGACTGCGCGGCGGCCTATCCAGAGTTGCGGCAGGATCTTGCTGCTCTGCGCCGCCGCTTCGGGCCGGAGAAGCAGGCGCTCACGCTGAATGATCCCAGCAGCGGTCAACCGTTGGCAATCGAGTTCAATCGCAGCATGCTGAATGGTGCGTTACGCTTTTTATCGTACAACGCCACCGAAGCGTCGCTGTTGCCGGAGCTGCTGCATCAGGGAGCCCGCGGTAGTCTTGGGCCGCTCGCGGCCCAGACCATCATGATGGCGCGGCAAATCGGCGATCAACTCGCGAGCGGGATGCAGAACAGCGTCATCTGCAGCGAAGATGAGCCGTTGTTTGCGGCCTCGAACATCGATCGGCAGCGCATCGCGCAGACCTATCAGGGCTCGGATCAATTGGACGCGTTGGCAGAGATCTGCAAGGTCTGGCCGCGAGGCCCCGTGGATCCCGACCTGCACAGTGCATTACGGAGCGACGTACCCACCCTGCTGCTGTCGGGTGAGGCTGACCCGGTGACCCCGCCCGATGACGCCGAACGTGCCGCGCAGGGACTCAGGTATCACCGGAGTTTGGTGTTGGCCGGCGAGGGACACGGTCAGGTCGCGACTGCGTGCGTGCCGAAGTTGATCGCGGAATTCTTGGACAACGCGGTTCCGGAGAAGCTGGACGCAACCTGCCTGGAGCAACATCGTCCCGCGCCGTTCTTCGTGAGTTCGAGCGGACCCTCGCCGTGATCGAAGCTGCCGCGCTGTGCAAGCGATTCGGTCAAATCGATGCCGTGAACCAAGTATCCTTCGCCGCGCGCGACGGCGAAATTACGGGCTTGCTGGGACCGAACGGCGCCGGCAAATCGACCTGCCTGCGCATGATGTACGGCGTGTTGACGCCCGACAGCGGCAGCGCCCGCATCAATGGCATCGACATTCTTGGTGAGACGTCGGCTGCGCGCGCGCACCTGGGTGTCCTGCCGCACGCGGCCGGGCTGTACAACAACCTTACCGCGCGCGAGAACATCGACTACTTCGGGTCGCTGCAGGGCATGGGGGGAGAACGATTGCGGCAGCGGACGGCTGAACTTGCGCGCGCGCTCGGTATGGAAAGCTTCATCGACCGCCGCGTCAAGGGGTTCTCGCAGGGGCAGCGCATCAAAGTGGCGCTTGCGCGCGCGCTGGTGCATGACCCGGGAAATCTCATCCTCGATGAACCGACCAACGGCCTCGACGTGATGGCCATACGTAGTTTGCGCGAGATGCTCCGTGCCTTGAAGGCCGAGGGCCGCTGCATTTTATTTTCCTCGCACGTCATGCAGGAAGTTGCTGCGCTGTGCGACCGGGTGGTGATCATCGGGCACGGCCGCGTGCTGGCGGACGCCACGCCGCAGGCGATTCGCGATCAAAGCGGCGCGCAGACATTGGAGGAAGCGTTTCTGCACGTGCTCGGGGATGCAGAGGGAGTCAGCTGATGCGCGCGCTGTTGACGGTGTTTGCCAAGGAATTTTTGGAAAACCTGCGCGATCGCCGCACGCTGGTATCGGCGCTCTTGTTCGGGCCGCTGTTCGGACCGATTCTGTTCGGAGCGATGGTATCGAGGATGCTCAATCAGAGCGTGGTCGAATCGGACGAACCATTGCATCTCACCGTTTCCGGCAAGGACCACGCTCCCGAACTCGTCCGCTACCTCGAATCGAAGGGCGTGCGGCTGAGCTCTGCATCGCTGTCGGAAAGCACCGCGCGTGCGGCGGTACGCAGCGGCGCCGCGCAGGTGGTTCTGATCGTGCCTTTGGAATACGGCTCGCGTTTCACGGCGGCACTCCCGGCACCGGTCCTGCTGGTCGCCGACAGCGCGGACTCGCAAACCAGAAAGAGCGCGGACCGAGCGCGTCTTCTGTTGGGGACCTACGGCAGCGGCATCGCCCAGCTGCGCCTGCAAGTCAGGGGGGTCAGTCCGCTGCTTGCGGCGGCGGTCGCGGTCAACGAGATCGACGTCGCAACGCCCACCGGGCGCGCCGTGGTGGTACTTGGGTTCATGACTTATTTCGTGTTGTTTGCCATATTGATGGGCGGCTTGTACCTGGCCATCGACTCGACCGCCGGCGAGCGCGAGCGCGGATCGTTGGAAGCCCTGCTCAGTTTGCCGGTGGCCCGCGGCAGCCTGGTTGGAGGCAAGATTTTGGCCACTTGCGCCTACATGTGCTTGTCCCTTGCCATCAGTCTGTCGGCTTTCGTGTTCGTATTTCGCTTCGTCCCGCTCGAACGATTGGGCATGAGCGCCAACTTGGGAGTGGACACAGCCTGCGCGTTTTTCGCCATTTGTTTGCCGTTCGTGCCGTTGGGCGCCGCCTTGATGACCTTCGTTGCCTCATTCACCCGCAGCTACCGCGAGGCGCAGACCTATTTGACGAGCGTGCTGCTGGTACCCACCTTGCCGATCGCATTCGCCAGCATTTATTCCCTCAAGCCTACGAGATCCTTGATGTTCATACCGTCGTTGAGTCAGCATCTGCTCATGACCAGCGTACTCAAGGACGAGCCCATCGCAGGCCTCGACGTCGTTGCATCGGCTGGATCCTCAGCGGTATTTGCGCTGGTGTTGATCGTGCTGACCGCCAGGCACTGGCGGCGCGAAACCATGTTGGGCTAGCGGGAGGAATGCCTTCCAACATACCTCTACAACAATTACAGGCTTGACCGTATAGCGGTTTTTTCATTTAACAGGTATACATCTCATGTAGGATATCTCTGGCATTGATTCGGCGACTGGCAGTGATTCGGGGGCTGGCATGAGCAAATCAGCGCGCGCGCGCACCAACATTTGTGGATTCTTAGGTACAGTGGCACTTTCCTCGGCCACTATGCTGTGGCTTTTCTGGCACCACCCTGTCACTACAGGAATCGCGACGATAGTGGTTTTGTCTGCTCTCGGTATTTCGGCTCGCTTGGCCCGAGCGATCGATGCCGAGGTTCATTCTAGTTCGGATCTGAACCGCGGCTAATCGGCGGGTGCCGGGAGGCGTGGACGGGGTGCATACGGCCGCCCCGGGCCTGCCTTACTTGCCGATACAAAAGCTTCCGAAGATCTCGCCCAGCAAATCCTCGCTGCTAAATTCCCCGGTGATTTCGCCAAGGGCGCGCTGCGCGAGCCTCAAGTCCTCGGCGAACAGTTCGAACGCTTGGGTCGTGCGCAAAGTTTCGGCGGCGCGCTCGACCAAATCCTGCGCGCGGCTCAAGGCATCGAGGTGGCGGCGGCGCGCTGACAGGGCACCGGACTCGACATCGCGATAGCCCGCGCTCGCCTTCAAATGATCGCGAAGCAGCTCGATACCGTCGCCGGTTTGCGCACTCAGCCAGATACTCGTGACTCCGGCGTTCGACTCGACGCGCGCCGCCGCGCCGAGGAGATCGATTTTATTGACCACCACCGCCACCAAGACATTGGGTGGCAACGCCCCGAGTTCCGCCGGCAGCGCGCGGTCCGCCAACGTCCCATCCACCACATAGAGCACCGCATCTGCACGCTGCATTTCAGCCCTGGCGCGGCGAATTCCCTCTTCCTCCACCACATCGGCGGCCGTTCGCAGTCCCGCCGTATCGATGAGGTTCACGGGCAAGCCGTCCAGGTGCACCTGTTGTCGCAGCAGGTCGCGCGTCGTGCCGGGTAACGGCGTGACGATGGCGATATCATCGCCGGCCAGCCGGTTGAGCAGGCTGGATTTGCCTGCATTGGGCTTGCCGGCGATCACCACGTTCAATCCCTCGCGCAGCAGTGCCCCCTGCCGCGCGGCTGCAGTGATCGAGTCGAATGCCGTGAATACCCCGGCCAGGCGTTGGCGCAAAGAGTTGTCCGAGAGAAAGTCGATTTCTTCGTCAGGAAAATCGATGGCCGCCTCGACGTACGCACGCAATTCCGTGAGCTGCGCGTTGAGTCCGTGAACTCGTGCCGAGAACTCGCCCTGCATGGAGCGCACCGCGGCCCGCGCGGCGGCAGCCGTACCGGCGTCGATCAAATCGGCGACAGCCTCCGCCTGGGCGAGGTCCATTTTGCCATTCAAGAAGGCGCGTTCGCTGAACTCGCCGGGACGGGCCATCCTCGCCCCAAGCGCAAGCACGCGTTTGAGCACCCCATCGACGACCAAGGCGCCGCCATGACCCTGCATCTCCAGCACATGCTCACCCGTGAACGATGCCGGTGCGGGAAAATACAAGGCGAGCCCTTCATCCAAGGCAATGCCGTCGGCGTCGTGAAAACGTCTCAAGCACGCGGCGCGCGGCGCGGGAACCGCACCGAGAATCGCAACGGCGATGCGCGGTACCTCGGTGCCGGATACTCGAATCACCCCGACCGCGCCGCGCCCCGCGGGACTGGCGACGGCGACTATGGTATCGGGTACGGGCGGCATCACCGTGAGCTCTCGCTCCTCGCGAGCGACGTCAAGATCGCTGTTTACTCGCCTCAATCTGGACCACTTGATTCACACGCCATTGCTGCAAGATGGACAGAACGGTGTTGGTCAACCAGTACAGCACCAAACCTGAAGGAAACCACGCCATCATGCCGGTCATCACCAAGGGCATGAACTGCATGATCTTGGCTTGCATCGGGTCCGGCGGCGCGGGATTCAATTTGAACTGAGCGAACATGGCGCCGCCCATCAACAACGGCAACACGAAATACGGATCGCGCGAGGACAAATCATTGATCCAGAGCATGAACGGCGCCTGGCGCATTTCCACGCTCTCGAGCAGCACCCAATAGAACGAAATAAAGAACGGGATCTGGACGACCATGGGCAAGCACCCGGCCAAGGGGTTTATCTTTTCGCGCTTGTACAATTCCATCATCGCGCGGCCCAGCTTCTCACGGTCGTCTTTGTAGGATTCCTGAATCTGTTTCATGCGCGGTGCGATCGCACGCATCTTGGCCATGGAACGGCCGCTTGCTTGGCTCAAGGGATAGAACAGTAATTTGATGAGGGCTGTGACGATGATGATCGCCCATCCCCAATTGCCCATGAGGCCGTGGATCCATTTGAGCGTAACGAACAAAGGATGGGCCAGAACCGTGAGCAAGCCGTAATCCGCAGTCAAGTCCAGTCTCGGTCCGGTGGTTGCCAGTTGCGCCTGAAGTTTAGGCCCGACGAACAATTTCTCTTGAAACCGGCCTTTGCCGCCGGCGGGAATCGCGATCATCGGACCGGTCGCGCTCAGCAGGTATTGCTGACCCTGCACCTGCAGCTGGAATTTTGTCGGTTGACCGGCCTCGGGAACGATTGCCGATACGAAATGGTGTTGCAGCGACGCGATCCAGCCGTTGGTGACGGTCTCGGAATATTTGGTGTCCGCTTCGTTCTCGAGTTTGAGGTCGCGCGCCTTGGTGCCGTCGAAGACCGCAGGTCCCTTGAAGGAGTAGGTCTCGACATCGAAGTAGGAGCGCGACGCGTGCACCCAATGGCGCAGGAATTGCGAGTAAGCGGCCAAGCTGCGGGCGGCGCTGCCGTCGTTCTGCACGTCATAGGTGAGATCGATGGCGTACGAGCCGCGCTTGAAGATGAACGTTTTGGTTACGTTAAGTCCATGACCGTCGGTCCAGGTTAGCGGGACGCGCAGTTCTTCCGCGCCGGCGACCAGCGAATACGATTTTTCCACGGTGGTCCATACCGCGAGATGCGTGGGGGCCGCTTCGCCCGCAGTACCGGTGAGGCCGGTCTGCAGGAGATACAACGAGTCGTCACTGTCACGATTCAGCAAGCGGACAGGAATGTTGGGCGTGTCCTTGTGCAAGGGGTATTGCAGGAGGTCGGCGCGCTCGAGTTCGCCGCCTTTCAGATTGATAGCGACGTCGATGACGTCGGTGAGCACATGCAGCTGCGGCTCGGCCGCATGCGCCGCGGCGCTGTCCGCCCCGGTGTCGACCGGCGGGGCTGCGGCCGTCGGTGCCGCGCCACCGAGTGGTGCCGCAGGCTGCGGCGTTGCGGTGTTCGCCGGGGGCGCATTGCTCGGCGGCGCCCCGGCCTGCGGGACGGAGTCGCCGAGTTTATTCGAGGTGGCGACATTGCCGATCGGGGATTGTGCCGTGCCCGGCGCCGACGCGGGATAGTCGCGCATCCACGCCTCGTAATTCAGGAACAGGATCGCGGCGAACGCGATCCAAAGCATGACGCGGGTATTAGGCATTGATCGATCTCTTGTCCGGCACAGGGTCGTAGCCACCCTCTGCAAACGGGTGACAGCGCAGGATACGGCGAAGCCCCAGCCAGATTCCCCGCAAGGCTCCATGACGTTCGATCGCCGTGTGGGTATAGCTGGAACAGCTAGGGTAAAAGCGGCAGCGTGGACCCAGCAGCGGGCTCAAGACAAGCTGGTACGCGCGAATGATCCACATCAAGAGTTGTGGCATGGCTCTACCATCGCTGCGTGATGCTCTTCCAATGCTTCTCGAGACTCAATCGCAGATCTTTGGGGTCAGCAAGACGCGCAGCGTCGCGCGCTGACACTGTGACGTCGACCGGCGGCAGAGCGTGTTGGTTCAAGCGAAAAGATTCGCGCGCGAGGCGCTTGATGCGGTTGCGGGCCACGGCATTACCGAATGTGCGCGTCGCGATCGCCAGACCCAACCGCGGATAGTTTTCATGATTCGCCAAAACCGACAAACTGAAGTACGCGTCGGTAAACTTTCTACCGCGCTGCCGTACGGCGCGAAATTCGGCCGGCTGGTGCAAACGCTTACGCGGCTCGAACGTCAGCCTCTTGATCAAATTGGGGGTCGTTAGAAAATCCTGCGCAAGGCCTCAGGGGCAGAGGCGCTTGCGGCCCTTCGCACGGCGGCGAGCCAGCAACCGACGGCCGCTCTTGGTGGCCATGCGCGCCCGGAAACCATGGGTTCTGGCGCGATGCAAATTACTGGGGTTAAAAGTACGTTTCATAGCGCAACTTCAGGCAACAAGTACGGGGCAAATCACGGGGCAAACCAATAGAACTTCGAGATTTGCGAAAGGCGGCAAGGGTACTGAGCAAGCTTGGATGTGTCAATAGACGCACCCGTAACTTGGAGCTAGACTCCCTGCCCTTTCGTTCATTTGCCCCATTGTCCCAGATCTAGGAGAGCGCTCTTGTCGGAGTCGCTATGGAACCGCTGTCTGCGTGTGCTCGAGAGCGAACTCCCGATGCAGCAGTTCAATACCTGGGTGCGACCCCTGCAAGCCATCGAGCGCGACGGAGAATTGCGGCTGCTTGCGCCCAATCGCTACGTAATCGAATGGCTGGGCGAGAACTCGTTGCCGCGGATTCGAGAGCTGGTCATGGCGTTTGCCGAGGGCGCCGCGCCGGACTTGGTACTTGATGTGGGTACGCGCGCGGGCGTCGTGGCAGGCGTTGCCGGCGTGAACGGCGCAGCGGACGCGGCCAATCAGGCGGCCGCTCGATCGCGACGCATGGCGCCCATCGTGCTCGGCGGCAGGATCAATCCGGATTTCACCTTCGATAGTTTCGTCGAAGGCAAGAGCAATCAACTCGCCAAAGCTGCCGCCATCCAAGTGGCCGGTAACCCGGGCAAGGCCTATAACCCGTTGTTCATCTACGGCGGCGTCGGCCTGGGTAAAACCCACCTGATGCACGCCGTGGCGAACAAGCTCAAGGAGCACAATTCCGAGGCACGTCTTGCCTATGTTCACAGCGAACGCTTCGTCGGCGACATGGTAAAGGCGTTGCAGCACAACACCATCAACGACTTCAAAACGGCCTACCGATCTCTGGACGCGCTGATGATCGACGATATCCAGTTCTTTGCCGGCAAGGAGCGGTCTCAAGAGGAGTTCTTCCACACCTTCAACGCCCTTTTGGAAAGTCAGCAGCAAGTCATCTTGACCTGCGATCGGTATCCCAAGGAGGTGGACGGTCTCGAGGAGCGCTTGAAGTCACGCTTCGGCTGGGGTTTGACGGTGGCCATCGAGCCGCCCGAGCTTGAGACTTGCGTCGCGATCTTGATGAGCAAGGCAGCGATGTCGAATGTGGATTTACCGGAAGAAGTCGCGTTTTTCGTGGCGAAGCGCATACGCTCGAACGTTCGGGAATTGGAAGGCGCGTTGCGGCGCGTGGTCGCTACCTCGCATTTCACGGGCCGCCCGATTACGTTGGAATTCACCAAAGAAGCGTTGCGAGACTTACTGGCGCTTCAAGAGAAGCTGGTGACTGTGGAAAATATCCAAAAGACCGTCGCTGAATACTACAAGATCCGAATCGCAGATTTATTATCGAAGCGGCGCAGCCGTTCCATCGCTCGCCCGCGGCAGGTTGCGATGGCGCTGGCCAAGGAATTGACCAACCACAGCTTGCCCGAGATCGGGGACGCTTTTGGGGGGCGGGATCACACGACCGTGCTGCACGCTTGTAGGCGCGTCAAGGAGTTGCGTGAGTCGGAGCGGCGGATTGGCGAGGACTATATGAACCTGTTGAGAACCCTGGCTGGATAGGGGCGCAGAACCTGTGGACGAAACTGTGGATAAAGATATGCACAGGTCCAAGACAGGTTGCGAACCCTCGTCCGACAGGAGTCAGGCTGGTTTTGGATGGTTTCAAGGGTTTGATTATTATAGGGATTTCGGCGTTATACAAGAATGCGGGCGCCTTCATAATCATAGTAATAATCTTTATTTAAGACTTAAGATCTAAGAATGTTCAGGCGGGTAGGTCCATGAAATTGACGGCGGAGCGTGAGAAGTTATTGGCGCCTTTGCAGGCGGTCATCGGTGTCGTCGAGCGACGCCAAACAATGCCAGTGCTGGCAAATGTGTTGCTGGGCGTGCGCGAGGGTCAGTTGTCGATTACGGCGACCGATCTTGAAGTTGAACTGGTGGCGGCCACCGACGTCGCGGTTCAGGAAGCCGGAGACATCACGGTACCGGGCCGCAAATTTCTGGATATTTTGCGGGCGTTACCTGAAAAAGTGTCGGTTGCGCTCGGCTTGGAGGGCGAGAAAGTCGTCATCAAGGCGGGGCGCAGCCGTTTTAGCCTGGCGACGCTGCCGGCCGTGGAATTCCCCGTTATCGATGACATCAATTCGCAGCAAACGGTGCAGATACCGCGTAAGGAATTGCTGCGTTTGCTGGAGAAGACGCATTTTTCCATGGCACAGCAGGACGTCAGGTATTACCTGAATGGCATGCTGCTGGAAATCGATGGACTGTCGCTGCGCGCCGTGGCAACCGACGGTCATCGGCTGGCGCTTTGCGAAACCGCGCTGGCGGCGAAGGCCAAGACCTCGCAGCAGGTCATCGTTCCGCGCAAAGGGGTGTTGGAGCTGCAGCGCGTGTTGACCGAAGATGGGTCTGCGGACTTAGCGATTGGGTCGAATCATGTTCGCGCGCAGATCGGCGATGTTCGCTTCACATCGAAGCTAATTGATGGGCGGTTTCCGGAATATTCACGGGTCATCCCGGCCGCGGCGGCGAACGCGATTCGCGCCGATCGCGACGTGTTGCGTCAAGCGCTGCAACGGACCGCGATTCTATCGAATGAAAAATATCGGGGTATTCGCATTACCGTCAAAAAGAACATGTTGACGGTTCAAGCGCACAACCCGGAACAGGAAGAGGCCGAGGAAGAAATCGAGGTCGGCTACGAGGGCAAGGATCTCGAAGTCGGCTTCAATGTGAATTACCTGCTGGACGCGCTCGCAGCGATCGATGGACAAGAGGTGGAATTGGGGCTTACGGATAGCAACAGCAGTTGCTTGATTCGCTCCCCGGGTAATGCGTCGGCGCGCTATGTCGTCATGCCCATGAGGCTGTAAAGGGCATGACCCTTCGCCGGATACAGGTAACGGATTTCCGCTGCCTGCATTCGGCCGAACTCGACTTCGATTCACAATTTACCCTTATCAGCGGCCCAAACGCATCGGGCAAGACCAGCCTCCTCGAGTCCATTTACGTGCTGGGGCGGGGTCGATCTTTCCGCACCCGACGGCTCGAGAATCTGATTCGTTCTGGTAGCGAGCGGTTTGTCATCTATGGAGAGGCCGAGGCGCCGGAACGGCGTATGGGAATGGGGGTTGAGGGGTCCGCACAGGGAATGCGCGCAAAGATGGCCGGTGAACGAGTGTCTTCGCTCGCCGAACTCGCCGCGGCGCTTCCAGTTCAAATTATAGATCCGGAAGTCCATCGGCTGATTGAGGAAGGTCCGAGTCGTCGACGCAGATTCCTGGATTGGGGTGTGTTCCACGTGGAACATGAGTTCGTCGAGAAGTGGCAGCGATACCAGCAGGTGTTAAGACAAAGGAACGCCGCGCTCAAGGCGCGGCAGCCGCGCCCCGCTGTGTCTGCCTGGGATGTCGACCTCGTGAAGCTCGGCGAGTACATCCACGCAGCCCGGTCCAGGTATGTGGCCCAACTGACGGAGGGCGCGCGGACCATTGCTCTGGGCCTCTTGGGGATGGAGCTGAGTTTGAACTATCGCTCTGGTTGGGCGCGAGACACAGGGCTCGACGAGGCACTCAAAGCGAGCTGGGGTCACGACCAGGAGGTGGGTACGACCCAAGTTGGTCCTCAGCGCGCAGAGGTGGGAATTCGGCTCGATGGCGCGCCGGTGAAAGATCGGATCTCCAGGGGTCAACAGAAGCTGCTGGCCGCCACCCTGCTGATGGCGCAATTGAATCTATTTCCCAAGGATGCACTGATGCGGCCGACGTTGCTGCTGGATGATCCGGCGGCCGAGCTAGACGCGGACCGCCTGCTTGGGTTGATCCATGAAGTGAGCCGGCAATCCGTTCAATTGGTGGTTACGAGCCTGAGCGCAGGATTCACCGCATTGGGTTCGCCCGGGCGGCGGTACACCATTGAAGGGGGAGCTGTAGCCGCCAACTGAGCAGGGTTCGTGTTCCACGTGGAACATGAGAATTCTCACCGGCGGCGGTACAATCGAAGGGGATCTGTTGCGCCGACTGAGCAGGACGCATGTTCCACGTGGAACATGCGACGAAGACTCCCTCACCTAGACTCCGCCGATAGCGTCTGAAAGGGCCGTCCACGTTTGTCACCTGCCAGTTCACCTGTATCCCTTCATCTGAATCCCTCACCCGCCGGTTTTCTTCTACTGCCTCTCGAGGATTGATCGGATCGCTCCGACGAGCAACTCAGGCTCCTCGGCAATCATCGTCCGATGGAGCTTTTGCGGGCAAAGAGCCCGCTGGCTAAGCGCGCGAGCTCCACGAGGCGCTTGTGCGCCTAATCGAAGCGCGCAGCCGGCCGTCCTGCATCGTCATGTACACGGCCACGATGGGCCCGGTTTGCGCTACCGACACCCGCTCCGAGGGAGGCGGAATTGAGGTGATGAGCCCGCCCAGCTCGATATCAGGCAAGGTGCCTGAGAATCTCGGCGCGTGATTCGGCTGGGCGCGGGTCCACCGCAGAAGGCTGACGTCCCCCCTGGACCATTAGCGTGCTCAGCGAGGTCATCCGACCAGGCGGCGGAATCTCAAGTGCTACAAGGCGCGCGGACAATTGCCCAGGCCCCTTGGGATGGAGCTGAGTTTGAACCACCGCTCTAGTTGGGCGCGAGACATTGGCCTCGAGGACGCTCTCAAGGCAAACCAGGGGTCGCGACCAGGAGGCCGGCACGACCCAGGTTGGCCCGCAGCGCGCTGAGCTAGCAATTCGGCTCAATGCCGCCCCGGTGAAGGATCGGATCCAGGCGCCAGCAGAAGCTTGCTCGCCGCAACCCTGCTGATGGCGCAATGAATCTATTTCCCCAAGGAAGCACTGATGCGGCCGACGTTGTTGCTGGTAAGGCCGGAGGGTCGCTCGCCGCCGGGGCGCTGGTGGCCGTGGGCAGTTCCCGACGCCTCTACCGCCGCTGCCGATCCGCGCATTGAGTGACCGATCCGTATAATCTGAGTCTACAAGCGGCCAGCGCCACAGGACCAGGTAACAACGTATAAGTGCTTACACCAGCACAGAAATAAAATCAATACGCTAAAGCGCATACCTAGAATCTGCATGAAAGTCGGTTTCCGCGGAAACGTTTCTTTACGTTTCTCGGCATTCGCTCCGGCTGCGCGACCTGCCTCGGCCGCCTGCCCCCACCATTAAGTTCGGGCGCCCTTCGTGGGACCCGCAAGCAAGGTCCTGACGCTTTATAACAGGATGATTTAGCTAGCTTTTTTACGAGCGCGCGACTCGTTTTCAGGGCCGAAAACTGCTAGAATGGCCGATCGCAAATTAGGATCCGCTATGGCCCAGAACGATGTATACGATTCCAGCAAGATCAAAGTCTTAAGAGGACTCGACGCCGTTCGTAAACGGCCCGGAATGTACATCGGAGACACCGACGACGGCAGCGGATTGCACCACATGGTGTTCGAGGTTGTGGATAACGCCATCGACGAAGCCCTCGCGGGCTACTGCGATCG
>Ga0137412_10000864_pt1 | contig 22593 bp, 19 predicted proteins | sample CZODoug2_1_16fun_FD_122160 | JGI IMG/M metagenome (GOLD analysis project Ga0137412, IMG submission 122160) | Vadose zone soil fungal communities from Angelo Coast Range Reserve, California, USA - CZODoug2_1_16fungal (Hybrid Assembly) | ecosystem: Environmental > Terrestrial > Soil > Vadose zone... | reverse complement strand
CGCGTGCAGTGCAAGACGCAGGCCACCGCGCGATCAACCCGTCGATGTCCTTCCCGATGGAGATGGCCAACTATCCGGGCCGGATCTGGGTGGTGGCGCACAAGCCGGTCGCCGTCGAAGAAGTGTCGAGATGCAGCGAAGATTAGCAAGCAGCGCGGGTTGTTAAACCGCGGGTTGTTAAACTACGCCCTCTAGTTAATATGCGCTCCACGTCACACAGGGGTGTGGCGTGGGGGTGAGTCATCTGAGAGTCTTGCCGCCCACGTTGTGGGCAGGAAGGACGATCACGATGGCGCCGAGGAAACGACACACACCCCCGAGCAAGTTGTGCGCAAGCTAACCCAGGCTGACCGGATGCTGGCCGTAGGCAAGGACATCGCCGATGTGTGCCGCGAGCTGCAGGTCTCCGAGCAAACCTACTACCGCTGGCGCCGAGAGATCCATTACCGCCGAGATGCTGATCGAAGAGCTCGATCGTGTTGCCGCCGAACGTGCATGCCCTTGTGTGCTGCGCTGCGACAACGGGCCCGAGCTGGCGTGCACGGCGATGGCCGAGTGGGCGGGCACCCGTATTGGACTGTGCTTCATCCCGCCCTGCGAACCGTAGCGCAACGGCTACGTCGAATCGTTTCAACAGCCGCGTCCGCGACGAATGCCCCAGCATCAACGTCTTTTGGTCACTGGCCCAGGCCCGGGTCATCATCAGCGACTGGAAGCGCGAATACAATTGGCACCGGCCGCATTCCGCACTCAACTACCAGCCTTCGGCCCATTACGCCACGAACTGCACCCACAAGTAACCGACACCTGCCAGAGATCGCCTTGCGGACCAGCACGATTCGGCTGGCAGCGGTGCCGTTTCCGTGGGTCAGCTGTGGCGGGTTGCTTCCTGCGCGAGCTGCACCCGGGAGGTGAGGCCCAGTTTGGTGTAGACGTGCGTGAGATGGGTCGCCACGGTGCGCGGCGAGATGAACAGTCGCGTGGCGATGTCCTTGTTGGGAAGGCCCTGCCGGACGAGCCCGATGACGTCACGCTCGGCCGGGGTCAATGATCCCCATCCGCTGCTCGGCCGTTTGCGTTCCCCGCGCCCACGCCGCGCGTAGGCGATCGCCTCCTCCAGAGTCAGCCCTGCCCCGTCGGCCCAGCCGGTCTCAAACGCGCTGTCGCCCAACCCGTCCCGGAGAGAAGTGATCATCGTCTGATAGCCCGCGTCGTACACCTTGTACCGCACGACCCCCATGGAGTGGCGTAGCGCGTCGGCGGCGCCGAGCAGGCGCACGGCTTGGCGATGACTGCCGGCTGCGTTGGCCACCGCGGCCAGGCATTCGAGGGCATCCGGCGTTGCTATGTGGGCGTCGACGGCGACGGCGACGGCCAGCGCTTCGTGCGCGTCGCGTTCGGCTTGCTCGGGTTCGTCCTGTGCGATGGCCACCCGGGCCCGCGCGACCAGCGCGATGGTCCGGCCGGCGCCGGCCGTCAAGGCCACGGCCTCGTCGGCGTAGCGTCGGGCCGTGGGCAGATCGCCACGGGCAAGGGCGATTTCGGCGATCGGGTGGGCGTTGGCGGCCGGCACGGGCAGCGCGAGGAAACGCTGGCGCGCTACCTCGCTGGCGTCGGTGGCCGCTGCGACGTCGCCCGCGGCGAGCGCTGCCCTCGCCAGGGGCGCGTATCCGACGCCCTCTATGAAGCCGCCGAACTCGGCGCCCAGTGTCGCGGCGCTCGCCGCTGCTTCCCGCGCCGCGTGCGTGTCACCCATGTACGCCAGGGTGTGGGACAGGTGGGACAGTGCGGCGAGCTGTCCGAGCGGATCGTGGGCCGCCTCGGCCTCGCTGGCGAGGGCACGGAACTGCACGGCAGCCGCGACGAGCTCCCCGTGAAACATCAAGGGGCTGCCGATGCCCCAGAAGCGGCACATGTGGGCGATGAAGCGGTCACCGATCTCCTCGGCGACCCGGTGTCCTTCGGTGCCGGCCGCCAGCCCTGCGCGTGGTTCACCGGCGACGACCGCGGCTTTGGCCAGGAACCATAGGCCTTGGCTCAAACGTCTTTTGTCGCCGGCCCGCCGGGCCAGATCGATCGCTTCGGTGAGATACCCGCGCGCCATGTCCGTGTCATAGACGGCGGTGGCTCCGCACGCCAGCAGAGACCGAGCCAACAACTCCGGCTCGCCTACTTCGCGTGCGATCGCCAGCGATTGCTTGACCCGCTCCAACGAATCGGGGGTTTCGATCACCGCCGTCAGCAGCGCCTTGTCGGCGAGCGCGCGCGCATGCACTGCCGGCGCCACCGTCACGGCATCGCCCTGCACTTGGGCGAAGACGGCGCCGAACCAGGACAGCCCCTCGACGAGGCGCCCGCCCGACAGCCACAGCGGCTGCAGGGATGACACGAGCCGCAATGCGCGCTCGACATCGTCGTGATCACGGCTCCATCCGAACGCGGCCCTCAGATTGTCGAACTCGGTTTCGACCTGCTCGAGTCGAACCCTCCCGCGCGCCACCGGGTCCGGTGCGTCCAGGTCCGCCACCAGCGCTGTGTAATGGTCGCGGTGGCGATCGCGGACGTCATCGGCCTCGCCGGACTCGCTGAGCTTTTCCAGCGCATATTGGCGCACCGTCTCCATTAACCGGTACCGCGTTGGGCCGCCGGTGTTTTCGACCACCACCAGGGACTTGTCGATCAGCAGGGTGAGCAGGTCCAAAACCTGATGGCGTTGCACCGGTGCGCCGCCAGCGACGGCGCCTGCGGCGTCGAGATCGAAACCGCCCAGGAACACCGCAAGCCGGTGAAACACCACCCGTTCGGGTTCGGTAAGCAGCGCGTGCGACCAGTCGACCGATGCGCGCAGCGTCTGCTGGCGGCGCACTGCGGTGCGCGCACCGCCGGTCAACAGCCGGAAGCGGTCATGCAGGCTATCGAGGATCTCGGCCAGCGACAGGGCCCGAACCCGCGCCGCAGCCAGCTCCAGCGCCAACGGCATGCCGTCGAGTCGCTGGCAGATGTCGGTCACCGTGCCCGCGGTGTCACCGGTGATGGTGAATTCGGGCAGCACGCGTCGGGCGCGGTCGGTGAACAGTTCCATGGCCTCGTCGGCCAGTGACAGCGGCGGCACCCGCCAGGTCACCTCGCCGGGTACCCCGATCGGCTCGCGGCTGGTCGCCAACACCGCCATGGCGGTGCACCCGCTCAACAGAGCCATCGTCAGCTGCGCAGCGGCATCGAGAAGGTGCTCACAGTTATCCAGCACTATCAGCACATGCCGGTCGCCGATGAAGCGCACCACAGTATCCGTGGCCGACAACCCGGGCTGGTCGGGCAGACCCAGGGCACGTGCGGCGGTGACCGCCACGAGTGCGGGATCGGTGATCGGCGCCAGTTCGACACACCACACGCCGCCGAACTCGGCTGCCACCTGGACCGCCACCTGCAGGGCCAGCCGGGTCTTACCGATGCCGCCCGCGCCGGTCAGGGTCACCAGCCGGTCCGCGCCGAGCTGACCTCGCACCTCGGCCAGCTGCCCCGCACGCCCGACAAAGCTCGTCAGCTGCACCGGAAGATGCTGCACCGCAACACCATCGGTCGTTCGCAACGGCGGGAACTCGATGGGCAGATCGGGATGGCACAACTGCATGACGTGTTCCGGGCGAGGCAGGTCACGCACGCGGTGGCTGCCCAGGTCGGCCAGCCAGGCACCGGCGGGAAGCTGATCGGCCACCAAATCGCTTGTGGTGGCCGACAGCACGGTTTGTCCGCCGTGGGCCAGGCTCCGCAGCCGCCCGGTCCGGTTGATGGTCGGGCCCACATAGTTGCCCTCATCGCGCAACTGCACCTCCCCGGTATGCAGCCCGATGCGCAGCCGCAGCGGCGCCAACGGCGCCCGCTGCAACGCCATGGCGCACGCCACCGCCTCGGACGCCTTCGCGAACGCCACCACGAAGCTGTCACCTTCGCCCTGCTCGACCGGGCGCACCCCGTGATGGGTGGCGACCAGTTCGGCCAGCGTGCGGTCCAGGTTGGCGATGGCCGCGGTCATCTCGTCGGGCGCGGTCTGCCACAGCCGGGTCGAGCCCTCGACGTCAGCGAGCAGCAGTGTCACCGTTCCCGTCGGCACCAGCTCGCTCACACCCAAATCGCTCCAGTTCGGCGGATCAGTCTCGCTCATGCTAGCCAGCTTCGACCACCCACCGGCCCGGAAACATCAGCATTTGGTCGTAGATCGCGCCGCGACGTACGACCCCCGACGTGCATGATCTACGTCCTTTTACCGATGGTCTGCAACCCGGGCGACGGGATCCTCGAAGTTGTCCAAAGAGCCGGCGACTCCTCGCGAAGGCCAGAAGGCGATTGAACGGGTTATCCAGAAGGGGGAGCGATGTCGTCGATCATCATCGCCGCTTGTCCTGTCCATGGTCATGTCACTCCGCTGCTGACGGTCGCGAGGGGTTTCATCGAGCGTGGCGATGACGTGCGGTTCATCACCGGAGCGGCCTTCGCCGATCGGGTCACCGCGACCGCCGCAACGCACATTGCGTTGCCGCCCGACGCCGACTTCAACTTCGACGATCTGGAGGCGACGTTCCCCGAGCGTGCCGGGTTGAAGGGCACTCGGGCAATCACCTTCGACGTGGAGCACGTCTTCGCGAACCCGGCTAAGCCGCAGTACGAGGCGGTCATGGCCGCCCACACGGCGCAGCCGGCAGACGTCGTGCTGGCCGAGCCGGCGTTCTTCGGCTCCGTGTTCCTGCTCGCACATCGCCGCCCGATCCGCCCGGCTGTCATCATCTGCGGCGTCATCCCGCTCGGGATCCCCAGCGCCGACACCGCACCGTTTGGCATGGGTTTGCCGCCGGCACGGCTGTTTAACCGTCAACGCAATGCCATCTTGGCGGCACTGAACCGCCGCGTCTGGGCGCGTGCCGACGACACCCTTGATCGGCTCCACCGCGCGGTGCATGGTCAAGCCCTGCCGGGCCAGATACTGAACGGGTACACCTGGGCCGATGCGATCGTTCAGTTCACCGTCCCCTCCTTCGAATATCCGCGCTCAGATGCGCCGGCCTCGCTACATTTCGTCGGGCCGCTGGGCGCCACCGGCTCACAGGCGCCGCTGCCGGATTGGTGGGGCGACCTCGACGGCTCGCGCCCCGTCATCCACGTCACGCAGGGCACGGTCGCAAACAAAAACTACGCCCAGGTGATCGAGCCGGCTCTCGAGGCGCTCGCGGACGAGGATGTGCTGATCGCGGTGACCACAGGCGGTCGCCCGCTCGACACCCTGCCACCGCTGCCCGCCAACGCGCGCGCTGCACAGTACCTGCCTTACGACGACTTGCTGCCCCGCACCGACGTTTTCGTCACCAACGGCGGCTACGGCGGAGTCCAATACGCCCTACGCTACGGGCTACCGATCGTCACCACCGGCGGCAAGGAGGACAAACCCGAAGTGGGCGCACGGGTCGCATGGTCCGGTAGCGGTCTGCGCCTACGGACCGAACGGCCGACCCCCAAAGCCCTCCAGCGGGCAATCCTCGCCACCCTTCACGAGCCCTGCTACCGCCAAGCCAGCCAACGCATCGCCGCCGAGATGCGAGAATACAGCGGGTTCGCCGCCCTCATCGACGTCGTCCAACGACAGAGCGCCGGCAACGGTTCGATGCTTCCCACCACGTGGGTACACTGTAAGCCGCACATTGGAACCGACCTCACCAGTAGTTGACCAATTCACGGGGTCTCGCCAGCTCCTCGCCCGGCTTGCGAAGCGACCGAGTGCCGATCGTTAAAATCAGCGCAAGTCGAGCGCGGACCTCCACCTACTGCGGGTTCACCGGGTGGCCGGCACACCAGCACGATAGGCTTGACCGTGTTGACGAGGATTAGCGACGGAGGGTTAGTCAGATGAATCCCAACCCGGACTACGACGCCAGCGATGAGCTGGAATACGGCATCGCGGCGTACGCGTGGCTCCTCCGGGGCGTCTACCCGCCACCGTCCTACGCGCCCGATTTGGGTAACGCCGGCGCCGGCGGATAGTTCACATTCGCTGCTGAGTCACTGCGGTGGCGGCACGTAGCCGCCGGCCGAGTTCCGCAACTGCCACAGCTGGGCCGGGCAATAGATGTTCACCGCGTTCGAGATCAGATAATTGGCCGAGTACTCGTCGTCGGGCCGCACGTCGTTTTTCACGTCGCCGATCACCTGGGCGTAGCTGGCGCCGCCGGTGATCTTGTCGCAAATGCCGTGGGCATAGCTGATGGCATCTGCTGTGTTGGCGAAGCTGTATTGCTTGCGCACGGTGGTGTCGTAGATGAACTCGATATCGGGGGCCGGAACGGCGTGCGCCAGCGGCGTTGTGCCGCCGCTCAATATCGCGGCGACAATGACGGCGGCCAGCCACATACCGCGCTTCATCGATGTCCCCTACCTGTGGATGTGTTGCGAGCGTATCGACGTAAACGTGGAGCACCAGGTTTTTCGACAGCGGTGACCGAAAGGGGCCGGGTCATCCCGGTTGCCCGTACACGGCGACAAGGACGCTGCGATCGAAACTGTTCTCTGACCACACGCCGATCTGAGTGTTGGCGCAATTCGACATGATCGCCATGTAGTCGGGGCGGTAGTACCAATTGCCCATGACATCAAGGTCATTGATGGTTAACGATTGGTTGATCGCCACGGTCTCGGCGACAGTGCCGTTGTAGCCGGTGCCGCGGGCACGGTCCGCCACCGACGACCCGTCGGACCCGACGTCAGCGTCGAGCCCGCGATTGTTGAGCACATCGACCGTGTGGCGCTGCGCGGCGGACTGTAGCTGCGGGTTGATCTTCAGGTTGGTTTTGCAGCCGGCCTGCCTCTTGATGGTGTCGACGTTGACCACGATGCCGTTGTTGAGCCGATCGTTATTGCCGGGAACCCCGGGAGCGGCCGATGCAACGGCGATCACGCTCGGGGCAACGAGCCCGGCGCCCACCGCCGACAGTATCGAGATGATCTGTGCACCTTGGCGAATGCGCTTGTCGGTCATGTCATCTCATCTCTTCGCATCACTAGCGGATGTTCGCGGCGAGGTCGCCGGACATTGCACCGAGCTGTTGTCCCCACGTCGGCCAGTCATTGCCGCCGCCACGGCCCAGGTCGAAGTGGGCGTTCTTGCCGCCGACATCTCGATAGTGGGAGTAGAACTGCGCGTTGGTGCCTTGTGAGATATCGCCGTAGCCGGCCATCGCACCCTGGTCGGTCGGCGCACCACTGCCCGGGCTGTAAATCCAAAGCCGCGCATCGTTGTCCACCAGCTGCTGGATGTTCTGGTTGGGCGAATGCCACTTCCAACGACCCAGCTGGGGCAGGCCCCACATGTGATCGGTGTCGGCTCCGCCCTGCTTGAGCGCCGCGGTGATCGTCCCGTCCACACCGGCGCGCTCAGGGGTGAGGAATCCCGACAGCGAACCGGCATAGCGAAACCGATCAGGATGGAACGTGACCAGCGCTGCCGCCGCGTAACCGCCTTGGGAGACACCGACAACGCCATGTCCGCCCGGCGCCAAGCCCTTGTTGGCGGCCAGCCAATCCGGCAACTCGGCAGACAGGAATGTCTCCCACTGCTTGCTGCCGTCCTGCTCCCAGTTGGTGTACATGCTGTAGGCGCCACCCGCTGGCGCCACGACCGAAATGCCTTTGCCGGTAAGGATGTTGAACCCGTTGCCCGCAGTCACCCAGTTGCTCACATCTGGTGCCGCGTTGAACCCGTCCAATAGATATGCAGCGTGCGGGCCACCGGCCAGAAAGGCCACCGGGATGTCACGACCCATCGACGGTGACGGCACCAGCAGACTCTCGAAGCCGGCCGCCTTTGTGGTGCCCGTCGAGCCTGAAATCAAGCCTGCTGCAAGGCATCCGACTGCCAGCGCGATAGCGGAAAGCCGCCGGAAACTCATCGACACACTTTTCATCCTTGCCTCACTTGTCCATCGCTCACACGGGGTCGAACTGCGAGATGAGCCATCGACCGTCGACCCTCTCGAGACTGACGCGCACACTCGACGTGCTCTGCGTCGGCGCATCGTTGCCGATGGTGGTGGTCTGGTCGACGAAAACCAGTACCACCGCATGCTTTCCGGTCGCCGATACCGACGCCGCCGCAGGCACGGTGGCCACCGCCGTAATGTGCTGCTGTTTGGCTCCGGGCGCGACGACGTCATTCACAAGCTGCATGTATTGCTGACGGAAGGGCTCGGCGAGACGGTCGGCGGCAGCCTTCAAATCCCGGTCCACGGTTTCGGGCTTGTACGACAAGATTGCGATGGTGCTGTCGCTGGCGGCTCGGATCGACTGCTCTGCCGCCGCCCGGGATTCCCGCGCCGTACCGTCGAGCCATTTCAGATAACCGACCCCGAGGGCGAGAATCAACGCCAGTATCGGCAGTACCGCAACCAGCAGACGTGTCCAGGAGAACCGGCTGCTTCGCTCGACCGGCGCTTCCGCGACGTCGTCCTCGTCCTCCACTTCTTCGAGGTCGAGCAGATCCGCCTCGTCAGCCGCCTCCGCCTCATCGGCCAGGTCATCGCGCTCGGCCAGGTCGTCGAGCGACGACTCGTCGGCGACTGGGTCAGTGTCATCGGACATCGCGGAGTCCTCCTCGTGCGCCGTTAATGCGGTTCGGCTACTCACGGTACGAACTCCACATTCGACACCTTGGCGCTATCCCCTGTTTTGTCAACGGTGAGGCGCATCCGCCATCTGCGCGGCTCCTGGTCTGCCGGGGCCCCGGCCATCGACGTCTTCACCGCTACCGCGACAAGCACTTGCGCTTGGTCCTTCGTATAGGAGAGCAGACCTGCTTCGGAGATGGTGCCCTCCGATTTGGACTGCACTTTCTTGACGACTTCGACGAATGGTTGGGAGCGGTTCTGGAATTCGTCGTGGAAGGCGCCGGTCGCCGAATCCAGGACCCGCTTGATGTCGGCATCGACCTCGGTGTAGTCGATCGTGGTGAGGTTGATCGCGGTCTGCCGCGCGACTTGCACATACAGGTTGCGCTGCGCCTGCACCTGATTGTCTTGGTGGACGCGGAATCCCAGCCAGCCGCCCAGCCCGGACAGCGCCACGATGATGGCGAGCCCGACCGCGATCGGTCTGGGAATACTCGAAACCCATTTCGGCACACGCTTTTTGGTGTCGTTGCCGGCATCATCTTCGGCGTCGATGTCTTCGGTCGCTTCGATGTCCTCAGCAGTGCTTTCCACGTCCACTTGCTCTGTGGCGGTCACGGATTCGGCTTTTTCGGCGGCATTACCATGCTCTGCCATGTCTTGCCTTTCGAAGTAAAAGCCAGGTCGGAGTCACTGTAGTGACGACCGTCCGGGCCGACGTAGTTCCCGGTCGCCGGGTCGTAGGGGATGGCGACCGGCGGCCTGACCGCCGAATCTGGGGGTGGGTGCCAATGCTCACCAGGCGAATACGGCGCGCCACCCTTCGGGTACTGCGGCACACTTTGGCCGCTCAACGTCGCGTTGGGATCGCCCTTCCAGAACAAGCCGTCATTGAGCGGGACGTACTGCTCGTCGCTTTCGCACATCTCGACGGTCGGTGCGCGCTTGCCCGGCTTGGTCTCGCAGGGAACGTTACGAACGCCGCGGACGTTCATGTCGGAGTTCTGCGGAGTGCGGCAGTACAACTCGCCGTTGGTGCGGTCTGGATAGTCCTCCCGGACGGGGATGCGCTGCTGCTGCACCGGTAGGAACCCGGCGTTGCATGGTGGCGGCGAGTTGAGGTTCAAGTTGAAGTCGAGATAGATGCCTTTGTAGTCCATCTTGGCAACCCTGTCCGGCACGATGATCGACGACATCACCGCGGTCCCCTGCGGGAACATGACCAACAGCTGCTCGAGGTCGTTTCGGTAGGACAGGGCAATGTTGCCTAGGCTGACCAAGTTCGCCAGTAGCACCGGCAGCGTGGGAGCCAACCGGTCGAACAGCGCGGTGCCTTCGTCGAGCGCCGGGCCGGCGGTGTTGAGCAAGTCCGCGAACCTGTCGTCTTGTGCCTTCAGCTGACTGGTGATCGCGTTCACCCGCCGCGCCCAGGTCGCGATCGAATCCGACGTCCGCACCTGCGAGCTGGCCACCGGCGGGAACTCGTCGATCAGACGGGAGAACGTGTCGCTGGTCTTGCCGGCATCGATCGCCAACGCGGTGCCGCCGTCGACGAGCCGGGACAGTTCCGGCCCCAAACCTGCGACGGCTTTGGAGGCTTCATCGACGACGGTGTGCAGGTTGTCCTGCGGGATCGCCGCGAGCGCCTTGTTGGTTGTGTCCAGCAGGGATCCGATGTCGACCGGGATTTGCGTTTTGCCGACCGCGATCACGTCGCCGTCGCGCAATTTCGGGCCGGTGTCCTGCACAGTGCCGGAATGTGGTGTCAACTCAAGGAATAGCTCGCCGATCGCCGAGCGGCTGTGCACCGCAGCTGTCACGTCGGAGGGAATCGCGATGTCGGATTTCAGCGAAAGAAGGGCCTGAACTCCGTTTTGGGTGACGTCGACCGACTTGACGCTGCCGATCTCGCTGCCGCGATAGGTCACCACCGACGTCGGGTACAACCCACCGGATGCGGACAGGTCGACCTTCACCGTGTATCTGCCAACTCCCAGCAGCGCAGGCACTTTGACGAAGCCGAATGCCATCACGCCGATGGAGAGGATGGTGACCGACGCAAGAATTGCCAGCTGTGTCCATATCCGGCGAGAGAGGCGCAGCGAACTCGAACGCGACATGCTAGTAACCCCCCCAGTGGTAAGCCGCGATCAAAGGATTGACCGCGGTATATGGGCTGGGCATCTGGCCGATGGTTCGGCCCCACTGCATCTCGAGTTCGGTGAGGTTTCCCTCCCACTTCGACCCGGTGAAAAAACCGCTGTCCAGACGGCTCAGGGTCAGGTCGACGATGAGCGAGATGTTGGCGAAGTCACCCCGAAACCAGTTGGGTACGGTGCTTTTCACCCAAGGAAGGGTCGACAGGAAATCCAGACCTCTGGTCAGCGCGGGCCCGGCGTTGGCCAGCTCCCGCAGCGCCGGCGCGAGGTTACGAAAGTTGTCGGTCAGCGATTTCTTGGTCTGATTGATCGTGGAGGCGGCGACGGCGCTGAACTGGCCCACTTTGTCGATCGCATCGACCAATGTTTTCCGGGTATCCGACAAAACGCCCAGCGCCTGCGGGATGGTCGTGAGCGCCTTATCGACCGTTGCATCTTTCTCCGCGACCTGCCCGACCAACGAGTTGAGACTGTCGATGGCCGTGATGATGTCGTCGGTCTGTTTTTTTGTCTCAGTGACGAAGATGTCCAGTTGAGTCAACAGGCTGCGCATTTCTTTTTCACGACCCGTCAACGCCGTTGCGAAAGTCCGGGTGATCTCTTGAAGATGACCCAGTCCGCCGCCGTTCAGCAGAATCGCCACCGATGCGAGAGTCTGCTCGGTGGTCGGGTACGTCGCAGCTCTGGACAGCGGAATCACCGAGCCGTTCTTGAGTTGTCCGTGCGGTGCCTCATCCTTCGGCGGCGCCAGCTCGATGTGCATCGAGCCCAGCAGGCTGGTTTGGCCGACTGTTGCGGTGCTGTTGGCTGGCAGGTGAATATCACCGTTGATCCGCATGGTCACCAGGGCATGCCAGTCCTGCACCTCGATCTTGGTGACGTTGCCGATGTTGACATCGGCGACCCGCACCCGAGTATTCGGCTGAATGACGACGACGTCGGGCAGTTGAGCCTGAATGGTGTATGCACCGTCGCCCTTGCCCTGGGTTCCCGGCAGCGGTAGCGAGTTGAGACCCCGCCATCCTCCACAACTCGTCAGCAAGCACAAGCACGAGATGGCAAGCGCCGCAGATACTGTGCGCCTCACGGAGTGTTCCTCGGTGGCACGGGTGCGGCCTCAGGCACCATCAAGCCCGGCAGTCCCCCGCGGGGGTCGGTCGAATGGACGGCGACCGGCGCCGGCGGTACGGCGCCCCCGGGTAGTGCTTGAGGCGACTGAGGCAGTGGGCCCGCGCCTGTACTGTCCGCGGGGGGTGGGCCACCCGGCGCTCCCGGCGGCGGTATGTGCGGGTTGAGCTTGTCCTCGCTGTAGGTGAGCTCGTTGGGACGTGCCGATGCACCCACGAAGGGGTTGAAACCGAGCGGCAGGAAGTTGTACTGGCGGTTTTTGATGATCGGAGACAAATACTGCTCGCACAGTCGCGCCGAATTTTTCGCCCCGACACGGCCATCGGACTCGATTGAACCGCAAATGGATTGGACGGTGTCGGCAAAGTTCGACAGGGCCAGAATCCCGGTGACCGCGCTCTGCGCCGGTTGATAGATGTTGAGGAAGTTCTGGAACACGTTCGGCGCGACGTGCAGGGTTTGCTTGATGTCACGCCGGCTGTCGTTCAACGCCGTGGTGATGGCGTTGAGGTGGTCGAAGGTCGTACCGATCGCCTCGCGGTTCTCGGCGACGAAAGGACGCAGATCGTTGACGGCGCCGTCCAACCCCGCAATGGCCTGGCCCCACTCGTTGGGAGTATTGGTCATCACCGTGGTGATGTTGGCCAAGTTCTTGTTGAACGACGCCAGCAGCTCACTGCTCGAGGTCAGCGCGGAGACGAACGTCTCCAGGTTGCGCAGCGTGCTGAAAATGTCGGTGCTGTGGTCGCCGAGCGCTGAAACCGCCTGCGAGAGCTTGATGACGGTGTCGCGCGCGGTGTCACCCTCGCCGCGCAGGTTCGCGGCCGAGGTGTTGACGAATTGGCCCAGCGCGCTTGTTCCGCCCTCGGTCGTCGGTTGCAGGGACTCGGTCAGCTTCTCCAACTGCTTACGCAGGTCGTCCCACTCGACGGGGACCGCGGTCCGCTCCTCCGGAATGGTCGCGCCGTCAGCCAGTTTCGGCCCGCCGGAGTAGACCGGGACGAGCTGGATCGCTCGCGAAGTGACCAGTGACGGCGACAGGATCGCCGCGCGCACGTCGGCGGGCACCGGATATTCCGACTCGACGGTGAACGTGACCTTCGCCGCGTTGGGCTGCGGCTCGATCTTCTCGATTGTTCCGACCGCGACGCCGAGAATGCGTATCTCGTCGCCGGTGTAGACACCGTTGGTGTTCGGAAAGTAGGCGATGTACGTGTTGCGGGTGATCTGTTTCCACCACGGCGTGGCCATCATGCTGATTCCGACGAGCAGAATCAGAATAAGGCTGATCGACGTTCCGATCTGGGTGGCGCGTCGATGGTTCACCACCCACGCGTTGACCTGGTCGAGTCGAGCGCGGACCTGCGCGAACGCCATCAGTGACCCCCGTTCGCGGGCACTTCATTGGGCGCCGGAAGGTACACCGGTGTTTGCTTGGGCGGCGGCTTCAGGTCGGCTGGGGGCCCTGGCGGTGGCCCGCCTGGCGGCGGCGCCGGTGGCGGCGGCCGGTATGGATAGCAGTTGGGGCCGGGCAGCGGAACGCCGGCCGGACCGCACGACTGCTGATCCGGGTTGCCAGTGATCGCATCCGGGATCGAGCGTCGCGGCTCGCCGCCTTGTCCGGTGCGCGGGTAGGGCAACGGCAGCAGCGGTAGGCCAGGCTGGCCGGTGCCCGGATCGACAAGTTGCGACGGCAGCAGCACATTGGGATCAAGCCCCAGATCAGAGAACGCCGCATCGGTGAACGGCTGCACAAATTGCCCCAGTGTCAGGTTTGGCAGCGAGGCTTTGAAGAACGGCCCTGACCCCAGCACTTCCCCGAACGACATCGCGTACTTCGGGATGAGGTACAAGGTGCGCTGCAGTTCCTTTTTGCGATCGTCCAAGACCGACAGGACACCGTTGAGCTTGTCCAGGGCGGGCTTGAGCTGCGTCCGGTTGTCGCCGATGACGGCAGATATCTGCCGCGTCGCGGCCCCGACGTTGGTCATCAGCGCGTCAACCGCGTTGCGTTGCGTCAGAAGCTCGGCCAGCAAGGCATTCGCATTGATGACCAGGTTGGCGATCTGGTCGCTGCGCTTGCCCAGCACCCCCACGACCTTGTTCGCGTTGGTCAGCAGGCTGCGCAGTTTCGCGTCACGGTTGTCCAGCGTGCTGGAGAACTGCGCAACTCCCTCCAGTGCGGCCTTCAAATCAGGTGGAGTGTCTTTGAAGGTGTTCGCCAACGTCGTCAGCGCCGAAGAAAGCTTTGCGGTGTCCAATGCGCTGATGGTGCTGGTCAAGTCGCCCAAGGCGTCCGGTAAGTCATACGGCGCGCGAGTGCGCTCGACCGGGATGGGGCCTTCGAGCTTGCCGTCTCCTCGCGGAGTTATCTCGAGCATCTTCGTGCCGAGCACGGTCTCGGTCTTGATCGACGCCTCGGTGCGGTTGCCCAGCGCGACATCGTCGTCGACGGTGAATTTGACCAGCACTTTGGTCCCGTCCAATTTGACGCTGGATACCCTGCCGACCGACAGTCCTGACACTCGCACGTCGCTGTCCGGTTTGATTCCGCCTGCCTCGGTGAAGTAGGCGGAATAACCAGACTTTCCGGCGAGGAACGGGATCTTTTCATAGGAGAAGACGGCAACGACCAAGCCAACGACGATGGCGATGCCGACCAAGCCGACCGTGGTTCGGTTGCGGTCGGCGAGCGGTTTGATATCGCGTCGCTTGAGCTTGTCTTTCAGAGCGCTGAAACGGCTTTTGATCGAGGTCATTTTTTCGGCAAGCACCGCCCGGTTACCTGGCTCACCAGCTTGACGAACGTGGGTTGCCCGTTCCGGCCGTTGAGCTTGATGATCACATCGCAGATGTAGAAGCCGAAGTAGTCGCCGTAGAGACCCTGGCGGGACAGCGTTTGATAAACGTCGGGAAGTGTTCTGACGAGGTCGTCGAAGTAGTTGTGGTCGGACTCGACTTGCCCTGCGAACCGGTCTGTTTGGACCACGGTGTCTTTGATCGGCTCACGCGCGGTCGTCAACAAGTCGGCTACCGATCCTGTCGCGGCATTGATGTAGGCCACGTCCTTGGTGATATCGGTCTTGCGCTCGGACAGTGCCCCGACCAGTAGGGAGAGCTTGTCCAGGCCGTCTGAGAACTGTTTGTCGCGGGTGCCGAAGGTGTGCAACACGACGTTCAGGTTGGTGATTACATCGCCGATCAACTTGTCGCGGTTGGCCAGCGTCGTGGTCAGCGCGGAAGTCTCGCCGAGCACCGACGAGATGGTTGCGCCCTCACCCTGGAACACCCTCAGCAGTTGGCCGGACAGTGCATTGACCTGGTCGGGATCCAACGCGCGGAACAGGGGCCGGAAACCACCGATGAGCGCGTCGACGTCGAGAGCGGGGGAGGTCCGGGCCAACGGAATCGTGGCTCCCGGCTGCAGTCTCCGTGGCGGACCGGGCCCATCCTCGAGTGCGAGATAACGGTCACCGATGAGGTTTTCGTAGCGCACCGACGCTTTGGTGCCTTCGGTGAGCCTCAGTCCTTTGTCGATGGCAAAGTTGATGTGGACGGTGCCGTCCTTTTCCAGCTTGAGGTCACTGACCTTTCCGACTTCGACACCCGCAATACGAACGAAGTTCCCGCCCTTGAGCCCTGAGACATTCGAAAACACCGCGCTGTAGGAAGTGCGGGTATCAAACCGGAACTGCCCGAAGACCGTAACGAGAATGAAGACGAAAGCAAGGGAGACAACGGTGAACGCCACCACACGCGCGATGGCGCCGGTGTTGGTTCTCATTGCTATTCCTTACTTTTCGACGGGTCAGGGTGACTTAAGGCGATGGTGGTGCGGGCGGGGCGGGCGGCGTCGCCGCTCCGGCGTAGTCAGGTGCGCCGGACGGCGGTTGTCCGGGGTAGGCCGGCGCGAGGCCCGGCGCCGGACCGCCGGGGTAACGGATGAGCGGCGGTTGGGGCGTTCCCTTGGTGACCGGGAAGTAGTTGACGTAGCCGGGGAAACCGATGCCGGAGTTAGGCCGGATGTCCAGGCCGGTGCCGAATCCGGTGTCGGTGACCAGATACTTCACCGGGAAGTTCGCGCTCGCGTCAGGCAAGGAACCACAACTCGGCTTGCCGCCGGGGCCACCCTTGGCCTGCACCAGGGGCAAGTTGTCGGGATAGTGGTACGGGTCGTCGCCGAAGAGCAGCCCGCCGTCGATCATGAGGGATTTGCCGTTACCCCCCATGTAGGCTCTGCCGCCGTTCTCCAAGTACCAGACGGCGCCCTCGAACGTGCATTTGTAGGTCGGTGAATATTTGTTGAGCAGCTCAAAAGTCGGCGCCACCAGGTTGATTGCGCTGACCAGGTTCTGCTGATTCCTGCCGATCGTGTTGATCCCGGCGTTGGAAAAGCCGATTGCATCCAGCAACAGTTCGTTGAGCGCCTTCTTGTTCTTACTGATCGTTACGCTGGTTGTCGAGAACGCGTCCAGCGTCGACAGGATATCCTGCGCCGCAACCGAATAGGCCTCGACGGTCTTTCCGAACAACTGCCAGTCCTTCCGGATGGTGGCCTGTTTGGGGTTCACGGCAACAAGAAATTGGTTGCCTCCGCTGATCGCCTCACCGATGCGGTCACCCTTGCCGCGAAAAGCGTCGGACAACGCCGAGAGCACACCGTTCAGCTTTGCCGGGTCGATTGCATGGACTATCGACTGCAAGTTTTCGAACACGGTGTTGACTTCAACTGTCACGTTGCGACTGTGTAGCACAGCACCTTTGACCAATTGTCGATGACTGGCGCCCTCCGCGGGGACGATCAGGTCGACGTACTTGGCCCCGAACGCGGTGCTGGACTTGATCTCCGCCTCGATGTTGCTCGGCAGGAAACGGAATTCGTTCGGATAGATTTTCAGCTTCAGCTTCGAAAGATTCGTGCCGGCCGAATCAGCGTAGGACTCAACCTTCGCCACTTCACCGATCTGGACGCCGCGCAACTTGACCTTCGCGTCGTCTTCCATTACCAAACCGGCCCGGTCGGAAATGACGGTGAGCGGAACGGTTGTCTTCAGCGTTCCTTCGAACGCCATCGCGGTCAGCGTGCTGATCGCGACGACCACCAGAACGAGTACCGGTGCCCACCAAATAGGGTCAACTCCCCGGCGCCGCCGGCTCTCTTGGCTCATCTCACCCCCCCGACAGGTGGAAGTTGCCGGACTGTCCGTACACCGACAGCGTGATGGTCAACAGTATGAAAACCCCGGCGGTGATCGAAGAACGCACGGCGCGACCGACAGCTTCGCCGACGCCGGCCGGTCCGCCGGTCGCGTTGTAGCCGTAATACGTGTGAATCGCCATCACCGCAGCCGCCATCGACAGCGCCTCGGCGAACGACCAGAACAGATCGGTGGGGTGCAGAAACGACGAGAAGTAGTGGTCGTAGACACCGCGGGATTGTCCGTAAACGATTGTCGTACCGAACCGAGTCGCCAAAAACCCCATCAGCATCGCGATGGTGTAGATCGGGATGACCGCTACGACCCCAGCCACGATGCGGGTGGACGCCAGGTAAGTGACCGGCCGGATGGCCATCGCTTCCAATGCGTCGATCTCTTCGTTGATGCGCATGGCCCCGAGCTGCGCGGTCGCGCCGGCGCCGATGGTGGCCGCCAGCGCCACCCCGGCGGTTGCCGGCACGATGAAGCGGACGTTGAGGAACGCGCCCAAGAAACCGGTGAGGGCTTCGATCCCGACGTTGGACAGCGTGTTGTAGCCCTGCACGGCGATCAGCGCCCCGGTGGTCAGCGTCAGAAATCCGACGATGACCACTGTGCCGCCGATGACGGCGAGTGCCCCGGTCCCCATGCCCAGGACGGCGATCAACCGCAGTACCTCACCCGGATAACGGCGAACCGCGTCCACGGTGGAGCCAAGCGCGTTGCCGATAAACGCCGTTTGCTCGCCCAAGCTGCGGACCGAGTCGACCACCCGACTCACGATTTCGGAACCGGGTATGTACCTCTCATCGTCGGCGGTACTCATGGAGACACCTTCACACCGAAAGCGGTGGCCAGAATGTTGATCAAGAACAGGGCCATGAAGGCAAACACCACAGTCTCGTTGACGGCGTTGCCCACCGCGATCGGTCCGCCACCGACGGATAGGCCCTTGTAGCACGCGATCAGACCAGCCGAAAGCCCGAAGAGCAGTGCTTTGACGAGGGATATTATTACCTGCGGAAGGCCGGTCAGCAGTGTCATCCCAAAGATGAAAGCCCCCGGCGTGACGTGTTGCACGTACACCACGAAGAAGTAGCTGCCGGTAAGGCCCACCACCGCGACCGCCGAATACAGCAGCAGCGCAACGAATGTCGCGGCAATCACCCGCGGTACCACCAGCGCCTGGATGGGGTTGACGCCGATGACCTTCATCGCGTCGATCTCCTCGCGGATGGTCCGGGCGCCCAGGTCCGCGCACATCGCCGTGGAGCCCGCACCGGAGACCACGATCGCCGTCACCACCGGCCCCACCTGGGTGACCGAGGCCAGCGCGGCACCGGCACCCGACAAGTCACCGGCGCCGACCTCGATCAGCACAATGTTCAGCGTGAAAACGATGAGGACGGTGTAGGGGATCGACAACACCAGGGTCGGCACAATCGACACCCTCGCGACGAACCAGATCTGATCGATCAGTTCGCGCAAGGCGAAGGGTCGCCGGAAGGCGGCAGCGAAGGTCTCGCCGGCCAGGACGACGAAATCGCCGATGCCACTGGCGGGCTTGGACCAGTCAAGCCCGGCAACCGTCGGCCCTGGAGTTCTTTGCGGCAACGGCCTATCCGCTCCGCCGAGAACCGTACTCGCGTGACGAAGACCACGACTTTATAGCTGGACGAGTTTGCTCAGTGGACTCATGCCAGGCCGTCGGACGGTCGCTCCGGTGGGCTGGATTCATGACCTTTACCAGGCGCAACCCGCAAGGAATTGTCGAGACTCCTGCGATGGCGGCGGCCTTCATCGAGTTTGCTCGTTCTGCCGGCTCGTGATGCACGTCATCGCGCTCCTCTGACTACGGGGAAGGCTTGGGGTCACCCGGCTTTCTGCGGGTATGGACGCGTGCAGGCTCGCGACATCAATGCCGCTGCCCGCCTGCACACACAGACCACGTCGAGAATTTACGGGTTCTGGCCACGGAGCGGGAGGTTTCGGATCAGGCAGAAGAAATGTGGCCCAGAAGACGATTGGAGCACAGAACGCACCGTTGGCCTGGGCAGCTGGCCGAATTTTCAGCCACTGCCCAGGCCCGGCGCAGACTCAGCCGACGTTGGTGCCGCCTTCGGCGATACGCCGCACCGCATTGAGGAAGACGTCGATCTCCTCGTGGGTGTTGTAGAAGGAGAACGACGGGCGGACCGTCGCCTCCAACCCCAGCCGCCGCAGAGCCGGTTGCGCGCAGTGGTGACCCGCGCGTACCGCGATTCCTTCGGCGTTCAGCGCCTTACCCACCTCGAGCGGCTCATGTCCGGCCAGCACGAACGACAGCACGCTGGCCTTCTCGGTCGCGGTGCCCACCAGCCGCACACCAGGAATATCGGCCAGTCGCGGCGTCGCGTACTCGAGCAACGAATGCTCGTAGGCCGCGATGCGCTCGATGCCCAGCCGCTGCACGTAGCGCAGCGCCTCGGCAAGCCCGACGGCGTCGGCGATGTTTCCGGTGCCGGCTTCGAACTTTGTTGGCGGCCCTTGATACAGCGAACGTTCCGTCGTGACGTCGGCGATCATGTGGCCGCCGCCCTGCCACGGCGGCGTCTCGGTCAGCGCTTCCTCGGTGCCATAGAGCACGCCAATTCCGGTGGGGCCATAGATCTTGTGTCCGGAGAACACGAAGAAATCCGCGCCGAGTTCGGCAACGTCGACCGGCATGTGCTGGATCGATTGAGCGCCGTCGATCAGCACCCGCGCACCGTAGCGATGACCCAGCTCGACGATCTTCTCGACTGGAACCACTGTGCCCAGCGCGTTGGAGACCTGGCTGGCGGCGACCAGCTTGGTCCGCGGACTCAGCAGTTCCTCGAACTCCGACAGCAGCAGGTTGCCCGCGTCGTCGATCGGCGCCCACTTCAGGATCGCTCCTGTTTTCTGCGAAATCAGTTGCCAGGGAACGATATTGGCGTGGTGCTCTAGGTGGGTAATGACGATCTCGTCACCGGGCTGCAGGTGCTTGCCGCCCCAGGCGTGCGCCACCAGGTTGATCGCCTCGGTGGTGCCACGCAAGAACACGATGTTCTCCGAGCTTGGCGCACCGATGAATTCGGCAACGGTGTCGCGCGCCTCCTCGTAGGCATCGGTGGCCCTTGCCGCCAACTCGTGCGCGGCGCGGTGGATGTTCGAGTTCTCGTGCGAGTAGAACTTCACCAGCCGGTCGATCACCACCTGCGGCTTCTGCGTGGTAGCCGCGTTGTCGAACCAGATCAGCGGCTTTCCGTTGATGACCTCTTTGAGGATCGGGAAGTCCGCGCGCACCGCGTTGACATCGAACACCTCGTGCTCGTCGGCCAACTGCGGCACTGGATCGTTGGCGGTGAGGAAGTGATAGTTGCCCTCATCGCCAGCCGGTGTGTTCGGCGCAGCCGGCACAGTGTCGGTCCAGCCCAACTCGGGAACCGACGGTGCACCGGTCGGCCACGACGGCGCCGAACCGCGGGGAGCCACCGGAACCGTGGGCACACCTCCGGCCAACACACCGGGCACCGTTGGCACGATGCCCTCGGTGGGCACCGCAAATGCGCTGAGGTCAGCCGGCACGAAGGGATCCGCGATGCCGCCGGACGTCGCCGCAGTTGACGGTCCTGCCGTCGTATCCGGCACGTTGCCCCGCGGGGCTACCGGAACCGCCTGTGGTGGCGGCTCCGGTTCCGGGGACGTCGGAGCAGGAACGTAGACGTCGGAGACGCCGAGCAACGGAACCGGCACCGGGTACGGATCCGCGGAGCCAGCCGCCGTCTGACCCGCCGAGGCGGCCGCCGTCGTATCGGGCGCGTTGCCCCGCGGGGCAACCGGCGCCGACTGCGGCGGACTGTCGAAACCGGGCCGGATGCTGGCCGCGTAGAGCTGGCTGGCCAGCGCCGAGAGTTCCGCAGAGCTCAGAGGCAAGTCGCTTTCGGCGTCTACCGCGCGGTGCTCACTTGTACTCATGGAATCGGTCCACGGCAACGCCATCGAGCACGGCGAGGGCGTCGTCGGTGAGCACGGCCAAGGAGGTGTACAGCGTCACCAGATAGCGGGCGATCGCCGACTCGTTGATGCCGGTGAACCGCACCGACAACCCCGGTGCCTGCTCGCCGACCAGGCCGGGCTGGAACAGCCCCACCACGCCCTGGCGCTCCTCGCCGGTGCGCACCAGGATGAACTTGGTCTTGCTCTTCGCTACCGGCACCTTGTCCGACGGGATGATCGGAATGCCGCGCCAGGTAATGAACTGTGCACCGAACAGGCTGACGACCACCGGCGGCACGCCGCGACGGGTGGCCTCGCGGCCGAATGCGGCGACACCCAGCGGGTGCGTCAGGAAGAAGCTAGGTGTCTTCCAGACCTTGGTGATCAACGCGTCGAGATCATCGGGCGTGGGCGGACCACCCAACGTCTGGATTGTCTGCTCCGGAGTCGCCTGCGCCAGCAAGCCGTACTCGGGGCTGTTGACCAGCTCGAACTCCTGGCGTTCCTTGATCGTCTCGATGGTCAGCCGCAGCTGCTGAGTGACCTGGTCGTGCGGGCTGGAGTACAGGTCAGAAACCCGGGTGTGAATGTCGAGCAGCGTGGCAATCGTCCGCAGCGTGTACTCGCGCGGGTTGGTCTCGTAGTCGACATAGGTCTCGGGCAGCGGTCCCTCGCTGCCGGCGCCGTCTTCAGAAGAGTTTCCAGCTGTGCCGGTAAATCGAGCAGCTCCCGAATATATTTCCTGCGCTGCTCCTTCGAAAACTTGCCACGCACCTGTCCTAGATACAGCGCAAACAGGTACAACACTGCCATCTGCGCGGTGAAAGCCTTGGTCGATGCAATGCTGATTTCCGGTCCAGCGTGCGTGTAGAGCACACCGTCAGCTTCGCGGGCGATGGTGGAATCGACAACGTTCGATATGGCAACGCCGCACACCATTTCTGATGTGCCCTTCATGTCCAGCGCAAGCGGCAGTCTGAGCGCGTGGAATTTTTCGGCGGGCAAGCGCATTTTGGACGCGACTGTTTCGGCCGCAGGTCTAGTGCTGGTGCTGCCGCTGATCGCGATCATCGCCCTTGCCGTCCGGCTCACTTCCTCTGGACCGATTCTGTTTCGGCAACGCCGGGTGGGCAAAGGCGGCAAAGAGTTCGAGATTCTGAAGTTCAGGACCATGCTTCATCGCCCGCAAGGCGTCGGTCTCGGAGTCACCCGCAAAGGCGACTCGAGAATTACGGCAACGGGTAGATTGCTACGCCGCGTAAAACTGGACGAGTTGCCGCAGCTCTTCAACGTCCTCCGTGGAGACATGAGCCTGGTGGGGCCGCGTCCCGACTTGGCCGAATTCTGCCAGGCTGTACATCCCGAATTGCAGCGGGTCTTCACTTTGCGTCCGGGTGTGACGGGATGGGCGACGTTGCACTTCCGAGACGAAGAAAGACTGCTGGCCGAGGTTCCCGAAGAGCA
>Ga0137412_10000863_pt1 | contig 22607 bp, 17 predicted proteins | sample CZODoug2_1_16fun_FD_122160 | JGI IMG/M metagenome (GOLD analysis project Ga0137412, IMG submission 122160) | Vadose zone soil fungal communities from Angelo Coast Range Reserve, California, USA - CZODoug2_1_16fungal (Hybrid Assembly) | ecosystem: Environmental > Terrestrial > Soil > Vadose zone... | reverse complement strand
CAACGCAATGACGTTGCCCGGCGGGGTGATACCGAACTCTGCGTTGTAACTGGACATGCTGGGGGTCATCACTATATAAACCGGCAGGTCTCCGGAGTAGTTCTTCATTGTCCGGGCCAGGTAAGAGGGGGCCTCCGAGATCGCCTGACTGCCCGGCAAAAGCCCGCCGTAGCCAAAAATCGTGCCCACCGGGAACTCATTGTAATCCGCGGTATCGGAGACAGGAGCGTTTCCGATGACGGTAACCAGCGAGCCCGGCTTCGCTGCCTGAAAGAATGTAAAGGTGGTGTTCACCTCGCTTCGCGTCATCACGTTGGACTGATCGTTCCCAAAGAAAGCGGGCATGAACAACGTCACCGCGAGAGCTAGCGGGATCACGGCGCGAAGCGCGTTGTAGCCGACCTCCTTGGCCTGGTTCCGCAAGGGGGCCAGGGCGCCGGCGGCGAGCTCGGACTGCACGGCTTCCAGGTCGAAGTTCAGCACCGGCAGGGTGATCAGGGCGGCCGCACGTCGCTCCACCGGCCAGCCGGCGATGGCGGCCGTGCTCAGGCAGGTGCCGTCGCTGGGAAAGGCTGAAGCCGCCGGAGACGCGGGCGAGGTTGTAGCAGCGCTCGGGCTCGGGGCGGTGGTGGGTGTGCCGGTCGAGCCGCAGGCCGCAAGCAGCACCGCGGTCGCGGCTGCCGCGAGGATTCGGTGTTCGCCGCGCATCGAGGCAGCGTAGGTCAGCCCAGGTACGCCAGGCCGGCCGCCACCAGTGGCGGGACGACCTGGGCGGCGTTGGCGCCGTCGCCTGCCACATCGGACCCGGCCAACGCCCGGTAGGCGATGCCCTCGGCGATCACCGCGAGCTTGAGGTGCGCCAGCCCGAGGTGGAACGGCCAGTGGCGCAGCTCGCGCCCGGTGGCCTTGGTGTAGCGCTCCGCCAACGCGTCCGCGTCCGGCAGTCGGGGTGAGGTCCACGCCGCGGGCATGCCGAGGATGACGTCCAGCGCTGCGTTGCGGTAGGTACACATCAACGCGACGTCGGCCAGCGGGTCGCCCAGGGTGGACAGCTCCCAATCCACCACCGCCAGTACCCGGGTCGGGTCGGCGGCGTCCAGGATGGTGTTGTCGATGCGGTAGTCGCCGTGCACCACGGTGCTCTCGCCCTGCTCCGGCACCCGGTCGGTCAGCCGCTGCTGCAGCGTTTCCACGTCCGGCAACTCCCGGGTCTTGAAGTTCTCCCACTGCCGACGCCACAACGCCACCTGACGGTTCAGGAACCCTTGTGGCTTACCGAAGTCGGCCAGACCCGCGGCCTGCACATCCACCGCGTGCAATGCGCCGAGCACCCGGACGAGTTCGTCGATCAGCGCATCGACCTGAGGGTCCGTCAGGGCGGAGAGCTCCTCGTTGTCCCGGATTACCACGCCGGGCACCCACGCGGTGACGGTGAACGGGGTGCCGATCACGGCCTCGTCGTCGCACAGCAGCACCGGACGGGCGATGGGCACCCCGGTGCCGAACAGCCCCGAGCACACCCGGTACTCGCGGGCCACGTCGTGCGCGGAGGCGGTGCGCCCGGCCAACGGCGGGCGGCGCAGCAACCAGGTGCCGGTGCCATCACTGAGCCGGTAGGTCAGGTTGGAGCGGCCGCCGGAGATCCGCTCCGCGTGCAGCGTCCCGGTAGTACCGACGCCCTGGCCGCGCAGGTAGGAGGCCAGGGCGTCCAGATCGAGGTCCTCGTGCATCGCCACAAGGTATTGGCCTCAGCCGGTATTAGCGCGGGGCCATCCGGATCGCGCCGTCCAGGCGGATGGTTTCGCCGTTGAGCATCGGGTTCTCCACGATGTGGCGGACCATCGCGGCGTACTCGCTCGGGTGACCCAGTCGGGACGGGTGCGGCACCTGCGCGGCCAGCGAGGCGATGGACTCCTCGGGCAGCGAGTCGAACATCGGGGTGCGGAACAGGCCCGGCGCAATGGTCATCACGCGGATCTTGGACTGCGCCAGATCGCGGGCGATGGGCAACGTCATGCCGACCACGCCGCCCTTGGACGCGGAGTACGCGGCCTGCCCGACCTGCCCGTCGAACGCCGCGGCCGAGGCGGTGTTCACGATGACGCCGCGCTCGCCGTCCACCTCCGGGGCGGCGGCGATGGCCGCAGCGGCCAGGCGGATCACATTGAAGGTGCCGATGAGGTTCACCGTGACCACCCGGGCGAACTGCTCGAGTGGCATCGGGCCGTTCTTGCCGACCACCCGGCCCGGCGTGCCGATGCCCGCGCAGTTCACCGCGACGCGCAGCGGGGCCTCGGGGGAGACCAGGTCGATGGCGGCCTGCACCTGGTCGGCGTCGGTGACGTCGGCGGGGGCGAACTGGGCGCGCTCACCGAGGTCCTCGGCGATCACCTTGCCGTTGGAGGACGGCAGATCGACGATGACCACGCGGGCGCCGGCCTCGTGCAGGGCCTGCACGGTGGCCAGGCCCAGGCCCGACGCGCCTCCGGTGACCAGTGCGGTGGCTCCGTTCAGCTGCATGCTGCTCCTCGAGGCTCGTACCCGGCGCTCTCTGGTGCTCGGGTCGTGTTTATGTAACGCTCGCTAAGTACGAGAGTAGGCAACCCGCGCCCACCGCGTCAACGAGGGGAGCTCGACATCACCGCGATGCTCGAACCTGTCCCGGAGGACTGGCGCCGGTTCGACCCGGTGGAGCTCTCGCCCATCCTGGCCGGGGCCGCGGAGGCCTTCCACGAGCAGGGTTACCACGCCACGTCGGTGCGCGACATCGCGAACCGGGTCGGCCTGACGGTGCCCGCGCTGTACTACCACCACGGCAGCAAGGAGGGCATGCTCGTCGCCCTGCTCAATGGCGGCGTCTCCCACCTCTACGCGCGGGTCCGACGGGCCGTCGACGACGCGGACCCGACGCCGACCGCTCGCTTCAGCAACCACATCGAGGCCGTCACCCTGTTCATGGTGCATCGCCGCCAGTTCGCCGTGCTGGATTCCGAGATTCGCGCGTTGTCCGCGGCCAATCGGCGGACCTACGCCAAGTTGCGCAAGCAGGTCGAGGATCTACTGCTGTCCATCGTTCGCGACGGTGTGGCCACCGGGGAATTCGTCGTCGCGCACCCCGAGGACACGGTCCGCGCCCTGCTCGGCATGATCCAGGCCGTGGCCACCTGGTACGACCCCGCGGGTTTACTGGGCCCGGATCAGTTGGCTCAGCGCTATGTCGAGATCTCACTGCAGGCGGTCGGCCGCCGCGCTCAAAACCCCTAACGTCAGCGAAACCGAGCGCTATAGGGCTCGCTTTCGCTGACGTTGCGGCTGTTAAAGAAACCGCCGGTCCGCGGGCCTCAGAGCGAGGGGCGCGGACCGGCGGTGCGACGGCGCCGGGTGTCCCGACCCGGCCGTCCCTGCGGCACTCGGGCGTCCCGACCCGAGCATTCCGCGGCGTGCTGGTCTATGGAGTTAGAGCCGTTCGATGATGGTGGCGTTGGCCATGCCGCCGCCCTCGCACATGGTCTGCAGGCCGTAGCGGCCGCCGGTGGCTTCGAGCTGGTTGACCAGCGTGCTCAGCAGTCGGGTGCCCGACGCGCCCAGCGGGTGGCCCAGCGCGATCGCGCCGCCCCGCGGATTGAGCTTGTCCGGGTCGGCGCCCAGCGCCTCGGCCCACAACAGCGGCACCGGGGCGAAGGCCTCATTGACCTCGTAGGCGTCGATGTCGCTGATGCTCAGACCGGCCCGCTTCAGCACCTGCTCGGTCGCCGGGATCACCCCGTCGAGCATGAGCAGCGGGCTGGAGCCGGTGACCGCGAACGAGTGGAACCGTGCACGCGGGCGCAACCCCAAGCGGGCAGCCAACGCGGCGCTCATGATGAGCGTGGCCGAGGCACCGTCGGTCAGCGGCGAGGAGTTGCCCGGCGTGATCACCCAGTTGATCTCGGGGAATCGCGCGGCGTACGCCTCGTCCTGGAACGACGGCTTGAGGCCGGCCAATGCGGCGGCAGTTGTGCCCGCGCGCACGGTTTCGTCGACGGCATGCGTCCCGGTCACGCCGTCGACTCCGGTGATGGACACCGGCACGATCTCGTTCGCGAAGCCACCGCTGGCTGCGGTGGTCGCGGCGAGACGGTGGGAACGCTCGGAGTACTCATCGAGGGTCTCCCGCGAGATCTTCCAGCGGGCGCTGAGGATCTCGGCCGAGATGCCCTGGTTGACCAGGCCCTCGGGGTAGCGCTTGGCCAGCGAGGCCCGGTTCGGGTCCGCGCCGGCGATGGAGGCGAACATCGGCACCCGGCTCATCGACTCGACGCCGCAGGCGATCGCCACGTCGTAGGCGCCGGCCATCACGCCCTGGGCCGCGAAGTGCACGGCCTGCTGGCTGGAGCCGCACTGCCGGTCGATGGTGGTGGCCGGCACGTGCTCGGGCAGCCCCGCGACGAGCAACGCGCTGCGCCCGATGTTCAGCGACTGCTCGCCGACCTGGGAGACGCAGCCGGTGATCACGTCCTCGACCAGGCCGGGGTCGATCCCGGTGCGCTCGATCAGCGCACCGATCACGGTGGCCAGCAGGTCCACCGGGTGCACCCCGGACAGCGCACCACCGGGCTTGCCCTTGCCGGACGCGGTGCGGACGACATCGACGATGACTGCGTCGTTCATGGCGGGCCTCCTGGGTGATGCGCTGGGCTACCTAGCGCTCGCTAAGTACCCTAGAACGCACGCAGGAAGGACGTCAATACCCGTCGGTAGGAAAGTTAGCGGCGATGTACGAAGTGCGGGGCGATGATCGAGACCAGCACGCCGAGGATCAAGTAATAGGCGAACGGCCCGGGTGCGGCCCGCAGCGCCAACCTGCGGGCCTGGTGGCGCGACCCGGAGGACCACGCCCGGTCATAGGCGCAGACGTAGGCGACGACCCCTGCTATGCAGCCGCCGATCACCGACAGAGCCAATAGCTCGTTCATTCACCCCCCAGCGTGAACCTCCGCAGACGCCCTGTCGAGACGTATGGCCCCCGGAAGCACGACTGCATTCACCATAACCGCCGTCCCGTTGAGCCAGGCGCTTCCGGACGGGCGGTCGATTGAGGCGTCAGCGAGTTTGATCGCCGCCCATGAGCCGGGCGTAACCCGGGCCGGCAGGTACCGTCTCCACGTGCCCGACCGCGACGCCCTGATCATCGACTACGCCGGGGTGCTCACCAGTTCGTTGACCGAGGCCTCGTTGCACTGGATTGCCACCGAGGGCTTGGACGTGGTGAAAACCCGGGCCTTCTTCCAGGGGTTGGTCGATCAGTACCGGACCACCGAGGAGGGCCCGGTCCACGGCCTGGAAGTGGGCAGTTGGACGCCGGGGCGCTTCGAGAGCGTGATCGCCGCCCAACTCGCCGAAACCGGCATCGGTGTGGTCGCCGCCGAGGGGCTACTGACCCGCATGTTCGGCACCTTCCGGGTGTTGCCCTAGATGACCGAGGCGGTCGCCGCCCTGCGTGCGGCGGGGGTGCGCACCGCGCTGCTGTCCAACTCTTTCGGCCTGGATTACGACCGCACCGACTGGGCCCGGCTCTTCGACGTGACGGTGATCAGCCACGAGGTCCGGATGCGCAAGCCGACGCCGGAGATCTTCCTCCTCACCTGCGAGCGCCTGGGCATCCAACCCGAGCAGGCGGTGTTCGTCGACGATCTGGAACCCAACGTGGTGGCCGCCCGCGGCCTGGGCATGGAGGGCGTCCACCATGTCGAGGTCGGCCCGACATTGGCCCGGCTCAGTGAGGTGTTCGGCGTCTCATTCTGACCCCGCGTCATAAGGGTTGGCAGTGCGGGCACCAGAAGCTGCGTCGCTCCTGGCCCGGTGGCCCGAAGATCTCCAGCGTGATCGTCGTCCCGCAGCGCCGGCACGGTCGCCCGGCCCGGTCGAACACATGGGTGCGCTCACCCGGTCGGGTGTCCCCGGTGGTGGTCTGCCAGGGCCGGTCCAGATTGGCCCGCAACAGTGCCCGCGCCTTGTCCACCACCTTCGGTAGGTCCCGCATCTCGCCCACCGGCCGACGGGGGTGGATGCCGCACAGGTACAGGGTTTCTGCGCGGTAGAACGTGCCGATGCCGGCCAGGTTGCGTTGGTCCAACAGCGCCTCCCCGATGGTCCGGTCCGGCTCCGCGCGCAGCCGCGACAACGCCTCGTCGAGGTCCCAGTCCGGGCCGAGCAGGTCCGGCCCGAGATGGCCCAGGTTCGCCTCCTCCGCCGCGGTGGGGAACAGTTCCACCAGCGGTAACCGGTAGCCGACCGCCTGCACCGTCGCGGTGGTCAACAACACCCGGATCTGATGCTCCGGGCCGGCCGAACGCCGGGCATCGGCGGCAAACACTTTCCACGCGCCGTCCATGCGCAGATGGGTGTGCAGGGTGAGCCCGTTGTCGAAGCGGAACAGCTGATGCTTGCCGCGCGGGCGGACCTCCCGCACCCTCACCCCGCGCAGGTCCACGGTCGCCAACGACGGCACCCGCAGGTCCGCGGCCACCAGCATCTGGCCGGCCAACGCCGCGTCCAGTTGACGACAGGCGCGCCACACCGTGTCGCCCTCCGGCATCGCCACCCCCTTCCCGCTCCCAGCCTCAAGCTTTACCAGCCGGGCAAAACCGTTTGCGCGCTTCCGGATGATCATGGGGGGGATAACGGCGAACGGGGGGTCAGCGTGCGGTTCACCGACCGATGGCTGCTCGTCCTCGGGCTGGCCGCGGGGCCGGTGGTGGCGCTGGGCCTGGCCCGGTTCGCCTACTCCCTGCTGCTCCCGGTCATGCGCACCAACCTGGGCTGGGGGTTCACCGAGGCGGGCGCGATGAACTCGGCCAACGCGCTGGGCTATCTGATCGGGGCCATCGCGACCGGGCCGGTGGTCGCCCGCTTCGGCGCCCGCCTGCCGTTCATCCACGGCCTGCTGGTGACCACGGCACTGCTCGCCGCGTCCGCGGGCACCGGCAACCTGGGCGTGCTGCTCGTGCTGCGCCTGGCGGTCGGCATCACCGGGGCGCTGGTGTTCATCGCGGGTGCCGGGTTGGCCGCGCGGGCCGCGCAGGGGATGTCCGGTACCGCGTCCTCGGCGTTGTTCGGGCTGTACTTCGCGGGCGGTGGCGCGGGCATCATGCTGTCCGCAGGGCTGGTGCCGCCGGTGGTGGACCGCGGCGGGGACTCCTGGCGCGCGGGCTGGTTGGTGCTGGCCGCGGCGTCGGTGGTGGCGCTGGGCGCGGCCATCCCCGCGGCCCTGCGCTGCCCGGACGTGCACACGACGCCGGCCCGTCGGGTGCTCGGCTGGCCCGTGCGGGACTTCACGCCCTCATTCATCGCCTACGCGTTCTTCGGGGCCGGCTACATCGCCTACATCACCTTCGTGGTCGCGTACTTGAAGAGCGATGGGGCCGGACCGCACACCATCGCCGGGTTCTGGGCGGTGCTCGGCGCGTCCGGGGTGGTCGCCGGATTCGCCTGGGGTCCTGTCCTCAACGCCCTGCGCGGCGGCCGCGGCCCGGCCGTCGTGCTGGCCACTACCACCATCGGCGCGGCGCTGCCGCCCGCGCTGTCCGGCAGCCGCATTGCGGACTACCTCTCCGCGGTGCTCTTCGGCGGGTCGTTCCTGGCGGTGGTCACCTCGATCACCAATCTGACCCGCCGTGCGCTGCTGCCCGCTCAGGTGCCGGCCGCCATCGCCATCGCCACCGTGTGCTTCAGCGCCGGTCAGGCGCTGGGCCCGGTGCTGGCCGGGGTGCTGTCCCAGGGTGCGTCGGGCACCCGGGCCGGGCTGTGGTTGGCGGTGGCGTTCCTGCTCGCGGCCACTGTGGTCGCGCTGGTCCAGGAGGAGCTCGCCCCGCCGCCCGTACTACTGTGCAAAGAGCCCTCGGCCGGGGGCATTCGGTCAATGACGACTGAGAGGATTTTCCTATGAGCCAAGCAGTATCGGCGGTGGAGAGTTTCTTCACCGCCCTGGAGACCAAGTCGATCGAGGATTGCGTGGCCGCGTTCGGCGAGCACGTCACCGACGACGTGGTGTGGGAGAACACCGGGTTCCCCACCCAGAACGGTCGCGAGGCCGCGCAGCAGTTCTTGCACAGCTTCTCCCAGGCGATGCCGCTGACCGGCATCAGGGTGGAGGTTCTGGCGATCGCCGCTGCGGGCAACAAGGTCGTCACCGAACGCATCGACCACCTCATCGATGCCACCGGCACCGCGCTGGTGTCCTTGCCGTTGGCCGGCGTGCTGGAGGTCGCGGCGGACGGTCGCATCTCCGCGTGGCGCGACTACTTCGACCCGCGCCCGTTGCTGGGCGGCTGAGACACCGCAGCGCACATGGCCGCGACACTGCGGGTGCGGGGGAGTCTGCGGCAGATCACCGGCACGCTGGTGATGGGCGTGGTCAACGCCTCACCGGACTCCTTCTCCGATGCCGGGCAGTACAGCACGCTCGACGATCGGATCGCGCTGGCCGACCGGTTGATCGCGGACGGCGCTGACGTCATCGACGTCGGCGGTCAGTCCGCGATCACCGGCGAGCCGGAGGTGCTCGCGGTGCTGGAGATCGAGCGGGTGGTGCCCGTCGTCGAGTGGGTGCACCGCCGGCACCCGGACGTATTGATCTCGGTGGACACCTACAAACCACAGGTGGTGGCGGCAGTGTTGGCCGCGGGTGCGGACATCATCAACGACGTCAGCGGCCTGCTGTACCCGGAGGTGGCCGCGCAGTGCGGGGCCGCGGGGGCCGCGTTGGTGGTCATGCACAACCGGGCCCGGCCCAAGGTGCGCCTGCAGGATCCTGACCTCTACGACGACGTGCTCGCCGACGTGGTGGCCTTCCTGACGGCCCAACTGGAGCAGGCCGTGGCGAGTGGGATGTCGCGCGAGGGCATCGTGCTGGACCCCGGCCCGGACTTCACCAAGACCCCGCAGCAGACGTTGACGGTATTGCGTGGCCTGGATGCCGTGCGGGCGCTGGGCCGACCGTTGCTGCTCGCCCTGTCCCGTAAGGACTTTCTGGGCGCGATCCTGGGCAAGCCGCCGCGCGCCCGGGATGCGGGCTCACTGGCCGCATTGGCGTTGCTCGGCGCGCCCGGCGGCACGATCGCCCGGGTGCACGACGTGGCTGCCTCGGTGGACGTGGTGCGCACCGTCGAGCACCTGATGGGGCGTCAGGAACTGACGGGGACCTACCTGCTGCCCGACGAGCTGCGGCACGACCGCGGCGCCGGGTCCATCCCACGCTGATGCAGCACATACTCCGGCTGCTTGAGCATCGGCGGCCGCTCGTCGAGGTTCACCTCGTGCGGGCGCGGCACGATGCGGCCGGCGTCGCGCTGGTACTGGGTCAGCGTGAATGCCTCGACGTTCTCCGACGGCTTCGCGTCCGGTAGGCGTTGCAGCATCGCGTGCCAGACCTGCACTGCCATCCGGCCCAGCGATGCGTCGTCCTGATGGCGGTGACGCCGCATGCCCAGGTCCACCTGAGCGATGGCGTCCAACCCGCTGTCCGCCAGGGTGTCGATGAGCACCGCAATCTCCACCCCGTAGCCGCAGGGGAATGCCATGCGCTCCAACAGATCGCGGCGGGCGGCCCATTCGCCGGCCAGTGGCTGCACCATGCCGGCCAACTCCGGCCAGTGCAGGTTCAACATCGGGCGGGCCACCAACTCGGTGACCCGGCCCCCACCGGCGGGCAGCACCGTGGCGCCGGCGTGCAGCGGACGGTCGTAGAGGCCCTTGACCAGTCGGACCCGCTCATCGGCGAGCATCGGGCCGAGCAGGCCGGTGACCATGTCGGTGGAGAACTGCTCCAGGTCGGCGTCCACGAACACGATCAGGTCGCCGGTGGTGCCCAGCAGCGAGCGCCACATGGCGTCGCCCTTGCCGCGCACCGGCGCGGTCCGGGTCATCAGGTCGTCCGCATGCAGCACCCACGCCCCCGCGGCGGCGGCCATCGCCGCGGTGCCGTCCGTGGATCCGGAGTCGATCACCACGATCTCGTCGACCAGGCGGACCGCTTCCTGCAGTTCCCGACGTAGCGCGGCCACGATCGGCCCGACGGTGCCCGCCTCGTTCAATGCGGGCAGCACCACGCTTACCGACAGCCCGGTGCAGGCCTTGGCGCGCACCAGCTCATCCACGGGCCAGTCGGCCACGGTGCTGGTGCGCTCAACGAACCACTTCTCAACGTGAGGAAGCACGTGGCCCCGTCACTCCCCGGCCGGCAGCGTCGCCATGCCTCAGACGCTATCGAACGATCCATGAAAAAACGGCGGGCGGGACCCGGATTGGATCCCGCCCGCCACTCTCTCCCCACCTGACACTTTTGAAACAACAGCCTCAGGACTGGACGTCCCAGTTGTGCCAGCGGTGCCAACGGTGATGGCGGTGGTGGTGGTGTCGGTGGTGGCGGTGCCAGCCCCAGTCGCCGTCCCAGTCGTCGTCCCAGTGGTGATGTGTCTGCATGGCCAGCAGCGAAAACTTGATCATGGCTTCTCCTGACAGTGACGGTTCGTCAGTCCACCGGTGGTTCCGGTGCCGCTCGACCGTGTGATCCCGACATCGAGAAGCCTCTCGGGAATGGAGCGGGAGCGCGGTCGCCCGCGCGACAGCCCAACTGTCAGCTTGCGAACACCTAGCCGCCGCCTGCTGCGCCGTGGCAGTTGGGCCGGAACCGGGGACAGTCTGTCGGCTGGGGAGTGGTTGCCGGTGTCCCTGTGGGCGTGGGTTCCTGGGTGGGTTCGGTGGTGGCCGGCGGCGGGGTCGAGGTCGGTGTCGGATGATCGCCGCCGCCGATCGGCGGCAGGGTGAAGGGCGGGAAGGTGAACCCACCGGTCGGCTTGCTGGTGATCACTGCGCCGCCGGTCTCGGTCGGCGACGGGGTCGGGGTCGCGGTGCCCTTCACGCCCGCGCCGATGTCGAAGTCCTTCACCGGCTTGCCCTTGAGGGCCTCGGTCATGAAGGTGGTCCAGGTCTGCGTCGGGTAGACCGCGCCGAAGAACGTGGGCAGGCCCGCGACCCCGTCGAGGGAGTCGGTGCCATCACCCTTGAAATACAGCACCGATGCGGCGATCTGCGGGGTGCAGCCGTTGAACCAGGCGGTCAGGCTCTGGTGCGTCCCGGTCTTGCCCGCGACGGGGCGGCCCAACGCGCGGGCCCGGGCACCGGTGCCCTTGGGTCCGTTGACCACGTACTCCATGGCGCGCAACGTGTCCGAGAGCACCGGCTTGGAGAACACCGGATCGGCCGAGATCTGGATCTTCTTGATCACCATCAGCCCACCGTTGGGTCCGCGGACCTCCTGCACGATGTGCTGCGGGGCCTGGATGCCGCCGCCGCACAGGGTGGCGTAGCCATCGGCCACCTCGGTGGGCCGGATGGAGGCCACGCCGAGCGCGATCAGCGGGTAGTCGTAGAGGCCGGGCGCGTTGCGCGGGATGCCCGCCCGGGCCATCGCATCGTGAATCTTGGGCGGTCCGACGTGCTGAGTCAGGTCGACGAACACGGTGTTGATGGACTGCTCGAGTCCGTCGTAGAGGGTGACGTGTTTGCCGTAGGACTGGTTGAACTCGTTCTGCACTTTCTGCCCGTCGGGCAGCACGTACGGGGACTTGCCGGAGAACTTGCTGTCCAGGTCGAAGCCGTTCTCCAGGGCTGCGGCCACCGCGAACGGCTTCATGCCCGAACCGGGCTGGATCGGCGTGGTCGCGGTGTTCACCTGGGCGTACTTGTCCTTGCCCAGGAAGTCCTTGCCCCCGTACATGGCCAGGATCCGACCGGACCCTGGTTCCACCGCGGCCAGGCCCACCCGTACGCCCTTGGCCTTGGTCTTGGGGAACTCCTTGGGCACCGCGTCCTCAGCGGCCGCCTGCGCCTGGGCATCCAGCGTGGTCTTGATCTGCAGGCCGCCGTTCTCCACCTGATCCTTGGTCAGCCCACGGTCGATGAGTTCCTTCTCGATCGCCTGCAACAGGTAGCCGCGCTGTCCGCCGTAGCGGCTGGCGTTCTGCGCCTGCTTGGGGAACTTCGGGAACTTCAGCGCGGCACGTTCGGTCGGGGTCAAGGAGTTGGTGGCGACCATGCCGTCCAGCACGTAGTTCCACCGGGTCTGCAACGCGGACGCCCCACTCGCGGTGGACGGGTCGTAGTGGGCCGGCGAGCGGATGATGGCGGCCAGCACCGCGTCCTGCGAGACGGTGAGTTTGGAGACGTCGAGGTTGAAGTAGGCGTTGGCCGCGGCCTGCACGCCGTATGCGCCGCGACCCAGGTAGATGGTGTTGAGGTAGTTCTCCAGGATCTGATCCTTGGACAGATCCTTGTCGATCTTGATGGACAGCAACGCCTCGCGGAACTTGCGCTTGATGGTGCGTTCGGAGGTCAGGTAGTAGTTCTTCACGTACTGCTGGGTGATCGTCGAGCCGCCCTGGGTCGACCCGCCGCGCAGGTTCACCCAGATCGCCCGGCCGATGCCCCGGGGAGAGATCCCGCTGTCGGTGTAGAAGCTGCGGTTCTCTGCGGCCAGCACCGCGTTGCGCAACGGCTCGGGCATCTGGGACAGCGGCACGATCACCCGGTTGGTGTCACCGAAACGACCGAGCACCGTCTTGCCGTCGAAGTAGTACACCTGCGAGGTCTGTCGCAGTGCGCTGGCGTTGGCGGGTGGGATCTTGATGCGCGAATAGGCGACGAACAGGATCGCCAACAGCAAGCCGAACATGGCCAGCGCCGTCCACGCGGCGCGCACCAGCCGTCGCTTGCGCGGGGGCTTGCCACCGCCGGCGGTCCGGTCCGCGGCTCGTCCGGCGTCCGGTCGGAACCACCCGTCACCCTGTGTCCGTGGGTTGCCGGGCGAGTGCCCCGACGGGCGTGCCGGGCGGCCGAACGGATTCCTCATGCGGTTGACCCCTCCCGAACATCCCGGTTGCCGGCCATTCTGTCGCGCCAGACGAGGCACGCGCCGGGAGCCCCAAACGCCGCGTGGACGGTGCCTCGAACGGGCATGATGTCGGGATGCTGCGCGGCAGGGGGATCGAGGCCACCCGCTCGGTAGTGCTGACGATCTGGGGCGCGCTGCTGGTCTGGCAGATTCTCGGCCGGGGAGTGCCGTTCGACCGTGAAGGTCTGTTGCTGTGGATCGGCACCGGTCTGGGTGCGGCCTCGCTGGGACGCCGCTCGGTGGGTCAGCTGGTGATCGACTTCCTGCCGTTCGCGCTGGTCCTGATCGCCTATGACTACCTGCGCGGGTTCTCCTACCGACTCGGCATGCCGACTTGGTGGTACCCGCAGATCAAGGTCGACCGGTGGCTGTGCTTCGGCCACGAACCGTCCGTGTGGCTGCAGGAACACCTCAAGTACCCGGACGTGCGCTGGTGGGACGTCGCGGTCTACCTCTGCTACACCTCGTTTTTCCTGCTGCCCTACCTGACCGCGGCCGTGCTGTGGCTGCGCAGTCGGACGGATTTCTACCGCTGGTCGGCCCGCTTCGTGAGTCTGTCCTTCGTCGGCTTCGTGTTGTTCGCGTTGATCCCGGCAGCGCCGCCGTGGGCCGCCTCCCGGTGCCTGCCGGCCGAGGTCGCCGGGCATCCGTCCGACCCGGCCTGTATGAGCGGCTACGGTCCGACGCCACCCGGTGGGCTGCTCGGCGTCATGCAGCACCCGCGTGACGGGGCGTTGGACCGCATCCAACGCATCTCCGGGCGCGGGGCCGACCCGCTGCACCTGGACACCGCGGCGACGTTCTGGGACAAGGGCAAGAACACCGTGGACCTGGTCGCCGCAGTGCCGTCGCTGCACCTGGCGGGCACCGTGCTGTTCGTGCTGTTCCTGTGGCGCCGGGTGCACCGCGGCTGGTGGCCGGTGCTGGCGCTGTACCCGCTGGCGATGACGTTCAGCCTTGTGTACTCCGGCGAGCACTACCTGTCCGACTGCCTGGCCGGTGCCCTGATCGCGTTCGTCGTGGCCGCGGTCGCCAACCGGGTGGAGGCCCGGATGGCCATCTCCCGGCTGCCCGCCGCCCGGCTGGCGACGGACCTTGATCAGATACCTCAGCCGGTTGCCGCGGTCACATAGTCCTTGCGCCAACTCAAGTAGCGGGCCAGCACCGGGTCCGCGGACTGCGCCGGGGCGGTGATCCGCCGCCCGCGGCTGATCACGCCCAGGTCACCGTCCACCGATACCAGTTCACCCGCGACGATCTGATGGCCCATCAATTTCGCCGACCGCCCGTCCGCGGCGATGGACAGCTCGCCCACCCCGCACACCGCGGCCCGGTTCAACCCGCGCGCCACCACCGCGGCGTGGCTGGTCCGCCCGCCGCGTCCGGTCACCACGCCGACCGAGGCCAGCAGTCCCGGCAGGTCGGTGGGTGCGGTGGAGGGACGCAGCAGGATCACCCGGAACCCCTTGGCGGCCAGCCGTTGGGCCTGCTCGTTGTCGAAGGCCGCCGCCCCGCTGACCGCGCCGGGGCAGGCGGGCAGGCCGCGGCCGAGCACGTCGGTGGGATCCGGGTCGGACACGAAACGCGGCGCCCTGGCCGCTTCCAGTTGCTCGTCGTCCACCCGGCACAGCGCTTCCTCGGCGGTGATGATGCCCTCGTCGAACAGGTCCACCGCCAGGCGCACCGCGGCCCGCCCGCTGCGCTGGCCGATCCGGGTCTGCAGCACGTAGAGCCGGCCCGCCTCGATGGTGAACTCCACGTCGCACATGTCCCGGCTGTGTTCCTCGAGCACCGACAACGTGGTCAGCAATTCGGAGTACACCAGCGGCAAGCGGTCGGCGAGCACCGACAACGGCAGGGTGTCGTACTCGCCGGAGACCACGTCCTCGCCCTGCGCACGGAACAGCACGTCGCCGTAAACGTCGGGAGCTCCGGTGGCTGGGTCGCGGGTGAACGCCACTCCGCTGGCCGACCGGTCGTCGCGGTTGCCGAACACCATGGCCTGGATCGTCACCGCGGTGCCCGGGGTGTCGTCGATGCCCCGGTCGTTTCGGTAGGCCACCGCGCGGGGGGACATCCAGGAACGGAACACCGCCTCGATGGCCTCGCGCAGTTGTCCGCGGGCATCCGGGAACGCGCCACCACGTCCGGCGATCAGTTGCAGCAAGGCCGTACAGCGGGCCCGGGCGGCCGCCGCCGGGTCGGGCAGCGGGGCGACGTCCAGCAGCGCGTCCTCCACCCGACCCGCGCCGATACCCCGCACGGTGCGGGCGAAGCCGTCCAACAGCCGCTCGAAGGACGTCCAGGCGAAGCGGGCGTCGCCGGTGCGCGCGGCCAGCCCGTGTGCACCGGCTTCGGTGAGCCCGACGTTGAGGACGGTGTCCATCATCCCCGGCATGGACACCGGGGCCCCGGAACGTACCGAGACCAGCAGTGGGTCAGCGGCATCGCCGAACTGGCGACCGGTCCGTGCCTGCAGCGTGCGCAACTGGGTTTCGACCTCGTCCATGAGGCCCGCCGGCAGGGTGCCGTCGGCCAGATAGGCACGTCCGGCGGGAGTGCCGATGACAAACGCCGGGGGTACCGGCAAGCCGAGTTCGGTCAGCTGGGCGAGCCCGGCACCCTTGCTGCCCAGGATGGTCGGGTCGGTCGGGCAGCCCATCGCGATCGCGTGGGTGAACATCAAGTAGCTGCCCTCCTCTTCGCGGGTTGGCGACCCAGTTCCAATCCTCACCCGTCCGGCCCAATGCGGAGCGCGGACGTGTGGAATACCCATGGAATCCGGGCAGAGCTCACACCCGCGGGCCGGAAGCCGCTGCGGTGGTGGTGGCCGCTCCGGTGCGGTACTGAACCCGAGCGCCCACGCCGCCGGCTGTCGAGCCGGACAGGTCCGTGTCGATGCGACCGGGTGTGCCGCCATCCGCGGGCAGCCACAACTCCTGGGTGCGGCTGACCTGGATCGGCGCGCACCCCGCCTTGCCCGTGGCTTGCGTGGTGGTGACCAGCCGGACGTGTCGGGCGCCGTCGAAGTCGGCGGGCAGCACCGTGCCGACCGTGTGCGCGTTCTGGCAGCCGTTCGACGAGGGCATGTCGAACTCCCAGCTCCCGTGCGGCCAGCTCGGCACCAACGGCACCGGTGCAGCGGGCGCAAGCTGCAGGTCGAGGTGCCACAACCCGCCTGAGGCCGCCAGCCGATAGCCGGACAGGTACAGCCCGTCCGGCCCCTCGCCCACGGTGAGTTCCTCCATAAGGCCCGTGCCGTCCGGGTTGGTCGTGTCCAACCTCCAGGTCTGTGCCCCGCCGCCCGCGTCGGTGATGCCCAGCCGGAGTGTGTCGGGCAGCGTGCCGATGCTGGACTGCCCGGAGATCGGATAGCTGATGTTGCCCAGCGGGGGCAGTGCGATGCCGTTGGTCGCGGCCGGGCCGGCGCTCGGTGCACTGGTGAGCGCAGCCGACGAGGGCGCCGCGCTGGTCGTGTTCGCGTCCGGGCCGGTGGGGGCGGGCAGGTCGCTCGGCAAGGGGGTGAGCGACGCCATACCGACGTCGCTGCTCGCGGTGGCCGTGGGCGCGGGCGCGGTGAGGTCCACGGTGCGGGTGCCTCCACCGCCACAGCCGGACGCGAGCAGGACCAGGGCAAGCGCGGCGGGCAAGCGCATCGATCGCATGCCGACATGGTCCCCGGCGCGGGCCGCCGGGCGACAGTCACCCGCGGATTTGCTGTCGGCCATGCGCTATGTGTCGTGTAGTTGACACAACTGTCGCCTGCAGTCCTCTAGTGTCCGCGGCATCGAGCACAGGGCGGTCGCATTGATCGAGCTGGATGGCTACCGAGTCCTGGGCACCCTGGCCTCGTCAGAGTCGACCCTGGTGCTGCGCTGCCGGTCGACCACGTCCGGGGAATCGGTGCTGGTCAAGCTGCTACGCGCGGAATATCCGACGCCCGAACAGCTGGCCCGGCTGCGCCACGAATTCGACATCGCCACCGATCTGCCGCCGGAGTGGGCGGTCCGTGCCCTGGGCGTTGAGCAGTTCGGCCGACGCACCGGCCTGGTGCTGACCGACACCGGCGGGGTCTCGTTGGCTGCTGTTGTGCCGCCTGACGGGTTTGACCTGGCCACCTTCCTGCGCCTGGCGGTCAGCCTCGTGACAGCGGTAGCCGGTCTGCACCAGCACGGCCTGATCCACCGCGACCTCAAGCCCGCGAACGTCGTCGTCGACGAGGCCCTGGAAACGACTCGGCTGACCGACTTCGGCCTGGCGACCCGACTCACCCGGGTGGAGGGCGCGAGCACCGACCGTTTGGAGGGGACTCTCGCGTACCTGGCCCCGGAGCAGACCGGCCGGCTGGCCCGCTCGGTGGACCAACGCTCGGATCTCTATTCGCTCGGGGTGACGCTGTACCAGATGCTGGCCGGGCGGCTGCCGTTCGAGGGGCGCAGCCCGCTGGAACTGATCCACGCCCACCTGGCGGTGGTTCCGGCTGCGCCCGCCACGGCCCCACCGGGCCTGGCCGCGATCGTGCTGCGTCTGCTGGCCAAGGCGCCAGAGGATCGTTATCAGACCGCCGAGGGTCTGTTGGCGGACCTGCAGGACGCGGCGTTTCGGTTCAAGCAGACCGGAACCGTGCCGCTCTTCGAGCTGGGCACCCGGGATCGACCGCAGCGGCTGATGATCCCGGAGCGATTGTTCGGGCGCGATCCCGAGATCGGGATGCTGACCGAACAGATCGCTCACGCGGCGGCGGGTGTCGGCGGGCTGGTGCTGTTGCGCGGTGCGGCAGGGATCGGCAAGACCGCCCTGTTCGCCGAGGTGAGCGCCGCGGTGGCGGCAGTGCGCGGACGGATCGCCGCCCGCAAGTTCGACCAGTACGCGCCGGGCTTCTCGGCACCGAAAGAGGTCGCGGCAACCCTCGTGCGCCAAACGCTGGCCGAGCCGGCCGAGCAGTTGGCGGTGCTCCGCGAGGAACTGACCGCGGCGCTGGGTCCGAACCTCGCCGTGATGAGCGATCTGGTGCCGGAACTGGCATTGATTGTGGGGAGGCAACCTCCGCCCACCCCGCTAGGGGCGGCGGAGGCACAACTTCGCGTCACCACTGCGTTCGTCGACTTCCTGACCGTGTTCGCGCGTCCGGACGCACCGCTGGTGATCTTCCTGGACGACCTGCAGTGGGCCCCCGGCGGGAACCTGCACATGCTCGACCGGCTCGGGGATCCGCGGCTGGGCCATCTGCTGATCATCGGTGCCTACCGCCCGGAGGAGGTGTCCGAGGCACACCCCCTCGCGCTCAAGCTCGCCGAGCTTCCGCCCGATCGCGTCCACACCTTCCCGCTGGAGCCGCTCACCACCGCAGCGACCGCTGAGTTGGTCGTGGCGACCCTCGCCGCGGCTCATCCCGAACTCGCGACGTGGCTGCACGAGTTGACCGTCGGCAACCCCTTCTACCTACGTCAGGTGCTGGAGTCCCTCGCGACCGACGGCCTGCTCGGCCCGAACGGCGGTGTCGACATGGCCGCGGTGCGCGCGCATCTGCCGTCCGGCAATGTCGTCGACTTCCTGGTCGGCAAGCTCGCCGAGCTGCCGGAGCCGACGCGCCACGTCCTGCGCTACGCCGCCCTGATCGGCGCCCGATTCGATCTGGCCACCCTCGCGGTGGTAACCGAGCGGCCCACCGACGACCTTGCCGCACAACTGTGGCCGGCCATAACCGCCGGCTTGGTCGTCGGACTCGATGACCGCCACGAACTCGCCGCGGCCGGCGTCGATCCCCGCGGGGTGCGCTATCGATTCCGACACGACCGGGTGCAGCAGGCGGTGCACGCGACGATTCCGAAGGGTGACCTGCCCGGCGCTCATCTGACGGTCGGTCAGACTCTGCGCGGCGAGCTCGACGCCGACGAGGACCGACTCTTCGACGTCGTCGGGCACCTGAATGCCGCCATCGACCTGATCGCGGACCCGGCGCAGCGAGTCGACCTGGCCCGGTTAAACGCCGCCGCGGCCGCGCGAGCGAAGGAATCGGCGGGCTACGACGCCGCGGCCGCGCACTTCGGTGTGGCGACAACGCTGTTGGGGGAGCACGACGGGCCGGACGTTCATCTGCTGCGCCGATCCGTGCTCCTGGGCAGCGGCGAGGTGTTGGCCGCCTTGGGGCGGGTGGCGGAAGCCGAAGCCGCCTTCGCGACGGCCCTGCAGCATGCGCAGGGCGAGGACGCCGCGGAGTGTCTGGCGGTCCTCGCGGAGGCGAGGTTCGGCGCCGGTTGCTTCCCCGAGGCGTTGGACGCCGCGATCGACGGTTTGGCTCGGCTGGGCCGCGCGCCCGCCCTCGACCCGGACTCCGGCGCGCGTGCCTTCGCCGAGCTGCTGGATCCGGACTTCATCGACCGGCTGCGTGGGTGCGGCGTTCACGAGTCCGGCGGCGAGGTGGACCTGGCCGCGCGTTTGTTCGCCTCCGGGGTGATCGCCGGGTACTTCACCGGTTCTCCCACCTTCCAGGCCCTCACCGCAGCCGCAGTGACGCACGCCCTGGCACACGGGAGCACGACGTGGTCGTCGATTCCGACCGGGTACGCCGCGATGCAGGCGTTCCGCACCGGGAAGTTGGCCGCCGGGACCGCCCTGGCCGAGGTGGCCCTGGATCTCGTCGCCCGGTTGGAAGAGCAACTGCAGGGCACCACCACCATGTTGACCTGGGCGTACTGCATGACCTGGGCCCGCGACGCGGAAGAGCAACTGGCCACGTACCGCCGGACCTTCACGCTGTGCCACCAGGCGGGCGCCCCCGTCTACGCGGTGTACTGCCTGTACGAGGAGGCCAGCGTGCTGCTGTTGGCCGGCCGCGACGAACTCGCAGTCGAGCAGTGTTGGCGCCGGCTGGACGACTACTGCCGGTTCGCGGTGCAGATGGCCGCGACCGCGCCGGCCATGATCGACCTGTCCCGTCGGTTGTCCGGCACCGGCGGATACGAGGTGGACTACCTCGCGATCGCCGAAGACAACGCCACCAGCAACACGGTGGTCGCGGCGTTGATGGCCAGCGAGGGCGCCCGGTACGAGGTGGTCCTCGGCCGGTACGAGGCCGGTTACGCCGCGGGCAAGGCCGCCGAGCGGTTCTACGACCTCATGGCCGGGGTGTCCACCGGCTCCTGGCTGTTGTCCTACTACCTGGCGCGCGCGGTCAGCGCTGCCCGACTGGCGGAGACTCGCCCGGCGGCGGATCGGTCCGCACTGCTCGACGAGGCCGCGGCGGCGGTGGAGGCGCTGCGTCCGTACTGCGAGATCGAGCCGCGACCCTGGATCGGGTACCTGCGGGTGGCCGAGGCCGAACTTGCTCGGGCCGCCGGCGATGTCGATTCCGCAGCCCTGGCCTACCTCGCGGCAATCGACCATGCCGGGCAGGCGCGATACACCCTGCTCGAGGCTTGGGCCACCGAACTGCTCGGTCGGCTGTACTTGGAGGGCGGCCGGCGGGTGGGCACGGGCTACCTCCGCGAGGCCCGGACGCTGTACCTCGCCTGTGCCGCGAACGGCAAGGTCACCGCGTTGGACGCCGAGTTCGCCGACCTGGGCCCTTCGTTCGCTGCGACTCCCGGCGATGCGACCGCTACCGGGTCCACCAGCACTTCGGACGGGGCCGCGGCACTCGATCTGGCGACCGTGGTCAAGGCTTCTCAGGCGATCGCCTCGGAGTTGGATCAGGAGCGGATCGTCGAACGACTGGTGGCCATCTCGGTGGAGAACGTCGGCGCGGAGCGAGGCGCCTTCGTGCCGGTACACGACGGCGAGGTGATCCTTGATGCGGACGTCGCACCCGCAACCGTGGTTCGCTACGTGGCCCGGCTCGGCGAACCGCTCGTTCTCGTCGACATTGCCGCCGACCCCGCCTTCGGCACCGATCCCTACGTTCAGTCCCACCGTCCGCGTTCGGTGGTCGCGATGCCGATCAGCCGCTCGGGACGCAGCCTCGGCGTGCTGTATCTGGAGAACCGACTGCTGGCCGGGGCGTTCACGGAGGCTCGACTGGAACTGTTGCGATTGCTGTCCACCCAAATGGCGATCTCGCTGGAGAATGCCCGGCTCTACTCGGGCCTGGAGGCCGAGGTCGCCACCCGGACGCAGGAACTGTCGGACTCCTTGCACGAGCTGCAACTGATGCAGACTCAGATCGTCGAGTCCGAGAAGATGGCCGCGCTGGGCAGTCTGGTCGCCGGAGTTGCCCACGAGGTGAACACGCCGGTCGGGGTCGCGGTCACCGCCGCCTCGCACCTGTCGGACCGGACCCGTGAGTTCGCCGCCGAATACGCGGCCGCTCCGTTGCGGCGCTCCTTGCTGGAGGGTTGGCTCAACACCGTGCACTCCTCCGGTGACCTGATCCTGGCCAACTTGAGCCGGGCGACCGATCTGATGACCAGTTTCAAGCAGGTCGCCGTCGACCAGTCCAGCGAGGCCTGCCGACGCTTCGCGGTGGCCGAGTACCTGCACGACATCGTGGCAAGCCTGGGCCCGAGCCTGCGCCGCACCGAGGTCGAGGTCGATCTGGACTGTGACCCCACCCTGCAGCTGACCAGCTACCCCGGAGCGCTGGCTCAGGTGATCACCAACCTGGTGCTGAACAGCATCACGCACGCCTACCTCGAGGGACAGCCCGGACGTATCCGGATCACCGTGGCGGGTGACCCGCGCGGCATCTCCCTGGACTACGCCGATGACGGTCAGGGCATCCCGGCCGCGGTCCTGCCCCGCATCTACGAACCGTTCTTCACCACCGCCCGGGCCAAGGGCGGCTCCGGCCTCGGCCTGCACGTGGTGCACAACCTGGTCACCCAACGCCTCGGCGGCACGATCGCGGTGCGCAGCGCCGCCGGCGAGGGCACCCACTTCGCGTTGCGCATCCCCGCGGCCGAGGTGACGGTCCCGTGACCACCACCGCCGCCGGCTACCAGTTCCTGGACACCGTTGCCGAATCCGAGACCCGTCTCCTGGTGCGCGCGCTCGACCCGACCGGTGCCCCGGTCGTCGTCAAGCTGCTCAAGCGAGAGCACCCGGCGCCTGAAGACGTGGTCCGATTGCGGCACGAGTTGGAGATCGCGGCTGATCTGCCCGCGGACCACGTCGTGCGACCGCTACGGATCGAGCAGTTCGGCACCCGGCTGGGCCTGGTCCTGCCGGAGGTCGGCGGGGTCGCGCTCGACAGTCTGATCCCCGAACAAGGATTCGTTGCTCCGACCTTGCTCTCTCTCGCCCACGCGCTGAGCACCGCGGTGGCGAGCGTGCACGGGGCGGGCCTGATCCACCGCGATCTCAAGCCCGCCAATCTGCTCGTTGATCCCGAGCTGTCCTGGGTCCGGGTCACCGACTTCGGCCTGGCTACCCGCCTCGCCCGGATGGAGACAGCCGGCCCTACGGACGCCCCGGTGGGCACCCTCGCCTATCTGGCCCCGGAGCAGACCGGGCGGATGAACCGATCGATCGATCAACGCAGCGACCTCTACTCGGTCGGAGTGACGCTGTATCAGCTCGCCACCGGACGCGTCCCGTTCGGCGGCGACAGCGCCTTGGCGCTCATTCACGCGCACCTGGCCGCGCTGCCCATCGATCCGCGCGAGATCAACCCACGAACTCCGGACGCGATGGCCGAGATCATCCTGCGGCTGCTCGCCAAGCAACCCGAGGACCGCTA
>Ga0137412_10000862_pt1 | contig 22608 bp, 20 predicted proteins | sample CZODoug2_1_16fun_FD_122160 | JGI IMG/M metagenome (GOLD analysis project Ga0137412, IMG submission 122160) | Vadose zone soil fungal communities from Angelo Coast Range Reserve, California, USA - CZODoug2_1_16fungal (Hybrid Assembly) | ecosystem: Environmental > Terrestrial > Soil > Vadose zone... | reverse complement strand
CGGGTCGGTCGCAGGCTTCCGGCGGATCGAAAGCGGGCCTCGATGCGGTTGAAACAGTCGTTGCAGGCAGCCGATCGGGCGCACGCCATCATTCCCGCGCCCGACCAGGCCTTGGTGTCGGCCCTGGTCTCGGGCGGCGATGGGCGCCTCGTGCTCGACCCGGCCGACGGCCTGAACCTCTATGGCTGCCGGCCGTCGCCGCGCCCGGACGAGATCAGCCTGTCGTCCTCGACCGCGAGCACGGTATCGGGACGCGGCTACGCGGCGGCCGAGGCCGCCTTCGCGCAACTGGAGGCGGCGCGCAAGGGCGGCCATGTCGCGCCGGTCTTCACCCGTATGGCCGACGAGGTGCGAAGCGCGATCCGCAGCCGATTCGACCTGCCGGATGCCGAGGTCGTGTTGTCGCCCTCGGGCACCGACGGCGCGCTGCAGGCACTGCTGCTGGCGCGCGGGACGCTCGGCAGACCGGTGACCAGCATCATCGTGGCGGCGGACGAGAGCGGCAACGGCGTGCCGGCTGCCGCATCCGGCCGCCATTTCGCCGGCCGTGCGTCGGGGGGCGCGGTGCCAGACGGCGCGCCGATCCCCGGCCTCGCCTGCGCCAGGGTTGCGATCGCGGCGCGCGACGCCGACGGCCGCGCCCGGCCATTGGCGGAGATCGACGCCGCGGTCCGGCACGCGGCGGAGGACGCCATCCGGGCCGGCAATGGCGTCGTGCTCCACGTCATGGATCATTCCAAGCTCGGCGGTTGCGGCCCGAGCCTCGCCTGCGTGCACGAAATATGTGCGCTCGATCGCGGCGCCATCCAGGTGGTGGTGGATGCCTGTCAGGCCCGGCTCGGCCGTTCGGCGCTGCGCCAGTATCTCGACCAGGGCTTCCTGGTGCTGATCACGGGATCGAAATTCTTCACCGGGCCGCCGCTCAGCGGCGCGCTGCTGGTGCCCGAGGCGCTGTGGGGGCGCGTCGCCCAGATGGCGGACGTCCCACTGGGGCTCGCGGACTACACGGCGCGCGACGACTGGCCGCACGGCTTCGGCCGGATCAGGGCACAGTTGCCGGCTCGCCAGAATGTCGGACAAATCCTGCGATGGAGCGCGGCGCTCGCGGAAATCCGCGCCTATTGGGCGGTGCCGGAACTCTTTCGCAAGCTCGCTTTGGCGGAGTTCGCGGCCGCGGCGGCGCGCCACTTCGGTCGCTTCCCGGAATTCGACCTGCTGCCGGCTGCCGCATCCCTGTTCGCGGATCGCGAGCGCGATGAATTCGCGGCCCGCACCATCTTTCCCTTCAAGATCATGCGTGACGGCCGCGCCGTGTCATATGCCGAGGCCCGCCTGTTGCACCGGGCGCTCAATGCCGACCTCGTCTCCTATGGATTGGGAGGCTTGCATGACGGCTCCGCCGCCGCGCCCTGTCACATCGGCCAGCCGGTCGCCGTCGCGGACGGCGCCGGCGGCACGACCGGGGTGCTGCGGATCAGCGCCGATGCCCGGCTGGTGACGGAGAGCTGGGCCGGCACGGGCGATCTGGTGTCGACCGGGCGGCTGATACGGCAGTTCGACCGGATCGCGCAGGTGCTCGAAAAGCTGCGCTTCCTGCTGCGGCACATGGATAGCCTGGACGGCGTGCGCGCCGCGTAGGGCGCGCCGTCCCTCACGCGGGCGTGATGCCGGACGACAGGGAAATTCATCGATTCCGGGTGCCGCCGACCCTTGCCGGACTCGGATGCAGCCAGTAGGAAATCGCACGGTACACGCCCCCGCCAGGCTCCCGGGGGCGACCGGAGACACCGACATGGCCTTCCTCGCGGACTCGCTCAAGCGCATCAAGCCGTCAGCCACCATCGCGGTGACCGACAAGGCGCGTGCGCTCAAGCTGGCGGGCCGCAACGTGATCGGGCTCGGCGCCGGCGAGCCGGATTTCGATACGCCCGACAACATCAAGCAGGCGGCGATCAAGGCCATCCAGGACGGCAAGGCCTCCAAATACACCAATGTGGACGGCATCGCCGAGCTCAAGGAAGCCGCGGCGCGCAAGTTCAAGGTCGAGAACGGCCTTGATTACAAGGTGTCGCAGATCACGATCGGCACCGGCGGCAAGCAGGTGCTCTACAACGCCCTGGTGGCGACGCTCAATCCGGGCGACGAGGTGATCATCCCGGCACCCTACTGGGTGAGCTATCCCGAGATGGTGCTGCTGGCGGGCGGCGAGCCGGTCGCGGTCCCCACCACCATGGAGACCGGCTTCAAGATGACGGCCGCGGCGCTCGAGCGCGCGATCACGCCGAAGACCAAGTGGCTGATCCTCAACTCGCCGTCGAACCCGACCGGCTCGGCTTATACGAAGTCGGAGCTCAAGGCGCTGACCGACGTGCTGGTGAAGCACCCGCATGTCTGGGTGCTGACCGACGACATGTATGAGCACCTGGTCTATGACGACTTCGAGTTCTTCACCCCGGCGCAGGTCGAGCCCCGGCTCTACGAGCGCACCCTGACGCTCAATGGAGTCTCCAAGGCCTATTGCATGACGGGCTGGCGCATCGGCTTTGCGGGCGGCGCCGAGCCCCTGATCAAGGCGATGGCGATGATCCAGTCGCAGTCGACATCGAACCCGGCCGCGGTCTCGCAATGGGCGTCGGTCGAGGCGCTCAACGGGCCGAAGGACTTCATCCCGAAGCACAACAAGATCTTCAAGGAGCGGCGCGACCTCTGCGTCGCCATGCTCAACCAGGCCAAGGGGATCGTGTGCCCGAAGCCGGAGGGCGCTTTCTACGTCTTCCCGTCCTGCGCCGGCACCATGGGCAAGACCTCGCCGACCGGCAAGAAGCTCGCCAGCGACGAGGATTTCGTCACCGAGCTCCTGGAGGCCGAAGGCGTCGCGGTGGTGCAGGGCTCGGCCTTCGGGCTCGGCCCGGCCTTCCGCATCTCCTACGCCACCGCCACGACGGCGCTGCAGGATGCCTGCGAGCGCATCCAGCGCTTCTGCGGGAATTTAAGGTAAGGTTTTCCACACAGTGAGGAATGATTCCCCAAGCAATGAGAGCGAACGCCACGCCAAGATTGAGTCTTGACAGCACCAAATTCGCCAATCTGCTCAAAATCTGATAGGAGAAAATCCACAGTTGGAATTGCGCCCGACGCCCTCCGCGCCGGGCGTTTGCATCATGAGGGGCGGCATGTGGCGCGCGATCGCGTCGTATATGAAACCCGAATACCGATGGGCCGCCGCGGGCGGCCCATTCTATTTGGAGAACCGCCCAGCCGCGCTCGTTTGGCTCCCGATCCGGGAGAGGGCCTTGTAGATTCGTTGTTGTTTACAACAGATGCGCCCGACGGCGGCTGGAATGCACCCCTGTGGTGAGACACGAAACTAGGGATCGGGCTCGCATTGCGCGCCCATGACGCGACGGGTCGGGCGACCGTGGCAATCAGGCTTGCGCACAGCCGCTCCTTTCGGCTTTGCTTGCGGTCCCTTCGCCATCAGCCCAAGGACATGTCGTGCCCGAAAGTCTCGCCGATACGCGCTATGAGCTCGCCGTCGCCAACCGCATTCTCGGCCACGAGGGCGTGCTCGATGCCTTCGGGCATGTCAGCGTGCGCCATCCCGACGATCCCGGCCGCTATCTGCTGCCGCGCTCGCGCTCGCCCGAGCTGATCGAGCCCGCCGATATCCTCGAGTTCACCCTCGACTCGGCGCCGGTGGCACCGCCGAGCGTCCAGCTGTATTCCGAGCGCGTCATCCATGGGGAGATCTACAAGGCGCGGCCCGACGTGATGGCGGTCTGCCACCATCACGCGCCCGCCGTCATGCCGTTCTGCATCACCGGCGAGCCGCTGGTGCCGGTCTTCCATCTCGGCGCCACCATCGGCGCCAAGGTGCCGTTCTGGGACAGCCTGGACGAGTTCGGCGACACCAATCTGCTGGTGGTGAAGCCGGAGGAGGGCGCCTCGCTGGCGCGCGCGCTGGGGCCGCATTCGGTCGTGCTGATGCGCCGCCACGGCGCGACGGTGGTCGGCGCCACGCTGCGCGAGCTCGTCTTCCGCTCGATCTTTTCCTGCCTCAACGCCGTCTATCTTGGCGAGGGGATGAAGATGGGCAAGGTCGGCCCGCTCACGCCAGGAGAGATTTCGATGGCGGGGGAGATCAACAAGATTCCCAGCGTGCCGCTGCGGACCTGGGAATATTGGGCGACCCGTCTCGCCAAGCGCGGCGGAATGCCGCCGCGGCCGGGCACTTTCGCGTCGGCCCGCAAAGGTCCATCGTCGGGGGCAGGGCGCAAAGCCGCGGTTGCAAAACGCGGCAAGTCCCAACGCAGGGGCGGACCAAAAGGGAGCAAAAAGCGATGAAACGGATCGTCATCCTGGCGGGAGCGCTCGCGCTTCTCGCGACGCCGGCCGCCGCCGAGGATTCGCTCAAGCTCGCGATCGGGCAGATCAACAACTGGGAAAACCAGGCCCCGACGCTCGGGCAGGACGCCGGCTTTTTCAAGAAGCACGGGCTCGTGCTCGAGAATTACGGCACCGCGGGCGCCGGAGAAACCGTCCAGGCGGTGATCTCGGGCAGCGCCGATATCGGCGGCGGCGTCGGCGTCGCGGGCGTCATGCGGGCCTACCAGAAAGGCGCACCGGTCCGCATCATCGCGCCGGCCTTCACCGGGACGAGCGATCTCTACTGGTACGTCAAGGCGGATTCACCGATCAAGAGCCTGAAGGACACGACCGAGAAGAACACCATCGCCTATTCGACCAACGGCTCGAGCTCCAACAACATCGTGGTCGCCTTCGTGGAAGAGCTCGGCGCGAAGGCCAAGCCGACGTCGACCGGCGGCCCGCCGGCGACGCTGACGTCCGTGATGTCGGGCCAGATCGATATCGGCTGGGCCGCGCCGCCCTTCGGGTTGCAGGAGATCCAGGACGGCAAGATCCGCATCATCGCGCGCGGCAGCGACGTGCCGTCGCTGCGCGGCCAGACCGTGCGCGTGCTGATCGCCAATGCAAATGCCCTCAAGGCGCGCAAGGACGTCATCGTGCGTTTCATGCAGGGCTATCGCGAGGCGGTCGACTGGATGTATGCGAGCCCGGATGCGGTGCAGATGTTCGCGAAGAAGACCGGCGTGGCGGAAAACCTGGTGCGCGATTCGATGAACCAGTTCCAGCCGAAGGAAACGATGCAGACCGACCAGATGGCCGATCTCGACGGCGCGATCCGCGACGCCGTCAAGCTCAAATTCCTCGATGCGCCGCTCACCAAGGAGCAGCTCGCGGATTTCATCCAGATCCCGCCGCGCGCAAAATAGCTCCGCCCGTCTTTTCGGCGGGTTCGGCCGGCCTCGATCCAAGAGGGCCGATGCCAGCCGGCAGACGGCGTTTACCATCGGGCCGGCTGCGACGAGATACCCTCAGGGGCAGCGTTCCGGCGCGCCCGATAGTGCGCTAGGTTGGGGCAAGCTGCCCGGTACGGCAGGCCGCAACGGCCGCTTGGCACGGGCAGGTCAAAGCTCGCTTCCGGAGGATAACGTCATGAAAGCTTGGATAGTCGCCACTGCGGTCTCGGCGGCAATGGCGCTGGTAGGGCCGGCGGCCGCGCAGGCACCGATCGTGATCAAGTTCAGCCATGTGGTCACGGCCGATACGCCGAAGGGCAAGGGCGCGCTCAAATTCCAGGAGCTGGCCGAGAAATACACCAACGGCAAAGTGAAGGTGGAGGTCTACCCGAACTCGTCGCTCTACAAGGACAAGGAAGAGCTCGAGGCCCTGCAGCTCGGGGCCGTGCAGATGCTCGCACCCTCGCTGGCGAAATTCGGCCCGATCGGGGTGAAGGAGTTCGAGGTATTCGACCTGCCCTTCATCCTGCCCGACAAGGCGGCCCTGCGCCGCGTCACCGACGGGCCGCTCGGCCACAAGCTGATGTCGCTGCTGGGGCCCAAGGGCATGGTCGGGCTCGCCTATTGGGACAACGGCTTCAAGGGCATGAGCGCGAACCGACCGCTGCGTATGCCGGACGACTTCAAGGGCCTCAAGATGCGCATCCAGTCGTCCAAAGTGCTGGAAGCGCAGATGCGCGCGCTCGGCGCGATTCCCCAGGTGATGGCCTTCTCGGAGGTCTACCAGGCGCTCCAGACCGGCGTCGTCGACGGCACCGAGAACCCGTTCTCCAATGAATATACCCAGAAGATGCACGAAGTGCAGAAATACACCGTTATTTCCGACCACGGCTATGTCGGCTATGCGGTGATCGTGAACAAGAAATTCTGGGATGGGTTGCCGGCGGATGTGCGCGGCCAGCTCGAAAAAGCGATGAAGGAGGCGACGGACTATACCAACAGCATCGCGCAGAAAGAGAACGACGACGCCTTGGCGGAGATGAGAAAGTCCGGCAAGACGACGATCAGCACGCTCACCCCGGCCGAAAAGGACGCGTGGAAGAAGGCGCTCCTGCCGGTCTATCAGGAGATGTCCGGGCGCGTGGGCCAGGGCATCATCGACGAGTTCAAGAAGGAAGCGAACGCCGGCACCCATTGAGGCGCGCGGCGCTCGCAGCCATGCCGAGAGGTGACGAGGCGGCCATGCGGCCGCCTCGTTTCGTTAGGTGAGAGCTATTTCGAGCGGGCGCAGAGCGCCGCAATCCGCATGGCGAGCGGGATGTCGGGATAACCGAGGCGGAGCATCTTCAAGGCCTCGGCCGCGGAGGCCGGGCGCCGGTCGTCCAGCACGTCGGTCATGGCGCGCAGGAGCCGGTCGCGGTCGCCCTGCGGCGCCGCCATCGGAGGCGAGGGCCGCCATTGGGTTTCCTGGCTTGCCGGGGTCCGTGTGTCGCCGGCCGTCGCGCGCATGCCCTGGTCGCTCATGGGCTCCCTCGATGCAGTCCGGCGCGTTCAGTTTGGCGGACTATGCGTCAACGATTCGTTAACGGATGTTCCCAACCGCACACCCGCCCTCATCCGAGATACATGCTGCCAAACGCCGGCATGCAGGCTATGGTTCCGCCCCTCCATTCCATTTCATGCAGGAGACCATCGGATGAAGCTCTATTTTGCCCCCGGCGCGTGTTCGCTGTCGCCCCACATCGTGCTGCAGGAGGCGGGGATCGCCGCCGAAACCGAGCAGGTCGACAACAAGGAAAAGAAGACCAAGTCGGGCAAGGACTACTGGACCATCAACCCCAAGGGCCAGGTGCCGGCATTGCAGCTCGACAGCGGCGAGATGCTGACCGAGGGCCCGGTGATCGTCCAATATCTGGCCGACCAGAAGCCGGCCGCGGGGCTGGTTCCGGCCGCCGGCACGATCGATCGCTACCGGGTCCAGGAGTGGCTCAATTTCATCACGTCGGAGCTGCACAAGAGCTTTGGTCCGATCTTCCGCCCGACCACGCCGGACGCCTACAAGGCGATCTCGAAGGAGAATATCGGCAAGCGCTTCGATTGGGTCGACAAGCAGCTGGCCGGCCGGCAATACCTGATGGGCGACAAGTTCACGGTCGCCGATGCCTATCTGTTCACCGTTCTGCGCTGGTCGAGCCGGGTCGATATCGACGTCGCCAAATGGCCGAACCTGAAGGCCTATATGGACCGCGTCGGCGCGCGTCCCAAGGTTCAGGCGGCCATGAAGGCGGAAGGGCTGATCAGCTAGCGCGGTTACCGCAAAACAAGGTATCCGGGCACGCGGGCTCAGGCGGCGGAGGCGAACATCTCGGGATTCGCCTGCGCGCGCTGCGCGATGTCGCCCATCGAGTCGTCGAGGTGCTGCCACATCGCGCGCTGCGCCGCCTCCGGATCGCGCGCCTTCAAGGCCGCCACGATGGCGGTATGCTCGAGATAGCTGCGCGCCTGCCGTTGCGGCATGCGCAGCAGGAAACGCCGCGTCCGGTCCAGGCTGCCGCGCGCCGCCTCGACCACGCCCGTGACGCGGTCATAGCCGAGCCGGGACAGCAGGATCTGGTGAAACGCGAGGTCATGCTCGAAGAAGCGCAGGCCGTCACCCTGCTGCACCGCGATATCCTGGGCGCGCAGATTGTCCTCGAGCCGCGCAATGAGCAGGTTGTCGATGTCCGGCGCGATCAACCGCATCGCCTCGCCCTCGAGCGCGCGTCGCAGGAATAGCGCCTGCCGGCACATCGCGAGATTGATCAGGGTGACGCGGGTTCCCCGTTGCGGCAGAACCTCCACAAAACCTTCATCCGCCAGCCGCCCAAGCGCCTCGGAGACCGGAAACCGCGAGACGCCCAGGCGCCTGCAAATCGCATCTTTTTGGATGAAGTCGCCCGGCCTGAATGCGAGCGAGACGATCGCCTCGCGGATGACGTCCTGGACGCGCTGCGTCGTGCCGCCGCGGCTCTCACGCGCCAGGGCCCGGAGAAAAGGATAGGGCAGGGCGTCGGACGCGTCCTGCGCGCCCATCGCGGGACGAAGATTGGTGCGTATGGCGCTCATGTAAGGATGCATTTTGCTATTTCTCCGCGGGTTCGGAGGCCTGCATCGGCCCTCGCTGCGCACCTTCCAGCATGTCGATCAGCTTCTGGCGCAGGTTCCTGTTCTTGATCGCGACAAAGGCCCGCATGATGCGCAGGCTTTCCTCGGGCGAGGGGCCATGATCGCAGCTATCCGCGGCGACTTTGCCGCCCTCCCGGGAAGCTTTCCTGCGCTCCTCCGCCGCAAACGGCAGGACGTTGCTGGACGGTACCCTGATGTTGTCGTCCATGGTCACGTTTCCTCGGCGGACGCCAAGCAGATCGTCACCCGACTGTCACATACTGGGCGCAACCTGAGATACACGCGTCTGGCACAACCTGAGAATGTTGTGGGGAGCCGACGCTGTCATTAAGCGAGGTCTTCCACTTTGTGAGGTGCAACCTCATAATCGGCCCATGGAGCTTCGACATCTCCGATACTTCGTGGCCGTGGCCGAAGAGCTGCATTTCTCCCGGGCGGCGGCGAGGCTGAATATCGCCACGCCGACGCTGAGCGCGCAAATCCAGGGACTGGAGGCGCTGCTTGGCGCGCAGTTGTTCGTGCGCAAGACCCGCAGCGTCGCGCTCACTCATGTCGGCCAGCGCTTCCTCGACGAGGCGCGCGCGACGCTCAAGCAGGCGGAGCATGCCGAGCTCGTCGGGCGCCGGGCGGCGCGGGGCGACATGGGCTCCATCGCGGTCGGCTATGTGCTGTCGGCGGCCTGCAAGGGATATGTGGCTTCCTCGATCCTGGATTTCAGCAAATTACATCCCGACGTTTCGTTTCAGGTTCGCAAGATGGAAACATTTCCGCAGATGAAGGCGCTGATCGACGGAACGCTCGACGTCGGATTTGCGCGCGCGCCGCATCGCTATCCCACCGAATTGACGGGCTTCATCATCGATCGCCAGGCCTTGTGGCTTGCGATACCGACAGGGCATCGGCTGGCGTCGCGCAAGGTCATCGAGCCCGCGATGCTCACGGACGAGCATTTCGTCGCGACCTCGCTCGAAATGGACGTCGGATTTTGGGGCAACATCCAGGCGATCACCTTGCCCGGCATGTCGTTGAAAGTGGTCACGAGGGTGCCCGACGCCTATTCGGTCCTGATCGCGGTCGCCGCCGGCATGGGCCTGGGCGTGCTTTCGGAATCTCTGACGAATATCGTCGTTCCCGGGGTGGTCTGCCGAAAGATCGTCAAGGCCGCCCGCACCTCGGATCATGTCGTGGCCTATCGCAAGAACGAAGGGGCGCCCGGCATCAAGGCCTTTATCGCGCAATTGCGCGCCAGGGCGCGCAGCGTCTAGCGCATGATCCCGAAAAGGCCTGCCCCGGATTTGATCCGGGGTTGGCGGATTTTTCGGACAAGATCATGCGCAAAGACCAAAGGCCGACGAGCGTCTCCGATCGCTGCCTGCGCTAGGCGAGCTGCCGCCGCAGCATCGCGAAGATGTCGGTCCAATCCTGTTCGGTCGCCGCATGATCGTAGACGTCGCGGTCGGGCAGCGCATAGCCGTGATGCGCGCCGCGGTGCCTCCGCGCGCTGAACGTCAAACCCGCGATCCCCTGCAGGGATTGCTCGATCTGTCGCACGATCTCCGGGGTGGCGCCTGGGTCGAACTCGGCGAAGCCGCAATAAACTTCGCCGCGCATCTTGTGGGCGAGCTTGTGCGGCGAATCGGCCGCCCCGGTCACCAGGCGTGAGCCATGGAGACTTGCGGTCGCGCGAAAACGCTCCGGAAATTCCTGGGCGGCGAAGAACGCCTCCCGGCCGCCCATGCAGAAGCCGATCGAGCCGGCCTCGGAGGCGCGTACCGGCTCGCCGCGGCAAAAATCGAGGATGCTCGCCACGTCGGCGCGCAGGGTCTGCCGGTCCAGCCTTTCGGCGCGCGCCCGCATGTCGATCTGGATGTCCTGCGGAAGGGTGTTGAAGGACACCATGCGGCCTGCGGCATTGCGGCGTTCGAAGCGAAACTTGCCCTCGCGGTAGAACAGGTTCGGCACCAGGCAGTAATAGCCCTCGGCGGCCACGCGGCGGGCGATGGCGAAGAGCTCCTCCCGCAAGCCCCACACGTCCATGAAGAGGATGACAAGCGGGTAGGGTTTGTCGTCGCCGGGATGCGCCGCATAGGCATCGATCACGCCGCGGGGCGTCGGAATGTCGACGGTTTTTCCCGGCATGCGCACGACGACCTCAGGGGTCGACGCTGATTTTCGCCGCCGCGATCACCTTGGACCACTTGGCGTGGTCCTCGGCCATGCGCGCCTGAAGACGCTGCGGCGGCCCGCCGAGCACACGGTAACCGACCGTCGCAAATTGCTTGCGCGTGTCTTCCCTCGCGATGAAGGCGTTGATGATCGTGTTGAGCCTGGCGACGATCTCGGGTTCCAGGCCGGCAGGCGCGAAAATCGCGCTCCAGGTCGTCCCGCTCACATTGGGAAAATCGCTTTCCTTCATGGTGGGAACATCGGGCAGGAAGTCGAGCCGTTCCTCGGTCGTGACGGCCAGGATCTTCACCGCATCCGCACCGACCCCGAACGCGATGGCGCCGATATCGATGTGGCCGCCCGCCAGATCAGACAAGATCGCCGGCGCGCCTTGGTAGGCGACGAAATTGACCTCGATCCCTGCTTCGGCCGCGAACAGCAGCGCGATGAGATGGCCCATCGTGCCGGCGCCCGGATGCCCGACCGTCAGCTTTCCGGGGTTCTGCTTGGCGTAGGCGACAACGTCGCGGACCTTGCTGGCAGCCCATTTGGGACTCGCCACGATCACGTTCGGGGCATCTCCCACCAGCGCGATGGGCGTAAAATCGCCGACCGGATCGTAGGACAGCTTGTGGTCGATGAGAGGGCGAAGGACCACCGGACCGATCGTCGTCATGAGCAGCGTGTAGCCATCCGGCGGCGCCTTGGCGACGGCGACCGACGCGACAACGCCGCCGCCGCCCGACCTGGTTTCGACGACGACAGGACGGTCCAGGGCTTTGGACAGGTCCTGCCCGATCATGCGGGCGCCGTAGTCCGTCGTGGTGTTCGGCGGAAAAGCCGCCACCAAAGTGATGGGGCGGGAGGGCCACGGCTGCGCGTCCGCCACGAACCAATGGGCCGGCGACGCGACCAAAAGGAGCACTCCGAAGGATCGTCCGAACAGCCGCATGGGCATTCACCTACAAGCTTCTTTCCCGGGCGCAAACTTCGCGCGCGCACCGGTAACTGGCAAGGGCGCCAGCAGCCGAGAGCTATCATGTCGCACAGCCGCCGAGGAAAGCACAGGCGGCGTAACAGCCCGGCGCCTGAAATGGTGAATCCTTGCCCAGGGCGGCCGGTTTGGAGCGAGGCGGAGCCGCTCAGCCCGAGGCCGCCTCTGGCGCGAAAACCTCCGGATTCTCCGCCGCCCGCATCTCGATCTCGGCCATCGATTTGTCGAGATGAAGTTTCATGGCCTGCTGCGCGGCGTCCGGGTCCCGCACCCGCAATGCATCCACGATGGCGGCATGCTCGCGATAGCTCTTGGCTTGCCGCTCGGGCGTGCGCAACAGGAACAGGCGCGTGCGATCGAGGCTGCCGCGCGCCGCCTCCACGACCGCGTTGACGCGCTCGTAACCGAGCGGAGACAGCAGAATCTCGTGGAAGGCGAGGTCGTGCTGGAAAAAGCGCGCGCCGTCGGCTTGTTCCACCGCGAGCTTCTGCTGGCGCAGGGATTCGTCGAGCCGTGCGATCAGGCGGGCATCGCCGCAAGGCGCGACCGCCCGCATCGCCTCGCCCTCGAGCGCCTGGCGGATGAACATGGCCTGCCTGCAGGACAGGATATCGATGCGGGTTACCCGCGTTCCGCGCTGCGGGAGCACTTCCACGAATCCTTCGTCGGCCAGCCGCCCGAGCGCCTCGGAGACCGGAAATCGCGAGACCCCGAGCCGCCGGCAGATCCCATCCTTGCGGATGAACTCGCCGGGCGTGAAGGCGAGCGCGATGATCGCCTCACGGATGATGTCATGGACGCGCTGCGTCGTGCCGCCGCGGCCCTGACGGGGCAGCGCCGGAAGGAAAGCATAGGGGAGCCTTTCCCGCGCTTTCGCCATTTTGGTCAAGCCGACGCGTGTCGTCCTGCCTCTCTAAACACCCGTCGGCGGGATTTCTTCCGTCGCGGACCCAAGGCAGCCGGGACAAAAAATCCGCGGCGCCGGGGCGTCCGCGGATTGGTCTTAAGGCCGCAGCGACGTGCGTTTCACTTCAAAGGCGGTCCGATCGTCACCGTCAGCCTGCCGACCCCTTCGATCTCGCATTCAAGCTTGTCGCCGGCGACCGTTGCGGCCACCCCGGACGGCGTACCGGTCATGATGATGTCGCCCGCCACGAGCTCCACCATCTCGGAAAGGTTGGCGATGATCTCCGGAACGTTCCAGATCATCTGGTCGAGATCGCCGTCCTGCCGGATCTTGCCGTTGCATTTGAGCATGATGCGGCCTTTTTTTGGATGGCCGATCTCGGAGGCAGGCTTGAGCGGACCGCATGGCGCCGATGCATCGAAGGCCTTGCCGATTTCCCACGGGCGCTGCTGGTTGCGCGAGGCGATCTGCAGATCGCGCCGGGTCAGGTCGATTCCGACGCCGTAGCCCCAGATCGTGTCGAGCGCCTTCTCGACCTTGATGTTGCGGCCGCCGCTCTTGAGCGCCACGATCAGCTCGACCTCGTGATGCATGTCCTTGGTCAGTGACGGATAGGGCACCGTCGCGCCGTCCGGCACCACCGCATCCGCCGGCTTGGCGAAATAGAACGGCGGCAGGCGTTCGTCCTGCCCCATCTCGCGGATGTGCTCGACATAATTGCGGCCGACGCACCAGATGCGCCGGACTGGAAACAGCTTGTCGCTTCCGGCGACCGCCAGCGCGGCCTGCGGGGACGGGGGAACCACGTAGCGGGTGGCGTCTGTGCTCATGACTGATGTTCATTCGATGGGAGGGACGGGAGGCCGATCGACCCCGGTAGAGCGACCGGCGCGCCCGAGGACGGCTGCGGAATAACCATGTGGAGCGCCGCCGTCAATGAGGTGACGCACCGCACGGCGGGATTTCGCGTGGGCGTCCAGCATCTTCCGGAAAATGCCGGCGGTCGGACACCGGGCATTGCGGAAATACGGCGATTTCGTCGATCCATCCGGTGGCTCAGCTGGCGGCGGCGGCCGGAACGGTCTCTTTGCCGTCATGCTGTTGCAGTTGCAGGCGGAAAAAGGACGCGTAACGGCCGCCGCGGCGGAGCAGTTCCTCGTGGCGCCCCGCCTCGACGATCTGGCCGCCTTCCACCACCAGGATGCGGTCGGCATGCATGATGGTGGAAAGCCGATGCGCGATCACGATGGTGGTGCGGCCCTTGCACAGCTCGGCCACCGCTTCCTGCACGTGCCTTTCGGATTCGGAGTCGAGCGCCGCGGTCGCTTCGTCGAGCAGGATGATCGGTGCGTTCTTGATCAGCGCGCATGCGATGGCGACGCGCTGACGCTGTCCGCCGGAGAGCTGGACCCCATGTTCGCCGACCGGCGAGTCGTAGCCCTTGGGGAAGCTCATGATGAAATCATGCGCGTGGGCGGCGCGGGCCGCCGACACGATCTCGGTCTCGGTCGCGTCCGGCCTGCCGAACGCGATGTTGTCGCGGATCGAGCCGCTGAACAGCTTCACGTCCTGTCCCACATAGGCCATCTGCCGGCGCAGCGACCGGCGCGACACCGTCGCGATGTCCTGGCCGTCGATGACGATCTTGCCGCTCTGTGCGTCGTAGAACCGCAGAACCAGATTGAGCACCGTCGACTTGCCGCCGCCCGACTGTCCGACCAGCGCGGTCACTTTGCTCGACTCGGCCACGAAGGATATGCCCTTGAGCACCGGCTCGTCGGGCCGATAGGCGAAGCGCACGTCGGCGAACTCGACGCGCGCCTGCGTCAGGGCCAGCGGCGGCATTCTATCCTCGATCGGCTCGCTGGCCGGGCTGTCGATGATCTCGTACAGCACGCGCACGCCGACGAGGCCCGAGCTGAGATCGATGTTCAGCCGCGCCAACCGCTTGGCCGGCTCATAGGCCAGCAGGAAGGCGGCGATGAACGAGAACAGCCCGCCGGGCTCGGCTCCTCCGATGACCACCCGGTGGCCGCCATAGATGATGGCGATCCCGATCGCCATGCCGCCGAGGGTTTCCATCAGCGGGCTGGACCGATTGGCGACACGCGCCATCTTGACGGATTCGCGCTCGACGCCGCCGACGCTCGCTTCGAATTTGCGCTGCATCTGCTCTTCGAGCGTGAAAGCCTTCACGATCCGGATGCCTTGCACGGTCTCCTGCAGGGTCTCCAGGATCTGTGCGCCGCCGGTGAACTGGCTGCTGGCGATGGCGTGAATGCGGCGAACCAGCTTGCGCAGCACTATGATCGCAGGCGGCGCCACCAGCAGGCTCACGATCGACATGACCGGATCGCGCACCACCATGACGGTGGCGAGGCCGATCAGCGACAGCAAGTCCCGGCCGAGCGCGCTGACCAGCAGATTGATGACGTAGCTCGCCGAGCTGGCGCCGGTCGCGAGCCGGGCGACGAACTCGGCGGAGTGGCGATTGGCGAAAAATCCAAGGCCTTCGTTGAGCAGCTTGTCGAACATCCGCCGCTGATTTTCCGCCACGATGCGGGCGCCGATGCGCGCCAGCATGACGGCCTGCCCGTAGCTCGCGGCGCCCTTGAGGGCGAACAGCAGGACGATGATCACCGCAAGCGTCACGATGCCGGGAAAGTTGCGGTCGACATAGGCCTTGTTGATCACGTCGCCCAGGATATAGGCGCTGAACGCGGTGCACGCGGCGGTCACCGCCATGAGCACGAAGGCGATCGCATAAAGCCGCCAGTGAACGAGCGCATGCTCGAACAGCAGACGGCGCACCAAGGTGGCGGCGCGGTCGCGATCCGCGAACAGGGACTTGAAGGCCGATCCGTTCATCACCGGGTTCATTGCCCGGTGGAACATGGCTTTTCAAGCGAAATCGGCGCTTTCGACGGGCCGCGCCGCCACGGCAGGATCGACGTTGTGCGCGCTAAGCCGCCGCGATGGCCGCCGCGGCCTTGCGGCCGGGAAGCGTGGCGAGCCGGAGTTCCCACTCGAGCGCGTCGCGCGCGATGGTCGCCAGATCGTCGTATTGCGGCCGCCAGCCGAGCAACGCGCGGATCTTGTCCGAGCGGGCGACGATCCGCGCCGGATCGCCGGGCCGGCGCGCCGCCAGCTCGATCTCGAAATCGACGCCGGAAACGCGCCTGACGGTATCGATCACCTGGAACACGGAGAAGCCCCGGCCGTAGCCGCAGTTGAGCGTGGTCGATGCGCCGCCGCCCCGCAGGTAGCGGAGTGCGTCGCCATGGGCGCGCACGAGGTCGGCGACATGAATGTAGTCGCGCACGCAGGTTCCGTCCGGGGTCGGGTAGTCGGTGCCGAAGACCTGCATCCGGGGCCGACGGCCGAGCGCGGTCTCGACCGCGACCTTGATCAGATGGGTGGCGCCTTTGGTCGATTGCCCGGTGCGCAGCGCGGGATCGGCGCCCGCCACGTTGAAATAGCGCAGGATCACATGCGCGAGCCCATGAGCGGCGCCGGCGTCGCGCAGCATGATCTCGGTCATCAGCTTCGACGATCCGTAAGGCGACATCGGCATGAGCTGATCGTTTTCGTCGACCGGCACTTTGGCCGGATTGCCGTAGACCGCGGCGGTCGATGAAAAGATGAATTGCTTCACGCCGCCCCGGACGGCGCATTCGATCAGGGCGCGCGAGTTGGCGGTGTTGTTGCGGTAATAGCCGAGCGGATCGGCGACCGATTCGGGGACGACGATCGAGGCGGCGAAATGAATGATCGCCTCGACGCCGTTCTGGGCGATGAGGTTCTGTACGAGCGCCTGGTCGCCGGTCTCGCCGATGACGAGCGTCGCCTGCTTGGCGACCGCCCAGTCGAAGCCGGTCGACAGGTTGTCGAGGACGACGACGCGCTCGCCCGCGTCGACCAGCGCGTGAACCATATGGCTGCCGATATATCCGGCCCCGCCCGTCACCAGAATCGTCATGGTCGGCGCATCCCGGCTCGCACATGTTCCGGCGAAAGCCTGTCCCGGACCTGATCCGGGGCGGATGCCGGTTCGCCGGCAAGAACATGCGCCGTTAGTAATGCCGCGAGGCTAAGGGGCGGATGTGAAAGCCCGGTTATTTCGCAGTTGCTTGTGGCGACTATGCTTAACCGCGGGTATATCGGCGCCACGAGAGCGATATGGCTAACATCCTGTTCATCAAGACGTCGTCGCTCGGCGACGTCATCCATCACATGCCGGCGATCGCCGAGGCGCGGCGGCACCTGCCGGATGCGCGCTTTGCATGGGTGGTCGAGGAGGCATTCGCCCCGCTGGTGCGGCTGCATCCGGCGGTCGACGAGGTCATACCGGTCGCGGCGCGGCGCTGGCGCCGGGCGCCGCTCTCGGCCTCCACCTGGACGGATGTCCGGGATTTCGTCCGCCATATCCGTTCGCGCCGCCACGACGAGGTGGTCGATACCCAAGGGTTGCTGCGCACCGCCTTGATGGCCCGGCTCGCGCATGGCCGCCGTCACGGCTACGACCGCCACAGCATCCGCGAATCCCTGGCGTCTCCCTTCTATGACGTGCGGCACCGGATCAGCCGGTCCCTGCACGCGATCGCGCGCAACCGCGCGCTCACGGGCCGTGCGCTCGGCTACGCGCCCGAGGGCGCGATCGATTTCGGCCTCGAGGGGGCGAAGCTCGCCGGTCCCGCGGCCGCACCTTACGGCGTCCTGCTCCATGCCACCGCACGGCCCGAGAAGCAGTGGCCGGAGGAGCGATGGGTCGCGCTTGGCTGCGACCTCGCGGCACGCGGGGTCGAGCTTCTGCTGCCTTGGGGAAGCGAGCCCGAGCGGCTGCGGAGCGAGCGTATTGCGGCCGGCATTCCGGGCGCGCGGGTCCCCGAGCGCCGGCCCGTCGATGCCGTCGCGCGGCGCATCGCCGGCGCGCAGTTCGTGGTCGGCGTCGACACCGGGCTCCTGCACCTCGCGACCGCGCTCGCGGTCCCGCTGGTCGCGATCTTCGTGGGCAGCGAGCCCGGCCTGACCGGGCCGATGGGCCGCGGACCGATCGCGATCGTCGGCCGCAAAGGCGCGATGCCGGCGATCGGCGAGGTGCTCGCAGCCCTCAACCCGCTTTTGGGGCGCTGACACCGCGATGAAAGCCTTCTTGGACCGCTTCGATAGCAGGGCGCAGATCGCGTTGCTGGCGTTGCTTGCGCTCTATTTCCTGGTCTGGCCGGTCTGGCGTGCGCAGTTCCCGATGGAGATCGCGCAGAACGAAGGCTGGAACGCCTATCATGCCGATGCGGCGATGGGCGGCGGCGCGCTCTATCCCTCGCCGGACACCCTCGTGGTCAACAACTATCCGCCCCTGTCCTTCTATGCGCTCGGCCTTTTGGGCCGCGTCTTCGGCGACCCGCTCTATGTCGGGCGCGTGCTGTCGCTGCTGGCGACGCTCGGGCTCGGCGCGCTGATCGGCAAGGTGGTTCTCCAGCTCGGCGGGGGACGGGCCGCGGCGGCGATCGCCGGACTTTGGTTCGTCGCCACCATGGCGCGCTCCTACAACCGCTTCGTCGGCATGAACGATCCGCAGCTCGCCGGCCAGTTCGTGATGGTCGCCGCGTTGGCGTGGTTTCTGGCCCGCGACAGAGCGGGAAAGTCCGCCGAGCCGGCCATCCTGCTGATGGTGGCGGCGGGCTTTTGGAAGCACAACATCATCGCGATTCCGGCGACGGTGCTGCTCTGGCTGCTGATACGGGATTGGCGGCGCGCGCTACGCCCGATCGCGGTCGGTGTCGCGGCGGCGGTGTTCGGCCTCGCGGTCTGCGTCGTGGTCTATCACGACGTATTCCTGGCGAATCTGCTCACGCCCCGTCCGTCCCGGATCATGCGCGCGATCAGCGGCATCGGACGGTCGCAATGGATTCTTCCCGCGCTCGCGATCTGGGCGATCTGGGCCTGGGCGGAGCGCAAGACCTTCGCGGCGCGCTTCACCGGGCTCCATATCGGTATCGCCTTCGCGGTCTACCTCGCGCAATGGACCGGCGAAGCGATCCTCGACAACGCCCAGTTCGATCTGGTGATCGCGACCGCGATCGGCCTCGGTGTCGCCTTCGATCGCGCCGCCGCGACCGCATTCGCCCGCCGCTTCGGCCTCGACGCGGCCCGCGCCGTGGTGGTGCTGATCCTGGTGGTGCGGCTGCTCGCGACGGCGCGGATCGAGCCCTTCCTGATCATTGCCGATCCCGCCTATCGGGCCGAGTTCTACGCCAACGCGCAGGCGACGCGCCAGGAGGCGGCGCGTGTCGCCGCGATCCCGGGCCCCGTCGCCTGCGACTACAAGGTGGTCTGCCGGATGGCGGGCAAGCCGTTCGTCTATGACGATTTCAGGGCCGAGATGATCGTGGCGACCGGCGCCTCGCACGGACTCGACGAGCGCGGTCTGATGCGGCAGCACGGGCTGACCTATTTCCAGAACGACCCGCGCTCGGGGATCGAGGCGCTTCACCGCGCGCTGGTCGGGAAACCGTAGTGATCACTTCCCGAACATGTTCCGCTCCACGATCTCGCAGATCGCGTGCGCCGCGGTGATGTGAATCTGCTGGATCAGCGGCGTGTCGTCGCTCGGCGCCGCGAGCACGAGGTCGCAGAGCGGCGTCATGAGCGCGGCGCCTGGCGCCGTCCCGGTGAAGCCGACGGTGGTGACGCCGATCTCGCGCGCCGCGCGCAGCGCCGCCAGCACGTTGGCCGACTTTCCCGAGGTCGAGATCGCGATGAAGACGTCGCCTTTGCGGCCGAGGCCGCGCAGCTGGCGCTCGAACACCTGCTCGTAGCCGTAGTCATTGCCGATGGCGGTGAGCACCGAGGAATCCGTTGTCAACGCGATGGCCGGCAGCGGGTGGCGGTCGAAGCGCAGACGCGACAGGAATTCGCCCGCGATATGCTGGGCGTCGGACGCGCTGCCGCCGTTGCCGGCAAGCATCACCTTGCCGCCGGCGCGCAAGCTATGCTCGACCGCCTGGGCGACGGCGAGGATGGCGGCGCCGAATTCGGCGTCGCCGGCCGCATGGGCAAGCACGTCGAGCGAGCGGCGAAAATGCGCGGCGGCGATATCGTGGTCCGACACTGCTCGACCCGGATGCGCGGAATGCGCCGCCGGTTTGGTAGCGGCCGGCGCGGCCGCGCGCAAGGCAAGTCAGGCGGACGGGCGCGCGGCGAGCACGGCCGCGACGACCGATTCGGGGGGGATCTCGCGCATGCAGCGGTGATGGCCGTAGCGGCAGGTCGGCTTGTGGCACGGGCGGCAACTCACGGCGGTCTGCGTCTCGATGACGGCGGCGAGCGGATTGAGCGGCGCCCAGTGCCACGGGCTGGTGGGACCGAAGATTCCGATCGACGGCGTGCCGAGCGCGGCCGCGACGTGCAGGAGGCCGGAGTCGTTCGACACCGCCACGTCGGCCGCCGCGAGTCCCAGGATCGCGTTGCGCAAGTCCGCCCCAGTTAGATCGCGGACATGGCCTTGGCCGGCTCCGATCTCGGCCGCGAGCGACGTCTCGCCCGGGCCGCCCAGCACGATCACCGAAAATCCTTGGGCCGCCAGCCGCCGGGCCGTCTCGGCGAAATAGCTCGCCGGCCAGCGCTTGGAAGGTCCCACCGCCCCCGGCGCAAAGGCGGCGAGCGGGCGGCCTTCGGCGAGCCCGAGGCGCTGGCGCCAGGCGGCGATCTCCCGGTCCGGCACCTCGAGCTCGGGCAGCGGATAATCGGGCGGCAGGGGCGCGCCTTTCGGCAGCGCCAGCGCGGCGCAGCGGTCGACCATGCGGGGCAAAGCGCGTTCGCCCCAGCGCAGGTCGTTCAGGAGGCCGAGCCGGAGCTCGCCTGCAAATCCGGTGCGCTCGGGGATGCCCGCCAGGAAGGGGGCCAAGGCGGACTTCCAGGTCCGCGGCATGACCAGCACGCGGCCGTAGCCTTCCCGGCGCAGCCGCGCCGCGAGCGCGCGGTGCTGCCACCATGCGAGCCGCTTGCGCGGCAGGTCCCACACGATCCCCTGGCGCACCCCCGGCATGTAATCGAGCAGGGGCGCCACCATCTGGGTGGTGAGGACGTCGATGGGGCTCGCCGGAAACCGCGCGCGCAGCAGCCGAACCACCGTGTGGCAGCGCACGAAATCGCCGATCCACATGTAGGGCACGACCAGGATCGGGGCGGTCGGGGTCGGACCGGCGGCGATCGTCAGATGTTTTGAATCGTCATTCATATCATATTATTGCGAATATGAATTCATTTGTTTCTTCGAAGCGCTGTCGCCGCTGCGAATGCCGTAGCCCGCAGGGGCGGGGCCTGTCCAGTTCGGCTGTCGGCGCCGCGGTTCACGGCGTCGCAGCCGCCATGTTGCGCCGGTCGTGCGGGTGAGGCAAAGGAAGAGGGGCCCCGGCGGGCCGGGGACGGGCGTCGATGTTGTTGGTGACCGGCGGAGCGGGTTTCATCGGTTCGAATGTGGTTGCCAGCCTGAACGACGCTGGCCGCGGCGATGTCGTCGTGAATGACATGCTCGGCAGCGAAACAAAATGGCGCAACCTGCAGAAGCGCCAGCTCGCTGATTTCATTCCGCCCGCCGATCTGCTGCGCTGGCTCGACGGCCGCAAGCTCGACGCGGTCATCCACCTGGGAGCGATCTCGGACACCACCGCGCGCGACGGCGATGCCGTGATGGACAACAACTTCCGCCTGTCGCTGCGCCTGCTCGACTGGTGCACCGAGTCGCGCACGCCGTTCATCTACGCCTCCTCGGCCGCCACCTATGGCGACGCCGAGAGCTTCGTGGACGACAATTCCCTCGCTGCGTTGCGCCGCCTCAAGCCGATGAACCTGTATGGCTGGAGCAAGCATGTGTTCGACCTCGCCGTCATCGAGCGCGCCCGCCAGGGCGCAAGGCTGCCCCCGCAATGGGCGGGGCTCAAATTCTTCAACGTGTTCGGCCCGAACGAATATCACAAGCGCGAGATGATGAGCCTGGTCGCCAAGCGCTTCGAGGACGTCAAGGCGGGCAGGCCGGCGGTGCTGTTCCGCTCGCACCGCCCGGACGTCGCCGATGGCGAGCAGCGCCGCGACTTCATCTCGGTCGAGGACGCGGTGGCGGTGGTCCGCTGGCTCATCGAAACGCCGAAGGTCTCCGGCATCTATAATGTCGGCACCGGCAAGGCGGAAAGCTTTCGCGACTTGATCACCGCGATGTTCGCGGCGCTCGGGCGCGCGCCCGACATCAAATACATCGACATGCCGGCGGCGATCCGCGACAATTACCAGTATTTCACGCAAGCCTCGGTCGAAAATCTTCGCCGCGCGGGCTATAACGCGGGCTTCACGCCGCTGGCGGACGCGGTCAGGCGTTACGTCGCCTCGTATCTCGACACCCCCGACCGCTACCGGTGAGACCAAGAAGCATCGCATGTACGACATCGAAACAGCCATCGAGCGCGTATCCGAGCAGACAATTCTCTGCATCGGCGACCTGATGCTCGACGAGTTCGTCTATGGCGAGGTCTCGCGGGTGTCGCCGGAGGCGCCCGTGCCGGTGATCGCGGCGACGCGCGAGGAAAAGGTGGTGGGCGGCGCCGGCAACGTGGCCCGCAACATCGCGAGCCTCGGCGCGCGCTGCATCTTCGTCGGGGTGATCGGCGCCGACGAGACCGGCCATGCGGTCAAGACGGCCTTCGCCCAGTTCAGGAAGACGATCGAGCCGCATCTCGTCGTCGACCGGTCGCGGCCGACCACCCGCAAGGTGCGCTTCGTCTCGGAGCACCATTCGACGCATCTGCTGCGCGCCGACTGGGAGCAGGATCGGCCGATCGAGGCCGCTCTCGAGAAGAGCGTTCTGGATCGTGCACTGGCCGCTTTGCCGCACGTGCAATCGGTCGTGCTGTCGGATTATGCCAAGGGCGTGCTGACGCCCGAGATCACGCGATCGATCATCGAGGCGGCACGCAAGCTCGGGATTCCCGTGGTGGTTGGTCCGAAAGGCACGGACTATTCGGGTTACCGCGGCGCCACGCTGGTCACACCGAACCGCAAGG
>Ga0137412_10000861_pt1 | contig 22620 bp, 21 predicted proteins | sample CZODoug2_1_16fun_FD_122160 | JGI IMG/M metagenome (GOLD analysis project Ga0137412, IMG submission 122160) | Vadose zone soil fungal communities from Angelo Coast Range Reserve, California, USA - CZODoug2_1_16fungal (Hybrid Assembly) | ecosystem: Environmental > Terrestrial > Soil > Vadose zone... | reverse complement strand
TCTGTCATTCCCATGACACCGTTGAGCGGAGTGCGGATTTCATGGCTCATGTTCGCCACGAATTCGCTCTTCGCTCGATTCGCTGCTTCCGCGCTTTCTTTAGCCTTGTGAAGCTCGTGGCGGGACTGTTCCAGGGCCTCCAACATGCGGTTGATCCCCCCGCCGAGGCCGGCAATTTCGTCGCGCCCTTCCTGGGGGACACGCGCAGAGAGGTCGCCGCTGGCACCAATGGCGGCCACGCTGGCGCTCAACCGAATGACACGCGACTGCACCAACGTTTCCATCAGTAGCATGGTCACGAGACCGAACACGAATCCCGCTATGAGCAACGACACCAGGAAATGGAGCAGGCTGGCTTCTCCCTGCTGCATTATTTTTCTAGGCATCACTGCTCGCAAAATCAGATCGTCTTTTCCATAGATATCTTTAATCAATCCATATCCGGCGACATCATTGGAATTCAGCGGGCGCAGCAAGGTCGGAGAGGACCCCGTGAGTGCTGCCCGCGCGGATTCAACGTCACCCGGCAACCCGGCCGCATCGAGGCGGTGTACGGTCAACGAGAGGTGCGAGATGCCGGCGAGGCGCGCGATTTCCGTGGCATCCAGGATGCGTCCCGCCACGAACGTGCCGCGGATTGGGCCCCGGCTTTGGCTGTCGAGAATGGGCTGCGAATCAATCAGCACCGTGCCGGAGGGTAGCAGCGCTATTCCCAGCGCCTTGCTCCCAGGATGAGCATGGCGCATCAGCAACGAGCCGGGCGCGAGATGCGCCCGGAGACCTTGAGGGATTTCCCTCTCTTTTCCCGCCGCAGCGTCATAGGCCTTCGCAAACACCTGCCGGCCATGAGCATCGAAGATCAGGACGAAGTCAATCCTCAAACGCGGAAACCACGGATCGGGGAATTCGCTGGTCGGAAGGTTGGGATTCCTGCCCTCAAGGAATGCGCAGGTATCGTCCCAGGCGGCGTAATCACTGGTAGTGTGGTCGAGTGTGGAGAGGTCGTCGGCCAAGACAGCAGTGGCGCGTGCGAGGTTCTGGCCGGTGTCATCCGCTTCGAGGGTTGCAAAACTGTGCATTATAGAAACCCGGGCCACCGAGTACAGGATCGCGACCAGACTCACCATCGAGAGAGCGACGCTCAGCAGCGTTCTTGCGCGCAATTTCATCGGTTAGATTAGTCCTTTTGTATGGATTGACTGTATACCGATTCCCATCGCCATTAGACTCTTCGTTCCTCCGCGGTTGATTGCGCATCTGCAGGTCGGACTCTCCCTCTTGGTTGAGGATTCCTATCCATGCATCCAAATCTACCGCCTGCCGGAGTGGTCCCAGAGTTTTCATTTGAAGGTCGTCACTCAAGGATAACTCCCGATAAACGCTAGCGCTTTACCGGATGCGCTTTCTCGGTAAGGAGTGAACGGAGGCGGGGAGCTCTGCGCGCGTCCGGTAAAGCCGTCAATCAGGACTTTGGAGCAAAATCATTCGTACCTATGACAGAAATCGATATACTTCTTTGCGAAGGTGCCTAAGTCCATGTTCATCGTCACCGTGGTGCTTTTTCTTCTGCCTTGCTCGCTGCTTTGGGCCGCGTGGCGTTGCTACATCCGAAGCACAGTCGAGACAACAACGCCTAGTTGGAGGACGTACTGCGGCAAGGCCGCGCTGATACTTGCGATTTGCTCAATGCTGTTGGAACTAGTTTTCTACTATTCTTGGTTTCACAACGGTGGTAGTCCGCATGGATTGATGCCATCCCCCGGAATCTGGAAGTTCGTCGGTTGAATTGCCTTTTGGACTTTTGTCGTGAGTCTCGTTTTGACAGCGTTTGGAAGAGGCAAGTGGAGAATCTTCATCCCTCTTTGGGCCGTAGCCTATGCGTTTGTCGTCTACATGATTCTCATGTTGGAGATGGACTAGCCCGTCCGAAACAAAAGGCTCTCCGTTAAACAGGAGGACCGTGACAACAGAAATGGGACTTCAGCCACCAACCTTCATCGACTGGCTCCTGACTCAACCGTACTTCTTTGCGCTTTTTTTCTGCACCGTTTGGGCACTGGCATGTTTCGTCATAGGGTTGATAAGTGGTTGGAATGTTCTTTCAAATAGATTCTCCTTTTCCAAGGGCACCTTACACGGTGAAACGTGGCCGTTTCGAAGCGCCCGGATGAGATTCCTCGCCCACTATGGAAATTGTTTAAGCATTGGTGCGGACGGGTCGGGGTTGTACATGTCAGTTTTCCCGATCTTTCGTATCGGACATCCTCCGCTTCTTATTCCGTGGGTGGAGATTGCTGTTTTGCCGGGTGAGACGGGCTTTATCTTCAAGCAACGCACGTTGCACTTAGGACGCCAAGAAGCCATTCCTCTCCGTATCAGCGCCTCCCTGGCAGAGACCTTGCAACGAGCCGCTGGTAAGGGGTGGTCTGTCGCATCCGTCGCGTGACCGCAATTCCAGTGCCCGGTAAGTCGGGCGGGCGCTATCGAATCCGTAAGGCGCTTGAGTTCCAAATCAAGTTCCTGTTTCCGCTGACGCATTCGCGCTAGCTCTGCGTCCAGACCGGCATACTGCGCGTTCACGGCTTCCTCCATCTTCGCGACGGCATAATCGACCACCTCAGTCTTGCATGGACGATCGCGTCGTCGAGCTTGTCCGGACTGGCCAGGGTCAGGCCGAGGTTATTAAGTATTAAAAGCTTCGAGAAAGTCCAGTTTCAGCTTGCGGATTTTGCGGTGGGCGGCAATGGCCTCGCCGTTGTCGACGAGGGCGTTGCCGAGGCAAGCACTTCGGGCCCGCTGCGATACGCTTCCTAGTGCTCCTTCCAGCGGCTCCAGGCTTCTCCGAGACGCTCCTCAAGGCGGCTCAGGACATCTTCGCGCGCGGCATTCACCAGACTCTCAAGGCGCTCTTCAGAAACGCTGTTCACAGCGCTCTGGCTCTGCAGGAACAAACGCGTTTGTGTCACGTGGGCTTCCACCTGAGCGCAAGCCTCTCGCGCTTCAGCGGTGCGGGTCTCGAGTTCCAAACCAGCCTCCCGTGCCGCCGCCTTAAGGCCTTCTGTTAGCTTAACCAGGTGCCGGTCGGAAACGATGGCTGCCGCAGCTTCGAATGCTTTTGCGGCACGGCTGATACTCTCGTCCAGCCGGACGCGCATATAAGTCTCGAGTTTGCCAGCGGCTTTCTCGACGAAATCCCGATTATCGGCCAAATCAGTTTGCGTATCTGCGGCTAGCTTCTCTAGCCGCAGAGCAAGCTCTTCAGCCCGGTTGCGATAGTTACCCTGTTGCTCTTCCCAGTTGCTCCGCAACTCTCCAAGCCGCGCTTCTAGGCGAGTGAGGATCTGTTCGTGTGAATAACTGAGAAGTGTTTCGAGGCGTTCCTCGGAAAATGGGCCGTCCACGCCAGTTAGCTGCGAAACGACCTCCGCGACGCGGGCTTCCAGTTGTGCCGAAGCCTCTTGCGTCACCTTAAGCGTGCTTTCCTTAAGTTGTACAAGGTGCCGGGCAGAAGCACTGGTTACCAAGACTTCGAAGTCCTCAGCGGCACGGCCAGCGTACTCGTCCAGCCGCGTGTGCAGCGATTGAAACTGCGGTCCCAGCTCGTGGGCGAGCCTCCCTATAAACGCCTGCGCATCGGTGAAACTTTGCTGAGTCTCGGTGACCAGCTTCTCAAGTCGCTCGGCAATCTCTTCTGCCCGGCTGCGATACGCGTTCTGCTCTTCTACCCAGCGGCTCCGAACTTCTCCGAGCTGCCCTGTCAGCTGCCTGAGAACCTCTTCTTGAGAGGAATTTACCAAGCTTTCCAGTCGCTGCCCCGTGAACTCCTGAGCTTGCCAAAGACTCGCCTTGGAAGCCTCGGCGATCTTAGAGAGAGCCTTTTTCACGGCCTCATCGAGCTGCGCTGTGAAGGCGCTGGCTACGGCCTCCTCGGCGGCCAGCTGCAGTTTCCCCTGCAGCGACTTAACTAGCTGGTCTCCCGTGATTACCATCCGTTCTGATTTGGCAAGTCCGGGATCTTTTACCCCTTCCGCGGTGGCCGGCGGAGCTGGGAATGCTGCAACCTCGGCCATTTTCTGGTCCGAAGCGATTTGCGTCAGTGGAAGGGCGGCACCCATCACCGCAGGCTCCCGCTCGGGAGCTACGCCGGCGGCGGGCCGCATTCTCGACACATTCTCTCCCAGTACGCATCGCCAATCTTCTGGGGGCGCAGGAATCCCCCACACGTTGCTCGGCGCTTCGAACTCTACGCCGATTTGGTAGGGCTCTTGCGGGGTTTTGGGTCCGTGGATGGACCGTACTTTGGCGCGAACGAGCGGTGATTTGGCCTCGCCATTTGGTTCCGTCACCTGCAGGTTGACCCAGGTCTCGACCGGATAATCATGCCGTGATGGAAATCGGCACCCGTGGAGATTCAGACTTACCGACGAGGTGGTCTCCTGAGAGAGTTCTCCAAGTTTGTCTTTGCCCATGATAATTAGGGGGATAACGCGTTCGAGGCGGGTACTTCGGCGTGCGTCGATACCGGAAAAACGGCCGCTATCTGTGGGAGTAGCCACGCTCATTTCTTCTCTCCATCTTTTCTTGGCCGCATCGGCAACCGGGTTTCCTGGAGCTTCCTCATGCTTGATGTCAACCGCAACCAGACCAGTGTACGCAATAGTGGGCTCAGTGTCATCGAGACTCTCCCAGAGGGGCTCGCTTTCGATCGCCGACATTAGTAGAACTACGCATACGGGGCCAGCCGTGTAACGCCGACCCTTATGAGAACGAAAAGCCACACCTTGGCGGCCGAGGGATACTAGTTCATTAGGCGCACCTTATCCCCCGCCCATCGCTTCTCGCTACGCAGCAGCTCGCGCGCGGCGGCCGGCGTCGCCGCGCCGGGATCGCGAACGCCGCTTTCTCGCAAGTCCACCAAACTGCCTAATCCGCACTTCACCAGCCGGAAACTTCGCGTGAATCTCCATCTTGCCGCCCATCGCCTCGATAGCTTTGCGCAACGTGCTCACGAAAATGTCGGAGCGGCTCTCGATCTTAGACACTCCCGCTTGATTGATGCGCAAGGCCTTGGCGAGCCGTTCCTGCGTGATTCCCATTGCCCGACGGAGTTCGTTGAGAGCCATTTCCTCGATCGTCTTCTGCGTTTTGGCATTTGAGCGCGCGCGGGCCCCCGGTGACATCTTTGCTTCCAGTTCTCGAAAATTCCTAGCCATTGAGCAATCCCTCCCTTCGGAGCGTTTCCAGATGTTCGTCCTATAGCCTATCGGCTATCGGCACAAACTCTTTTTACCAACGACCCATGCCCGTCTTAATTTCCGCCGATCAACAGAATTGCAGTGCGTCGCGCATCGAAGGCGAATAGACACGGTAGGGTCGTCCTCGGTGCAGAACGCGCAATTCCTTCATGTTGCGTGCTTCGAGGACGCTACGGAGGCCACATGGGGCCTGCCGAGCGTCGGCCCGAAGCGGCGAAGGAGGTTTACCTCCGCCCTTACGTCCACCTGTTCGGCTTCGCTCAAACCTTCCACCACGCCCCAAATTCATTTGTAAACTCTACTTCCCATTCCTCCAAAGGAATATACCTCCAAAAGCCTAGCGCGTCAATGGTAGTGGGAGTTAGTGGGAGTGTTGTTAGGCAGAACTAGAATTGGCGTGCTCGGAGCGTCGCGGACGGCCGGCACCATCCGTTCGCGTCCGATTGCGTACAGAATCGAGCATTTTAGAGATGTATTTTGAGGTGGGAAGCCAGCAAAGCCGACTCCATCAACCAGCTTTATGGAGCGGGCGATGGGAACGACCCCACTTCCGAGACTTGGGATGATATCGGGCTCCTGGTTTCCCTTCTCTCCACATGGGCAAAAAAAGATGATTGCTCATGCTGCTAAATCGAACCGAAAGTCGATGCAGAGGTTGTTACGTTCAATTCTGGCCTACGGTACCATCCGAAAGTCCGCCGAGCAGGTTCCAATCCTCCGCTATTCGGAAAGTCGATCCCTCCGGTGTGAGTGTTATGGCTGTGCAGTGCTTCGAGAGTTCGGCTTTTGCCCTGGGCACATCGGCAAAGAGCAGCCCACCAATATCCTGCAAACGCTTCTGGACAAACTCTTCGATCTCTTGGAGTCGAGGGTCGAGCAATCTTGAAAGCTAAGTCGAGCCATTTGCCCGTCTCCATCCCATTGATGCACTGTGGCAGTCCTTCATCCAGTCGAACCGGTGCGCCGCAGCATCTGCGAGTGCATCGCGTTGGCCAATGCGCACGAAGAAGAAACCGCCAAGGTTCCGGTCTCGATCCAGACTTCGCAGAAGAGGGCAACAGAATTCTAAGCCACCGCAAGCCGCGGAACCCGCCGGCGTGGGAATAGTCCTCGAGGCAAGCGTCATTATCGCTGCCGAAGGCAGAGGCCACACCGTTCGGGAAACCCTGGAACAAGTGAAGACGGTTCAGATCGAGATCAAAGTCGGCGTATCGGTCACAACCATCAACAATGCCCTCCGCGTGTTAACCCGCCGGGTTAAGGCATTTTCATATGGACTTTTCCAGTGAAGGCTGGATTGACCGCGAACGTGTTTTCACCAAACTGGAACGCGTGCGTAATGTTTGGGAGGTTCGCAGAAAGGATGGTGATCTCCCTTAAGCAAGTTTCGGCCGAGGAGTAAGTCCCCACGCAGGTTTCTAAGTGCGTGCAACGATTCGTCTGTGCGGCATTGCGCGAGAGTCTAGCCCGACTCTCCGGTGTGGATTGCAAGGGGAAGGTGGCCCGGTTTTTCAGCTGGTTCACCACGGAGAACTTAAGTGAGTCAGTTAAAGCCAGATGTCAATTCGACATGCGTCATGACGTACTCTCATGACGGCTTTGGTCTGGGGCACTTGAGAAGAAACACCACGATCGCATCTCACCTGGCCAGCAGTGTCCCCAAATCGAGCGTGTTGATGCTGATTGGATGCCCTACTGGAGCGGTCTTCAGGTTGCCCAACGGCGTGGACTTCATAAAGCTCCCCTCCATCATCAAACGCGACACTGGAGTGTGGCATCCGTTGCGGTTGCGAATCGGGCTCGACAAGACCAAGGCGCTACGCGTCGCAACTATTCAGCAGGTGGCTCACGTGTTTCATCCGCAACTGTTGCTCGTAGACCACGTGCCAGTGGGAGTGTGGGGGGAGCTACTCCCTTTGCTTGAAATGCTGAAACGAAGCGACGATCCACCGCTAATCGTCCTGGGTATCAGAGACATTCTGGATTGCCCAGAAGTCACACGCAGGCTGTGGGAACGTGAAGGATCTTACCAAGCGATTCGCAAATATTATGACGAAGTTTTCATCTATGGCTGCCAAGAGGTGTTTAACACCAGCACCCACTACGGGCTCGACGGAGAGTTCGCCCCAATGGTCCGTTACTGCGGATATGTGTGCACGGAGGAGCCTTACAAAAGCAAAGAGCAGATGCGCAAAGAGCTACAAGTCGAGCACCCTCTGATTGTGGTCACTGGTGGCGGCGGGGTTGACGCTTATCCCATGATGCAGACATGCATGAAGGCCCTGAGGCTGCTCGGGCCGCATGTAGGTGTGGAGGCGATTTTCATCAGCGGGTCGCTGATGGATAACGAGCAGCGTGAACGGCTGCGCGAACATGCAAAAGGCCTGAAGGCACGGGTTCTGACGCATGTGGAAGATTCCCTCAGTTACCTGAACGCGGCCGATCTAGTTGTCACTATGGGGGGCTACAACTCGTTGTGCCAGGTGTTGCAGCTGAGAAAAAAATCCCTCGTAGTGCCGCGATCTGGCCCGAGTGCCGAGCAACAGATGCGGGCCCGCTTGTTTGCCGAACGCGGCCTTGTGGACTTTATCTTTCCCGGGGATCTGTCCCCTAAAAAGATGGCTGGAAAACTGATGGAGGACTTGCAATGGAAGGATGGCCCATCATATGACCCCACGATTAAAACTAACGGAGGAAGAATCGCGGCCGCTCGCTTGGCCGAGCTCCTCGCCTCCAGAGCTTACTATCCCGTACAAAGCCAGATCGACCGTCGGATATGCCTATATCGTTAGCACCTGGCCAAGTCTTTCACAGACTTTCGTGTTAAACGAAGTTCTGGCGCTTGAGCGGCGCGGCTTGCAGCTTCGCATCTTCTCGCTCAAGGACCCCAAAGACGAGCCGGTGCACGCCAACGCCAGGCAAGTTCGCGCCAAAACCCATTATCTCGCGCTCCGCCACCGCTGGAAGCCAGTCCTGCGGGGCAACCTCCGGACGCTATGGCGCCAGCCCAGGGCTTATTTGCGGACTCTGTTTTGGACTCTGCTTCGGCCCCGTTGGAGCCTTTTCCGAAACCTATTGCAAGCCGGTTACCTGGCGGACCTTTTGGTTCGCCAACCCGTCGCCCATCTGCACGCTCACTTTGCCAGCGCTCCTGCAAGTGTGGGTATGCTGACGCACCATTTGACAGGGATTCCTTATACCTTCACAGCGCATGCGAAAGACATTTACGTTGATGCGCAACCGGCGCTCATGCGCTCCAAGATGATGCACGCCAAGGCCGTCGTAACGATCAGCGAATACAACCGGCGCCAACTTGTGAATTTGCTCGAGCCGGCAGCGAGGAGCAAAGTGCATTGCATCTACAACGGGGCAGACCTGAGCCAATACCAGTGTCGGGCGTCTGGCGAAGGGCGTAAGGGCCCTCCAGTGATCCTCGCGGTAGCCAGGTTGATCGAAAAGAAAGGTCTCGGCGATTTGATCGCTGCCTGCCACATCCTTCTCGAGCGCGGCCGCTCATTCCGAGTCGAGATTATTGGCAGAGGCCCGCTCAGGCCGGCGCTTGGCGCCCGGGCTGTCGAACTGGGGCTAGGAGATCGCGTGAAGTTCTTTGGAGCGCAGCCGCAAGAGTTCGTTCGTGAGGCATACCGGCGTGCCACCTTGTTCGCGCTGCCGTGTGTTGTTGCTGCGGGAGGTGATCGCGACGGCATTCCCACGGTACTGCTGGAAGCCATGGCGAGCGGAGTACCCGTTGTTTCGACAACCGTTTCTGGAATTCCGGAACTTGTCGAGTCCGATTGCGACGGGCTACTTGTGCCGCCGGGCTGCCCCGCGAAGCTCGCTGACGCGCTGGACCAGATTTTGCTTGATCCCCATCTTGGCGAAAAACTGGCGCGCGCCGGACGCATAAAAGTGCGCGACCGATTTTCGACCAATCGCAGTGCAACGCAATTGCTCAGACTATTTCAGCCCGAAGGAAGCTATGAAGATTCTCTACCTGTGCTTTGATCCGAGCATTGATTTAGGGGGGGAGACCGGCGGTTCCGTACACATACGCGCAATGATCCGCGCGTTGACAGAACTGGGTCACGAGGTCATGACGATATGTAGTTGCGTCAGCCGCCAGCAGTGGGTTGAGTCCCAGGTGGGCGGAAGGGTGACATCTTGCGCCACCTCCGGCTGGAACGACTCGCTGGGAAGCGCGATCCGAAGAGCCAATCGGTTCTTGCAGCGGCAACCTCGCCATTATACCGACGCCGTGCGTTTCTTACACAATGCACGGTTCTCTAGAACTGCCGCAGCGGCTGTGCGACGATTCGCCCCAGACTTCATTTACGAGCGCTACAGCTTGTGGGGATTGCCCGGTCTTTGGACCGCCAAACGTTGTCGTTTGCCATTTGTCCTCGAGGTGAACGCGCCACTGGTCTACGAACAACAGCGCTATCGCGGGGGGATGATCTGCTCCTCGCTGGCGCGCCGGATCGAGGGTCTCGTGTGGCGAGGTGCCGATCTCGTGATTGCAGTTTCCGAAGCGCTGGCGAGTCACCTCACGGAAGCGGGCGTGAACTCGACCCATGTGCAAGTCCTGCCCAACGGCGTGGATGCTCGGTGGTTTATGGCGGATGCCGAGAGCCTTCGCGCGCGGAAACATGCGGATCTGGAAAACTGCTTTGTCATCGGCTTCGTCGGCAGCTTCAAGCCGTGGCATGGAGCGGATTTCTTGCTGGCTGCTTTTGAAGACTTCCATCGTATCGAGCCGTCATCCCACTTGCTCTTGATTGGAGACGGCCCACTGAAGAGCAATCTGCAGGACCGCGCGCGGCAAGCAGGTCTGGAAAAAGCCGTCACATTTACCGGTGTCGTGGCCCATGACGACATTCTCCGATACCTGGCGACGATGGACGTGGCCGTGGCACCCTATCCAGCCATCGAGAACTTCTATTACTCGCCGCTCAAACTTTTCGAATACATGGCCGCAGGACGGGCGGTGGTGGCGAGCCGCACAGGCCAGGTAGCTCAAGTCATCAACCACTGTGTGAGCGGTCTGCTTTATGAAGCAGGCGACCGGGCGGGCCTTGTGAACTGTCTCTACCGGCTGGCGGAAAACCCTACCTTCGGGGAGGAACTAGGCAGAAACGCCAGAAGCGCTAGCCAAGCTTTTACATGGGAGCGAAATGCAGCGCGTGTCGTGGAGTGGGCCGAAGCGAAGGTAGTGCAAGGCCGCTTGAGGACTGTGTGTGCTTGACAAGCGACACCCCAAGAATTCGAGGGCATGCGGATTATGACACTGAGAAAACTCGACAGTACTTCTGAAACATTTCTGAAGGCCTTCCTAGTCGGCGAAGGGCGAAGAATTACTGGAGTGAGCCGAAATCCTGCTGGACGAGGGGCTGCGAGAACTCGCGGGGTATGAAGATGGAAACTAGGTTGGAATTCGTCTCAGACACGGTGGTTCCTGACCCTTCGGGGCTCGCAGCCGTTCTCGACTCGGGGGAATGGAGAAGGCATCTTCGTGAGCTTGCGTACGCGCACTGGGGGGCGCGCTGCGTGAACGATACCCAGACGCGGCTACTCAAATTGCAAATGGGCAACCGATGCACGCTGGAAATTGTCATCGGAACGGAGAGGGGCTGGCATTACCTGATCGGAAAGATCTACTTGCGAGACCGTGCCGACGTGTTCGAGGCCATGAAGAAGATTTGGCAGGCGGGCTTGAACCGGGAGGCGGAGTTCTGGATTCCTAGTCCCATCACCTACCTGCCCTCTTTGCGCCTACTTCTGCAGGAGAAGGTCGAAGGCATGCTCGCCAAGCGCGTGTTTCTTGATGGAAATCCAGGCGAGTGCGCGGAGGCCGCGGAGCGGTGCGCCCTGTGGCTTGCACGGTTTCAGGCTCTTGCGCCGCGGCAGGGCAAGATTATGGACGTCCAGAGAATTCTGAGGCACGGCGAACGCAGGGTGCGCTTTATCGTCGAGGCGCGCATGCCCTTTGCATACAAGGCGCGCAAACTACTTGAGCGTCTGGCTGTCTCTCCGCCAGCCCTCGAGATGATGTGCGCGGGGCACGGCGACTACAAGCCTGAGCATCTGTTCCTCCTTTCTCAACACTGCACAGTAGCGTTCGACTGGGACTGTTATGACATTGCCGACCCCTGCCGCGACGCGACAATGTTCCTTATCTATCTCGAGCGCCTCGCCCTAGGCGCGCTTGGCGCAGTGCGGAAACTGGAAAGCGCCTCCCAGGCATTTTTGAAAACGTACCTAGCTGCCTCGCAGCCTGGCGTTGAGGTTCGCCTGCGCTTCCATAAGGCCGCGCTCTACTTACAGGAAGCGAAGCGCGACGTGGGAGAACAGCATCCCGGATGGTTCGAGAGAGCCGAAATCATGCTGGACCAAGGTCTTCGGGAACTCGAACTGTAGGTGAAACGCATGCTCGAACTCATCACAACACCTGTGGATCGCGGAAATCCGGCGCTCGCTGCTCTATTCGATCAAGAAGAATTGGCAAAAGAACTTGATTTGTTCACCCATGCGCATTGGAAATCGGACTCCCCGCAAGAATTTCGAGCGCGCGTGCTGCGATGGCACACCGGAAACCGGTGCACGCTAGAAATCGCCCGGAAGAACGGAGGCATGTCTCCAGACTTGATCGGCAAGATTTACGCCGTGGAACGCCCCGACATTTACGAATACTTAGGAGAACTAGAACGCGCAGGCTTCGATCGGACTTCGAAATTCTCGACTCCGCAGGCGTTGGCCTATGTGCCTTCTCTTCGGCTCCTTCTGCAAGAAAAAGTTCAAGGGTTGGCGGTTCGAGAGGTCTTCCTGGGTACCGACCCGCACCTGCAGGTTGAGGCTGCCAGGCGTTCGGCACTTTGGCTGGCACGTTTCCAAGATGTGGGTCCAAAGAGGGGCCCGGTCACTTCGCTGCAGGCGCAGTTCGCACAGCTAGAGCGCTGGGCAGGTCGGCTGGCTCCCCTTGGCGGCCTGTTGGCAGAGAAGTCGAAAGAGCTTTTCAGGCGATTGAAGGCTGAACTTCCAAAGCTGGGCGGCACGGAAGGTCTAGCTGGCCACGGCAGCTACAGCCCAGACCACGTCTTGCTAACAAACAGCCAGACGGTGACGGTTGACTGGGACGGATATGACGTGGCGGACCCCGCCCGTGACGTCGCGAGATTTGTCGTGGCAACTGAGCGCCTGGCGCTTGGCCATCTCCACTCGATTTGCGCGCTCAACTGGTTGGCCGATGTATTCCTCGAAACCTACGTAGGGGAGAGGGGCACAGAGATATTGCCGCGACTTCCCTTTTACAGGGCTGCGATGTGTTTGAAGCTGGCCAAGTACTGCGCGATGAAGGCTCAGGTTCCCCGTTGGGAGAAGAAAGTTGCGGCCATGCTAGATGAAGGGATTCAAGTTCTGAGGAATTGAGGCCTAAAGGATTCGCATCAGTCCAGCCCCTGCACAAAGCGCCTTAAGGTGCTCCTGGGAAGCAGATGCGAGAAGCTGCAGCGGGTAATTTCAAGGGTGACAACTCTTATGCCGGTCAGTTCTATGGTAGGCGAAACGATACGAGAGGATAGACGAAAGCCTAGGGTTTTTTGTGCGGTGGGAACAGAAGCATCTGGCACCCGCGCCGCCGTCCCCGACGATCCTGCTCTGCCGGGATTGGCATTGCTCAATTATCCGGAGCAGCTTCTAGCGGTGTTGACCCCGCTATTGCGTAGCCGTTTGGGAAGCCGCATCGAGCTGACGCACGACCGTCTGTTCGTTCACCGCTACATTCCCGGGAAGCGCTGCATTGTGAAATTGGAAGTGAAGATGCGCGCTGCGCCTGGGATGCCGGGTAAGCGCCATTGCTTTTTTGCGAAGTTCTACACAGCCGGTCATGGAGCGCGTGTTTATAAGAATTGTCAGCGGCTCTGGCATTGCGGCTTCTCGCGAGGGCGATTCACTATTGCGGAGCCGCTGGCTTACCACCCGACCTGGCAGGTTCTGGTCCTGAGCTGGGAGGACGGCCCGTCTCTCCGCGATATTGTTCCTGCCGGACAGGGCGCTCTTCGAGCCGTGGAAGGAGCAGCCAAGTGGCTGCACCGACTGCATACCTGCGGTTTTCGTGGCGGGCGTATTTACAGCTTCTCGCGCCACCTCCATATGCTCGACGTCCGGAAGCGCAGCCTGACTTCGGTACATCGAGAGACCGGACGTGCCTTTGGCGATGCTTTAAACCACATTAAGCATCGGTTTCTGAGGTTCGAGCCGCTGACGTGGGCCCCCACACACCGCGATTTTTCCCCGGAACACCTCATCCTGGAAGGCCGGCGTTTCACCGGATTGGATTTCGATGAGTTTTGCCAATATGATCCTCTGTTCGACGTAGCCCACTTTGTGGCCCACTTGCGATTTCTGGCCCTGGTTTCGTCCGGGGCGATCCATTCACTGGACGCGCTCGCCGCCCGGTTTGAGGATTCCTATGCCTCGGAGTCCGCTTGTTTTTCCGTCTCGAGGCTACGCCTGTTTGCAGCCATTGCTTACCTGAAACTCGCATATGTCGAAGCGGTGGTGCGCCGCAATCGAGACGGGAAGCATGTAGTCAACGCGCTGCTCGAGGAAGCTGGGCGGTTTGCGGAGTCGGAAAATTGAGTGTGACGCAATCCCATGGGGAACCGCGCACACAGGCCGCAAATCGCGGCAAAAGCCGCAGGCTCGAAAGTCCGCACAGAAGTTTTTGAATGGAGGAGACACCCGAGAAATGTTTCGTCAATCCAACCCTGAGAGTGCCGAAAAAAGAAACTTTCGTTACTTTCTGCGTCTTCTTCGTGCCCACTGGGGGAGGATCGTCCTTGCGCTCCTAGCCATGGTGCTCGACTCCCTGCTGACCGTCATGCGTCCCTGGCCTCTCAAGGTCGTGATTGATCGAGTGCTTTCGCATAAACCAAGTCGCGCGCCTCTGATCCACGCATGGTTGGACAGCGCGCCATTTACGAAGATGCAAATCCTGTACGGTTCTTGCGCGGCCGTACTCTTCATCGCGCTCATCACCGGTCTAACCACATACTGCTACACACGCCTCCTCGGCAATGTCGGACAGCGCTTTGTCTTTGATTTGCGGCGGGACCTGTTCGCCCACATGCAACGCTTATCCCTGCGTTTCCACGACACCCAAAAGACAGGCGACCTGACCACGCGGTTGACCTCCGACATTCAATCGATTCAAGACTTTATTGCGAACGGCGTCATCGTTTTCGGCAGCAACACGCTGTTGCTGACCAGCATGGCTATCCTGATGTTCTGGCTCAACTGGAGGTTCGCTCTCGCTACTCTCTCGATCGCCCCGCTGATGTTCTGGATAGTTTATCGCCACAAGCGCCTCATCAAGCGCGCCACTCGCAAGGCACGCGCCAGCACGGGACTGCTGGCTTCACTCGCCCAGGAAACGCTGGCCTCCATTCGCATCGTGCAGGGGCTGGCGCAAGAGGACCAGATCGACGAGCGCTTCCAGGTGCAAAGTGAAAGCAGTCTTCAGGCGTTTCTAGAGAGCGTGCGGTATCAGGCGCGAATCGCGCCGGTGGTGGATTTCTTGGCGGCCATAGGGCTGACCATAATGATGTGGTACGGGGCCAGGAGCGTTCTCGCCGGTCAGCTCACAACCGGGGACGTGGTCATTTTCTTTGCCTACATGAATAACTTCTACTCCCCCATGAAGGCCATCTCACGTTCGGCAAATACCTTCACCAAGGCCAGCGTAGGCGCCGAGCGAATCGTGGAGGTTTTGCAATATCGGAGTGAGGTCAGAGACCGGAAACGCTCACGGCCGGCTCCGAAATTCTTCGGCGGCATCGAGTTTCGGGACGTGTCATTTGAGTACGAGCCCGGTGTAATAGTTCTCTCTGATATCAACCTTTGCATCTCGCCGGGAGAGAAACTGGCGATCATAGGGCCGTCCGGGGTGGGAAAGAGCACCCTGGTGAGCTTCGTTCCTCGCTTCTACGACCCTTCCGCGGGCACGGTCCTGATCGATGGAGTAGACATCCGGAATTATTCCCTTCACTCGCTCCGCGAGCAGATCAGTATGGTCCTCCAAGACTCGTTGCTTTTGAGCGGTACCATCCGGGACAACATCGCCTTCGGCCGGACCGACGCAACTGACGACGAAATCTGCGCCGCCGCCGTAACGGCAAACGCAGACGAGTTCATTCGCCGGCTTCCGGAGGGCTACGAGACCCCCGTGGGTGAAAGGGGAACCACTTTATCCGGCGGGCAAAAGCAGCGCATCGCCATCGCCCGCGCCGTGTTGCGCGACGCACCCATTTTGATTCTCGACGAGCCTACAAGCGGTCTAGATGCCGTCGCCGAACGCACTGTCATCAACGCTCTGGAGCGTGCGGCGGCCGGACGCACCACGCTCGTCATCGCCCACCGTCTCAGCACCGTGCGCCTTGCGGACCGCATTATCGTCATCGACGGCGGGCAAATCGTTGAGGAAGGCACCCACGAAGAGCTACTGGCTCAAAAGGGCCGATACGCCTATCTTCATCAGCTTCAGGTTTCTGGGCAGGGGCCCACTGTCTTCACTACTTCTGAGGAAAGTCGAGAACTACGATGATCTTACGACACCTATGCTCTCTCATTATCCTGGCGGCCGTATTTTCCATGGAAACGGCAGCTCAGAACACAGGAACCGTGAGGGGAGTCGTCGATGGACCCGACGGCACGGCCGTGCCGGATGCCAGTGTTGCGCTGACCAAGGCAGGGGGAGGGCAGCCCCTCACCACGACGACCGACGAGGAGGGTGGATTTGCACTCAAAAATGTTCCTGAGGGCGAGTACATGCTGCGAGTAAACGCTCCCGCCTTCAAGGAAGCGCAAATGGCCGTCACCTTAGGTCCTGCGGCACTTCGGCCCATCCGCGTGAAATTGAAGATATCGAGTGTCGCCGAGAAGGTGACCGTAAGTGCTGGCGATCAGCCGGTCCTTCTTGCGGAAGAGAATCACAACGACGTTCAGTTCAATGAGCATATGACAATGAACGTGCCGACGAAGAATGGAGACCCGCTGGCTGTACCCTCCCTATTTCTTGCCCCCTCGGTGTTCGGCAACGGCTCCAGCAGCCCGCAAATCGTCGTGGATGGAGTTGTGACCAGCTCCCTCGACCTCCCCTCGTCGAGCGTGAAGAGCGTGGCCGTAGACCAAAATCCCTATTCGGCCGAATTTGGCCGACCGGGCAAGGGGCGGTTGGAGGTCACGACCAAGCGCGGGGTCCGCAGCCGCTACCGAGGCAATATCGTCGCGATATTTCGCAATTCCGCACTGGACGCGAGGAATGCTTTTGCTTCGGTTCGTCCTCTCCAACAGCGCGGGATAGGCGAGGCGGAACTCGACGGGCCGATTTCAAGTACCGCAACCTTCCTCCTGTCAGCACGCTACCACGTGTTCAACGACAGTTCGGTTGTTTCCGCAGTGACGCCGTTGGGACCTCTGACAGAGAACGCCAGAGCTCCCGTGCGCAGTCTGCACTTGTTTGGCCGAATCGACGAGCGCCTGAGCCCCGTGCACAGAATATCTGTATTGTACAAATTTCTCGACCGGACGCTCGACAATCAGGGGATTGGCGGTTTCAACCTGCCCGAACAGGCAACAAACATCTTCAACCACGAGAACGAAGTCAAAATTCTGGAAACCGCGACGCCGTCAGCCAGCGTTTGGAACCAAGCGCGCTTGACCTACAAGCAGGATCGGCAAAGCACTGCCAGCGTCAACAACCAGCCCGCGCTCCTGGTGCTTGGCTTCTTTAATTCCGGCGGTGCGCAGATTTCCAATCGCGTAACAGAACAGATGGGAGATGTTGAAGACGTAGCTTCCATCTTCCACGGCAGGCACGCTTTCCATTTTGGTGGCGGAATCCGAACGAGATTCTTTAGCGCCGAGGACAGCTCGAATTTCGGCGGCACGTTTACTTTTTCAAACCTGAGTGACTACGAGAACGGCATGCCTGCCCGTTTTACGATGAACACGGGCAACAACCCCACAGTGAATTTCGCTCAGCATGAGTTCTTCATGTTCTTTGAAGACGACATCCGCGTGCGGCCTTCGTTTTCCGTTATGCTCGGGTTGCGCCATCAGTTCCAATCAAACGTGTCCCGTTACAAGAACTTCGCTCCGCGGCTCGCCTTCGCCTATGCTCCGGGGAAAGGACAAACCGTCCTCCGGGGGGGCTTCGGCATTTTCTACGAGCGGCAACCCGTGCTCATGGAGCAACAAAGCCTTCTATATGGCGGGTCAGCTATCCGCCAAATCGTCATTTCCAATCCCAGCTATCCGAACCCATTCCTTTCAGGAGTAACCCCTGGGCAGGCCACGCCCAGTATCGTGACCATTGACCCTGGTATCCGCCTTCCTTATCTCCTGCAGGGAAGCCTGGCGGTTGAGCGAAGGTTGGGGCGCGGACGGAATTTTCTTACCTTGGAATTAATGACCGTGCGTGGTGTGGGACTCTACCGCACGCGAGACGTCAACGCTCCCCTCCCGGGAACCATGATTCTTCCGGATCCCCACTTCATCAATATTAATCAATTCGAGTCTTCGGCAACGTCACGAAGCTATAGCGCTGCCATAACCTACAAAGGCCATTTCCGCAAAGCGGACGTCGTGGCTCAGTACACCCTGTCGCGCAGTTTGGATAGCGCGAGCAGCATGTATTCTCTTCCCGGCAATAACTATGACTTGCAGGGCGAATGGGGACGCTCGAACTACGACCGCAGGCATCGCCTCAATCTTGTGTTCCTATACAGTCTGCCTGCGGGCTTCCGCGCGGCCGGTATCCTAAACGCGTGGTCCGGTCTCCCGTACAACATTACTACTGGAACGGACCCCGACGGGGATAACGTCTTCAATGATCGGCCGCCCGGGCTGCGGCGCAATGCTGGCCGGGGGCCCGGGTACACGGACGTCGATTTCAGACTGGCGCGGCGCTGGCGCCTGGCACACAGAGAGCACCCGCCCTCCATTGAGTTCGCAGTGGATGCTTTCAACGCCTTGAACCATGTCAATTTCCCGAATTACGTTGGCACGATGAAGTCGACGTTCTTCGGACTGGCCAATGTGGCCGAACCCGGGCGGCAGCTCCAGCTGAGCCTGCGATTCCTCTTCTGAGCTGGTTGACAAGTGTTCTCGATGACGCGCTCTTCCCGCTGGCGGTGCTTTCTTCCTTCTCGACTTGCGAAGCGAAAGACGTTTCCCAACAGCACGCGCCAGTCGATTTTTGGAAGCATTGAACGATCGAGTCGTCTAGACGAGATTGCCGCGCCCCTTGACTCTCGGAGCGGTAAACACAAGAAGCTTGGGATTCCGCATTGCGGCTTGCCTTCCAAACAACCACTTACCTCATGCCCTCTGGTGCCCCTGGCCCCGACACGTTCGACTGGAGAGAGCAACCAGCGGAATACGAGCACCTCCTGTACTGAGGGTAAGCCAGGTTAGACCCAACCCTTGGCCTTCGGTGGTGGTCAGTTTGAACAAACTGACCCACTACCTGGCCTTCAGAACAGTAGACACTTCGGAAAGTAAGAGTCTAGACTTCAGGAATCCAGCCCTCCAAGAGACGAGCCAGAACAGGCTGCCTCGCTACAGTTTTTCTCCGGTTAGTTGCTCCTCCCCATCCCAGATGCCGCGTGCCGGGGAACACTTTGAGACATGAGGATACGGACATGAATCGTTTGGGCGTGGTTTTGTCTCTGTTGCTTCTCGCCGTTGGGATTGAGAGTGCTGGATGTGCAGGAAATGTCGCCAGCTCAAATCCCCCTCCAGTGGGGCCTTCGATCACGACGCAGCCAGCCGGCCAGACGGTGACGGTGGGGCAGACCGCCACGTTCATGGTGGTAGCAACGGGCACCGCGCCGTTGAGTTACCAGTGGCAGAAGAATGGGGCGGCCATCAGTGGAGCCACGTCAGCCAGCTACACTACGCCCGTGACGACTTCCGCGGACAATGGCGCGCAGTTCCGCGTAGTCGTCAGCAACTCCGTGGGAAGTGTGACCAGCAGCGCGGCCACGCTTACGGTGAATGCGACGGCAGTGGCGCCTTCGATCACGACGCAGCCAGCCGGCCAGACGGTGACGGTGGGGCAGACCGCCACGTTCACGGTGGTGGCAACGGGCACCGCGCCGTTGAGTTACCAGTGGCAGAAGAATGGGACAGTCATCAGTGGGGCCACGTCAGCCAGCTACACTACGCCCGTGACGACCTCGGCGGACAATGGCGCGCTGTTCCGCGTAGTCGTCAGCAACTCCGTGGGGAGTGTGACCAGCAGCGCGGCCACGCTTACGGTGAACCCGACCCCAGTGCTCCAAATCACCACTACCAGTCTACCTGCTGGCCGGATACAGGCAGCCTACAGCGCGACGCTGCAGGCCACAGGCGGCACGCCCCCCTACACCTGGTCTCAGCCCTCGGGCCAACTTCCCCCCGGGCTCACCCTGGCCCCCTCCAGCGGAATCATATCTGGCACGCCAACTACCGCCGGCCAGTTCACCTCCACCATCCAAGTACAGGACACTGTCGCGCAAACGGCCTCCGCCAGCCTTGCCATCACCATCAATACAGCCGCGGTTGCTCCCTTCGGCCATATCATTATCGTTGTGGAGGAAAACACAAACTACTCCAGCGTGATCGGCACTACCGCTATGCCTTATCTCAATGGCCTCATCAGCCAGTACGGCCTCGCCACGCAATATTACGGCAACACGCATCCTTCTATTGGCAACTATTTGATGCTCGCCACTGGCCAAGTCCTGACGAACGACGACAACCAGACGCCTTCAAGCTTCCCCGTTTCGGTCGACAATGTTGTGCGCGAACTCGTTGCCGCGGGTAAGACGTGGAAGTCCTATGCCGAAGACTTGCCTTCGGTCGGCTACACTGGCGGCAACACGGGGAACTACGCCGTGCGCCACAATCCTCTGGCCTACCTGACGGACGTGCAAAACAGCCCGACGCAAGTACGAAATCTCGTCCCCTTCACCCAATTTGCCACCGATCTGGCCAGTGGCACCCTTCCCGAGTATTCGTTCATTGTTCCGAACCTTTGCAACGACGCGCATGATTGCAGCATCACCACCGCGGACACTTGGCTCCAGACCCACATCGATCCGCTCATCAAGAGCGCACTGTTCCAGAAAGACGGCTTGCTCATCATCACCACCGATGAATCGGATAACGATAATACGCATGGCGGTGGTCGTATCGTCAACGTGCTCATCTCCGCAGCCTCAAAAGCCGGCTACCAGTCCACGACTCTGTACCAGCACCAGAGCACTCTGCGCCTTATGCTCGGAGGCCTCGGCGTCACGGTCTTTCCCGGTGCCGCCTCAAGCGCGCCGACTATGGGGGAATTCTTCAACAACGTCACGCTGCCGTAGTAGTGAAATTAGCCGCAGAGAAGAAACTGCGCATTGAAGCCAATAGCATCTGGCCCTTCATAGATGTACCGGAAATCCAGGCGTTCTTCTCGGAATGAGATGGGCATAAAATCGCTGGTTAAACGAGGCCATTCGCGCTATTCGATCAACGGCAAGTTCGAGGGGAGCGAGTTGGCTGCGTTTCACGGCCAGAAAGGAGCGGTGACCATCCGGGGACAAGTAAAGAATATCTCTGACGGCGGGTTCTGCCTGCTTGCGACCTCACGCGCCTAGAGAGTCGGTTCTTCTTCAGGGCCAGCTCAAGCTAGCTGAGCTAGCTCGCTTTCCTGCCCAGATCCCCACGCTGGTTCAAGTCCGTTGGGTAGACCGCCCGTCTCGGAGCCGGCACTACCGAATCGGCCTCCAATACGTAATCTGAGGGATCGCTCCTTGCCTCGGGCAGGTAAAAACCGGTTTGTGGTCATGGACTGCGGGTTAGCCGCCACAGCAATCTAGATAGCCATCAGCCGCTCGTATGGGTGTGCGCGATTCACTGCGTCATCTTTCGAAATCTGCAGGATTTTGGCCAGGACTCCAGACCGGTCATAAGCTCCCGTCTTGAACATGACAAATCTCAAACAAGTCTTCGCGGTATTCGGACTGATGTGCATCCGGCTGGCGATCTGCCTGGTTGTATATCTCTGCATCAGAAGCTTGAGGGCCTCGGTTTCGCGCGGCGTCAAGCGACATTTCTGACTGATTCTCGAGAGATCAAACGACGCTCGGTGGTTCCTCTCGAGCAACACAGCCAAGGTTGGTCCCGTGCCGTTCTCCAAATAGGAATTCAGCGTGAACACTTGGACTTGATAATGTCTTTTCCCGGAAGCAAATTCATTGGGAAATTGCGAGCACAACGAACCTTTTTGCTTGGGGAGCAGCGAGTCCATCGTGCGCACAGAGAATAGCCAAGACTTTCATTCCTGGGCGGGCTTTCAGGGTAACAAAGGATGGAAACAGCCTCTTCGTTGACGTAAAGGGGCCGCCGCAATGTGTCCAACAACAAAAGCCCTGGGGAATCGGGATTTGCTCTTTCAACTGCTGAGATACCGACTCGATCGCCCCCGCACTTGTCTCGGCCTGCGGTTTGGATAAATCACTGCCCTGGTCTGCGGACGCACGCGCGTCGTGTCTTAGTGAAGGATGCTTCTTATGGGCGTGGCCCGGGTCACCCGCTAAGAATTCTCGCATGACCAGACTCCCAAGCGGTCGGCTGTTTAGCGAAAATGCTGCTGGGATAGCCAGGTAACTGTAACCTAGCATCGTGGCCAAAACTCCGCAATCCCTTGGACCCAGGAACCAGGAACACCCAGGAACCGCGAATCAGGAAGCTGTGGAAAATGTTGTAGAGAAAAGACCTGATGACCTCGTTCTTTTTCGTCACTTTCTTCGCTTTGCGATAAAGCCAGCGTAGTATGAAAAATAGCCGAAGTGGAACAATAGCGGGCTGCCGTCTAATGGACGCCTTGTTTTCGTTGTTCCGGTTGGCCAGAGTGGGTAGACAAGGTCAGGCCACCGAGCGCCGGTGGCATCAGGGCCATGACAGAATCCGCAGGATTGCTGGAACTGTTTGAGTCCGCGCTCGACTGCCGGGTCTTGAGAAACAGCCTGTGACCAAGCCTCGGAGTTCCATAGACCAAAGAAAAAAAGGATCGCTGCGTAAAGAATTGCAGCTTTGGCAAGCTTTCCTCGCCATGCAGGCCGATTCGTACGCTCCTTCATTCCTCACTCTTCTGACAATTCCCAGGCATGCCCGACGCATTTTCTCATGCAGCAGCCAACCACTCAAAACTAACGGGCAGACGTTCGGTCCACTTCCCTCCCCCGTCACCATCGCCTTCACGTGACTCGCCGAAGTTTGAGATCTCGTTGCTTCCATCCTAGCTGCCGTTGCTCTTGTTACCCATCGAGCCTGTCTGGTC
>Ga0137412_10000859_pt1 | contig 22674 bp, 19 predicted proteins | sample CZODoug2_1_16fun_FD_122160 | JGI IMG/M metagenome (GOLD analysis project Ga0137412, IMG submission 122160) | Vadose zone soil fungal communities from Angelo Coast Range Reserve, California, USA - CZODoug2_1_16fungal (Hybrid Assembly) | ecosystem: Environmental > Terrestrial > Soil > Vadose zone... | reverse complement strand
CGACCTGGGACAGGGCCCGGGCGCGCTCGTGGAACGGAGTCTTGAGCAGCGGCTGCTTGAAATGGGGTACGGCAGTCTCAGTCATGGTGATTTCACGTCGTTCCCCGAGGCCAATATCTGTCGCGCGGCATTTCGCCCGGCAACGCCCATGACACCGCCTCCCGGATGACATCCTGCTCCGCACAGGAACAAACCCTCGAGCGGTGTACGGTACTGGGCGGCTCCCGGAACCGGGCGAACCATCAAGAATTGATCGAAGGCCAGATCCCCGTGATGCCAGTGTCCGCCGCTGATGCGAAACTCCCGTTCCATATCGACCGCGGTCAGCAACTCCGCGCCGATGATGCTGCCGCGAAGACCGGGGGCAAACCGTTCCAGTGTGTCCAATGCCGTGTCCGTGAAGCGTTGCCGGCCATTGTGCCAACCCTCCTTGAGCGCATACGGCGCATATTGCACGATGGCCGACAGCACATGCTGCCCGGCGGGCGCCAGCGTCGGATCGTTGACCGTCGGAACGGTGATTTCCATGACCGGCGCCGCCGAATACTCGCCGTACTTCGCATGATTGTACGCGTGTTCGATGTGCTGCAGCGACGGCGCAATGAGCAATCGGCCCCGCAAGGCCGCCTCGCTTGCGCCGCTGAACGACGGCGCGCGATTCAGCGCCAGATGAAGCTTGGCGGCGAGCCCACGGCTGCGAATGTGGTTGACGCGACGGACGAAGCCGGTGTCGAGATACCGCGCTCCCAGCAGGCGCAGGAATGTGGTCTTGGGGTCGGCGCTGGAGATCACGCACTGCGCGCCGATGATCTCGCCGGACTCGAGCACGATGCCGGCCGCGCGATCGTCTTCGACCCGAATGCCGGCCACCGGAGCGCCGGTGCGAATCGTGGCACCCGCCGCACGCGCCGCCTTCGCGAGCGCATCGCAGAGCGCCCCCATCCCTCCCTTGGGCTGGGACAGCCCGGCGGCGCCCGCCGCGGATTCCGCGGCCAGGCGATACAGCAGCGTCAATACCGTGCCGGGCGACCGCGGGCCGAAGTTGGCGCCGAGCACGGCGTCGAATCCCAGCGCTCCCTTGAGAGCGGCCGATTCGAAGTTCTCCTCGAGCAAGTCATAGACGTTCATGCCGCCGATTCGCAGCAGCTCGCGCATGTCGCGCCTTCCCAACTTGCGGATTTCCCAGCCCATCCTCAGCAGCGCGAGACGATCGGTCCATCCCACCGTACCCAAACGCGGCGGCACGCGGGAGAACATGGGCGCGAGCGCTGCGGCGAAGCGCCGCATGCGCGCCGTATAGGCCGCATAGGCCTGCGTATCCGCGGCGGACAGACCCTGCTCCGTCCCGTCCGGAGTCAAGCTCAAGCGAGCGCCGCCCGGCACCAACGCCGTGCTCGCCATTCCCTGCGCCGCCCATTCGAGTCCGTGCGACGCCAGCTGCAATTCGCGCAGCAGATCGGCGGGCATGAGATGCAGCAAGTGCGCCCCGGCCGAGACGCGGAAACCGGGCGCGAATTCTCGCGTCAGCGCTGCGCCGCCCACCTGCGCTGCCGCCTCGAGCACCAGCACCGACCGGCCGCCTCGGGCCAGCGTCGCCGCGCATACCAGGCCATTGTGACCGCCGCCGATGACGACGCAGTCGTAGCGCGATGCTGCGCCGGAGACCGCCGCGGTCAATGCGCCCGTCCAAGATCGCGCAGCACGGCGCGGGCGGCATTCGCGCCCGGCGCGCCCATGACGCCGCCGCCGGGATGCGTGCTGGAGCCGCACATGTATACGCCGCGCACCGGCGCACGATACTGCGCGTAGCCCGGCACGGGCCGGTTGAACAACAGCTGATCCATGGTCAATTCGCCTTGAAAGATATTGCCTTCGGTGAGACCCACCTCGTTCTCGATGTCCCAGGGCGTGCGAATTTCGGCGTGCAGAATCAGATCCTTGAAGTTGGGGCTGTGCTGCGCGATGGTGTTGATCACGGTATCGCCGAAGGCCTGGCGTTTTGCGGCATCCCACGGACCGTCGGCCAGCTCGTAGGGGCAATACTGGACGAACACGGACATATAGTGCTTGCCGTCGGGCGCCATGGTCGGATCGATCTGCGAGGGTATGAGCATGTCGATATACGGCGCCCGCGACCAGCGCCCATCCTTCCAATCGTCGTATGCGCGCTCCATCATTTCGAGCGTGTCGGTGACATGCATGTCGCCGCGAATACAGGGTGAGCCCTGCGGCAGCGCCGGAAAACGCGGCAGTCCATCCAAGGCGATGTTCAATTTTCCGGAAGACCCGCGAATCTTGAAGTTCTTCACCTGGCGCAGGAATTCTTCCGGCAGATCGTTCGCGTCCATCGTTTCGAGAAAGGTCCGGCGCACGTCCAGATTCGACACGACCAGCGGCGCGTGAATCTCCTCGCCGTCGGCCAGGGCGACTCCCGACGCACGGCCATTGCGCACCAGAATCCGCGCGACGGGCGCGGCGCTGCGGATGGCGCCGCCGCTGGCCTCGAACGACGCCCCGAGCGCCTTGCTGATCGCGCCCATTCCGCCGCGGGCAAAGCCCCAGGCGCCCACGGTGTCGTCGATATCGCCCATGTAGTGGTGCAACAGCACGTAGGCCGTACCGGGCGAGCGCGGCCCCAAGGCCGTGCCGATGATGGAGCTGCCGGCGAAATGCGCCTTGACGATTTCGCTCTCGAAATATTCGTCGAGAAAATCCGCGGCGCTCATGGTCCAGAAGCGCAGCGTGTCGTACATGCGCTCTTCGCCCAAACCATGGAAGCGCTTGCCCAGGTACAGCAACTCCATGAGGTCGCGCGGCTTGAACGAGGTGGGATCCGGCGGCTCGCGCATCAGCAGCGGTTTGATGAATTTGCACTGGCGCATGACATCGCGCGAGTAGCGGTCGTAGGCCTCGGCGTCGCGCTTCGAATGCCGCGCAATTTCCCGGCGCAGCGCATCGTGGTTGTCGTACATCGCCAGATGCCCCCCGCCCTGCATCATCGTGCAGCCCCCCTCATAGGGGATGACCTGCAGTCCATATTTCGGCAGTTCGAGAGTGCGGATGATCTCCGGCCGCAGCAAGCTGCACACGTAGGAGCAATTCGAGTACGTGAAGTCCTGATATAAGCGGCGGCTGACCGCCGCGCCGCCGATATACGGCTGGCGTTCGAGCACCAACACCTTGAGACCGGCGCGCGCCAGGTAGCATGCGGCAACCAAGCCGTTGTGGCCCGCCCCGACGATGATGGCGTCGAAGCCCGTGGAGTGTTTCACGTGGAGGTGACCGCGCTCAGGCCGGTACCCGGTGGGTGGCGCCGCTCGACTTCAGGGTCGCATCGACCGCAATTTCGAAGGCTTTCAATGTGTCGGCGAGGCAGGACTCATCGTGTGCCGCCGAGACGAACCAAGGCTCGCGCGAATCCGGCTCGCACAGCACGCCCTCGTCGTGCAGCACCTGCGCCATGGCGTCGTAGAAGGAATAGTCGCTGCCCTTCCAAGCGCGATAATTGCGCGGCGGTTCGTGCGCGAAATACAAGCCGCTCATGGAGGGGTGTCCGACGAAGCTATGAGCGATACCGCGGGCGCCGAGTACGCCGCGCATACCGTTGCGCAGGCGAGTGCCGTAGTCGGCGATCCGCTCCAAGGCGTCGGTTTCATCGAGGATCTGCAGGGTCTTCTCCGCCGCCGCCAGCGATATCGAATGCGCCGTGTAGGTCCCGCCGTGCGCGACGCCGCGGCCGATCTTGCGCATGATCTCCTCGCGCCCCGCCAGCACGGAAATAGGGTAGCCGTTGGCCACGGCCTTGGCGAAGGTGCAGAGGTCGGCCTTGACCCCGTACAGTTCCTGCACACCGCCGCGCGCGACGCGAAATCCGGTCTTGACCTCGTCGATCAGCAGCACCACGCCGTGTTTGTCGCACAGCGACCGCGCGGTCCGCAGATATTCCGGTTCGGCGGCAATGCCGAGGCAGTTGCCCATGATGGGCTCGATCAGCAGGCAGGCGATTCGATGCGAGAGGCGCTTGAACACATCTTCCAGCTGATTCGCATCGTTGGCCTGCACGAAGTGCGCAAAGCTGCGCGTGCTGAGGGGCACGCCCTCGCTGTACGGTTTCACTTCGGGGTCGCCGACCTGCGACCATTTGTCCATGGGCGTAAACCACATCGCCGCATCGAAGAGTCCGTGATAGCCGCCCTCGAGAATCACGTAATCGTCCTTGCCGGTGTAGGCGCGCGCCAGGCGCAAACCCGCCATGACCGCTTCGGTGCCCGAGTTGGAGAAGCGCACGAGTTCGGCGGCCGGCACCATTTTGGAAATGCGTTCGGCCACGGTGAACTCTCGTTCGGTGGACAAGGCGAATACGCCGCCCACCTCCATGCCGTCGCGAGCCGCTTCATCCACCTCGGGGTGTGCGTAACCCAGGATCGCGGGACCATAGCCCATCCGGTAGTCGACGTACTCGTTGTCGTCGAGATCGGTAATGCGCGCGCCCACGCCGCGTTTCACGTAAATGGTGCGGTCCTCTCCCCAGTAGCGGAAATTGGAAGCCACCCCGAGCGGCAGGCGTTTGACGGCGCGCCGAAAATGCGCGTTGTTCTTGGTCAGTTTTCTGGCCATGACGTCCCTCTTCTTCTGGTTCGGTGTCGACAGGATATGCGACCGTAACATTCGCCGAACGCCTCGTCCAGAAATATTATATGACCATATAATTTGCGCGCCCCGACCCGCCCCGGGCGGGCACCTTTCACGAGGCGGCCAAATCGCGCAACTACGCTGTCAGATCGATATTATCGGCTGAAAAACACCTTGTTGCGCCGCTCCGACTTGCCAACCGAGCATCCCTCGGCGTACATTAAATGACCATATAATCTCGCCGGGGAAATCCATGTCCAACCTGTCCGTCGCGAAGCGCGCCGACGAGGCCGCAAACGCAGTGCCGCACGCGTTGCCCGCCTGGGTTTACAACCACCGCGAGATGACCCGCCTCGAGCTCGAACGCATCCTGATGCCGAGTTGGCAGATCGTGTGCCACATCAATTCCATCCCCAAGCCGGGCGACTACCAGACGTTCGATTTGGGTCCGGAAAGCGTCATGGTTTTGCGCGATCGCGATGGCTCGATACGCGGTTTCCACAACGTCTGCCGGCATCGCGGCGCGCGTCTGTTGGACGGCTCGGGAAGCTGTCCCGCCACCATTACCTGCCCCTATCACGGTTGGACGTACCGCCACGACGGCGGTCTGATCGGCATGCCCGTGCGAGAGAGTTTCCCGGGGCTCGACCGCGCCGAACATGGTCTGCGTCCCGTGCGTACGGATATTGCCTTCGGTTTCGTCTTCGTCTGTCTGGCCGGCGACCCGCCGCCGGTGTCGAAGGCCTGGGGCAAGTTGGCCGACGAACTCCTGCCCTATCGGCTCGAAGACATGGTGCCGTTGGAGCCTATTTCCCAAGAGACTTGGAACGTCGATTGGAAAATCGCCATGGATAATTATCTCGAGTCGTATCACGTGCCCATCGGCCATCCGGGGCTGTATCGCATGTTTACCCCCGACTACGAGGACCAGGCCTCGGTGCCTGGCGTCGCGCGCGGCATCAGTTGGCTGCGCGAGACAGAGTCGCCGCGTTGGTCAGAGGGCCTGTATCAACGGTTGATCGGCCGCGTCACCGCACATTTGCCCGAAGCTCAGCGACGCTGTTGGCGTTTCTACAGCGCGCTGCCGAATTTAGGACTGGACGTGTATCCCGAGCGGATGGATTTCTTCCAAGTGTTGCCCGATGGTCCGGGCAGGTGCATCGTTCGCGGCGGCGTGTTTGGTCTACCCGACGAGCGCCGCGAAATGCGCGCGATCCGCTACCTCAGTTCGCGCATCAACACGCAGGTGAACAACGAAGATAAGTGGCTCTGCGGCCGGGTACAACGCGGCCTGGCGTCCGGCAGCTACAAGCCGGGACCCCTGTCCCAACTCGAACGCTGGATGTTCGAATTCCACAACTTACTGCGTGAGCGCATTCCGGAATTTGCTCTGCCGGAGGCACCCAAACAGTTTGCTTGACGGCGGCCCGCGCAGCGCGGGCCGCTCGCCGGTCGGGACGCGCCGGCGCTCTAGCCCAGATTGATCCAAGCGGACTTCGTCTGCGTGTAGGAGATCAGACTCTCGACGCATTTGTCGCGGCCCTGGCCCGATTGTTTGTAGCCGCCGAACGGCTGGGTCATATCGCCGTGATCGAAGCAATTCACCCAAATGACGCCGGCTTCGAGGTCGCGGACGGTCTTATGAGCGACGCTCAAGTCGCGTGTCCACACCGCCGCCGCCAGCCCATAAATCGAGTCATTGGCCACGGTCAGCGCTTCCGACAAGCCGTCCACTTCGATGGCGGCTGCGACCGGCCCGAAGATCTCTTCTTGCGCGATGGTCATGCGGTTGTTGACGCCGGAGAACAGCGTGGGATTGACGAATGCCCCCGGCAGATCCGGCGAGCTGCCGCCGAACTCCAGACGTGCGCCCTCCGACTTGCCGCGGCTGATGTAGCTCATGACCCGCGAGCGGTGCGATGCGGTGACCAGCGGACCCAGGTTGGTGGTGGGATCGAGCGGGTCGCCGGCCCGGTACGCGTCCTTGCCGCGCTCGATGAATCGCGCCAGAAATTCCTTGGCGATCGGACGGTCGAGCAACAACCGGGAGCCCGCGTTGCACACCTCGCCCATGTTGCCGAAGATTCCGTTGATCGCGTAGGTCACCGCCGTATCCAGATCGGGCAAGTCCGCGAGGAATATTTGCGGAGTCTTGCCGCCGCACTCCAGGCTGACGCGCTTCATGTTGGACTGGCCGGCGTAAATCAGCATCTGCTTGCCGATCTCGGTCGAGCCGGTGAACGCGATCTTGGCCACATCATTGTGCAGCGCCAGCGCGGCGCCGGCGACTTCGCCCAATCCGTTCACGACATTGAACACGCCCGGCGGGCCGCCCGCTTCGATGAACAGCTGCGCCATCAGCAATCCCGACAGCGGCGATTGTTCCGCCGGCTTCAACACCACCGAATTCCCGGCGGCGAGCGCCGGCGCGACCTTCCAGGCAGCCATCAACAAGGGATAGTTCCACGGCACGATGCAGCCGACCACGCCCAAGGGCTCGCGCAAAATGTAGTGGAACGCGTCCGCGGCGGTCGAGGTGACCATTCCGTCGATTTTGTCGATCAGTTCGCCGAAGTACGCGAAATTCCGCGCCGCCGCCGGCACATCGATGGTCACCATGTCGGTGATCGGCTTGCCCATGCACAGGCTATCGAGCAGGGAAAACTTTTCGTTGTTCTCTTCCAGGAGCCGGCTGTACGCCGCCATGATTGCCATGCGGTCGCGCGGCGCCTTGCGGCTCCAAACGCGCGAGGCGAAGCTGCGTTTGGCTGCCGCCACGGCCAAATCGATGTCGGCCGCGGTGCCGGCGCTCACCTCGCACAGCGGCGCACCGGTGGCGGGATTCACCACGGTGAACCGGCCGCGCGCGACCGAATCCACGTATTGGCCGTCGATGAAATGCCGGGTTTCATAGCGCACGCCCGCGGCGCGGGTATGCCAATCTTTCGTGGTCAGGGACGTCAAATTCATGCGTAGTACTCCGGAAAAAAATCGCGATTGAGGTGAGTATAGTGAAATCCGTCAAAGGTCGTTCGGCGGCCGCGCGAGGCTCATCATCGGTATGAGCGTGACCAATTGCCGCCGGAACGCGGCCACAGCCGGTGCGGCCTGCGCCCCGTCCGCCGCCTCGTGGCCGAAAGTTACGATGCCTCGTTGCGTCGATTCCGCGACGGCGATCGCCGACGGCCGTGTGTACGGGTTCAGGCGCAATGCCAGATACTCCGCGGCGCGCGCGGGCCGGTCCGCCTCGCACCGGGTGTGCTCATGTCTCCGCAGCAGGCAGCGCCCGGGTCCGCTCGGCAGCACTTGCAGGATCGTGAATCCATCCGGCCGCAGCTCAATCCGGTGGTTCGGCGCCAAGAATCGCCGCTGCCAGCTGAAATTCGCGGTGGACCCCAACAGGCGCTTATACGAGCGGGCGCTCCAGCCATGCTCGTCCGCGTCGCGTGATCCGCTGCTCGTCGTCAATTCGAGCCACTGTTCGATCACGACCTTCCAATCCGCGGCAATCGCGGTCTCGACCGGCGGTCCGAGGGGCCGCGAGCCCGGCGGCGGCGAGAATTCAACCCAAAGATCTGCGACCGGCGGATCCGGCCGCCGGCGCCGTGCCGAGCGCACCAGATTCAAGTCGCCCAACACGCGTAAATCCAGAGTCGCGAGGTCTGCCGCGCCCTGCGCCCCGCGCCGTCTGCCGTCCAGCTCGAATTGCAGCCCATGCACCGCGCATTGGATCAAGTCGACGTGACCGGACCGTGCGGCGATCAGGATATGCGGAGCCTCGCTGCAACTATTGCGAAACGCGCGTACTTCACCGGCCTCATCGCGCACCACCAGCGCCCGCTCGAAACCGAGGTCGACGCCGAGAAAATCCCCCGGACGCGGAATTCTCGCCTGATGCCCGACGAACTGCCACGAATCTTGGAACACCGTCTGCCGTTCGATCGCATATAGGCGGGCGTTGCCGTACACCCACCCCGCCAGCCGCTTGTCGCTCCCCGTGACGCCGGTATCGGTCGGGGCGACGAATTGACCGGGGAAAATTGAGCGCAGGTAGGACATGGCACGCCGCTTCGCGGCGCCGCGATCGATATCCGCCTCGGTTCGGAAGGCGAAGTCCTGCCACAGCATCTCCAGTACGCCGATGAGGCCGAGCGCGACCCCGTCCGCGTCCAGCTGCGGCTGGGAGGTTTCGAGGATCATCCGCTCGATGAGCTCGCGCACCAAGGCCGCAAAGCTCTCGTCCTTCTGTCCGCAAATATCGTAGTATTCCTGCCGTGAACTCGCCTCTCCCCAAAATGCATACCAAACCGAGACTTTGCGGGGGCTCGCGATCTCGGGATCGAGATAGAGATCAACCATCAACTCCAGCGCCGCAACCGGTCTGGATTTGAGGCGCGTCACGGGCACCAATAATTGCTCCTCGAACTCCGCCGCCAGGAATTGCAGAGAAGCGACCAGCATTGCCGCCTTCGATGCGAAGTAGAATCGGACGATGCCGGGCGACATTTTCGCGATGGCCACGACTTTTTCGACCGTCGTTCGCGACGGGCCGTAAATGTGCAACGCGGAGATGCAGGCATCGATCAGGCGCTGACGCTGCCGGCCGTGGGCGTTCCGCGCCCGGGGGATACGTACCGGCTTCGGGGATTTTCTCTTGAGATTACGCATGCTTCGGCTTAGGTACCCATGACATCGGCCATACGCGACGACGCTTTGGCGCGCACGCTGCCGCGCGCGGCGCTCGAGGAATGGCTGAGGCGCAAAGGCAAGTGGCTCATTATCTTGCCGCCGCTGCTGTTTCTGCTGGTTTTCTTTCTCATTCCTTTTGGGTTTGCCTTAAGTATAAGCTTTGCCGATACGGCGCTACGCGTGCCGCCGTTCACGGATATTCTATCCGTCAGTCCGGACTGGCACATCCACCTCACGCTGAATCTCGGCAATTTCAAGTACTTGTTCACCGACGAAGTCTACGGTCTTTCGTATCTTTATTCGCTGAAGACGGCTTTTTTCTCCACCCTGATCTGCCTGGCCCTGGGGTATCCGATGGCCTATGCCATCGCCCGGACTTCGAAGAGTACACAAAGCGTCCTGCTGCTCATCATCATTTTGCCGTTCTGGACCTCGTTTCTGCTGCGGGTTTACGCGCTCGAGGGAATCATTCGGGAGACCGGGTTGCTCAACACGGCGCTCCTATGGCTGGGCATGATCGACCATCCGTTGCAGATCATGCGCACCACGTTGGCGGTGTATTTAGGCATCATCTATTCGTACTTGCCGTTCATGGTGTTGCCCCTGTTCGCAACGCTGGAGAAACTGGATCATTCGCTGCTCGAAGCGGCCGCCGATCTGGGCAGTCCACCCTGGCGGACCTTCATCGACGTGACCCTGCCCTTGTCCATGCCCGGCGTCATCGCGGGTTCCATGCTGGTGTTCATTCCGGCCATTGGTGAATTCGTGATTCCGACCCTGCTCGGCGGCCCCGACAATCTCATGATCGGCCGAGTGCTGTGGGATGAGTTTTTCGGCAACCGCGATTGGCCGGTGGCGTCGGCGGTGGCCATCGCATTTCTGGTGCTGCTGGTGGGCCCCATCGCTTTGTACCAGCACTACAACACCAAGCAGCTCGAGTCCTAGGATGGAGAACCGAATCTCCCCCTTCCTGATCACAATCCTCTGCATCGGCATCGCTATTCTGTACATCCCGATCCTCGTCTTGATCGGCTATTCCTTCAACGCCTCCTCCCTGGTGAGCGTCTGGGGCGGCTTTTCCACCGCTTGGTATACCCAACTCGTGCACAACGACCAGATCCTCGACGCGGCGTGGCTGTCGCTGAAAATCGGCGTCGTCGTATCCACCGGATCGGTCATCCTGGGGACGCTCGCCGCCATTTCCCTGGTACGGTTCAAGATCTTTCGGGGCCGGCTGCTGCTCACGGGGATGGTCAATGCGCCGCTGGTGATGCCGGAGATCATCACCGGCATCACCCAGCTGCTGCTGTTCATCTCGATGCTGCACCTGTTCGGCTGGCCGCATCGCGGCTTCACCACCATCGTGATCGCGCATATCGCGTTCTGCAGCGCCTACGTGACGGTCACCGTTCAATCACGGCTGGCGAGTGCGGACCGTTCTCTGGAAGAAGCCGCCATGGATCTGGGGAGCGGTCCGGTGCGCGCCTTCATCGATACCACCCTGCCCGCCATCGCGCCGGCCTTGGCCTCGAGCTGGCTGCTCAGCTTTACGCTGTCGCTCGACGACTTGGTGATATCGAGTTTCGTGTCGGGACCGGGCGCGAGCACACTGCCCATGGTGATTTTCTCGAAGGTCAAGCTGGGCGTGAGTCCGGATGTCAATGCGCTCGCCAGTTTGGTCATCTGTCTGGTCGGCGTCTGCGTTCTTTTTGCGGGCCATCTGATGCGCCGCGCCGAACGCCAGCGCGTCCTGGACGCGCAAATGGCCGAACGCTGACACCTCCCGCCTCGTCCACGCGGCCGCCCCGTCCACGCGCCCGCCTCGTCCCACGCCCCCGCCTTCGCTAGGCCTTTCCTACATAGCGCGGATCGTGCGCCGGCCGACTGAAGATCTCCCGCACGCGGGACTCGAATGTGCTCAACGGTTCCGACGAATAGCCGGGATCGAATGAGCACTGATCCCAATCGGCGCAGAAGTCCTTGCACGCCTGATACCAACGGTGGTCTCGAAATCTCTCGCGCGCATCTCGATCGCGGTCATAGTGATGCGCGTAGTAGTAGGTCTGAAACAGTCCATGCTGTTCGACGATCCACGTGACCTCGGGACGCACATAGGGCCGTATGATGCCGGCGGCAATTTCCGAGTGGTTGTATGGCGCCAGATCGTCGCCCAGGTCGTGAATGAGCGCGGCGACGATGAGTTCGTCGTCCGCGCCGTCCCTGAGCGCGCGCGTGGCGGTTTGCAGAGAGTGACCCAGACGGCTCACGGGATATCCTTGCAGCGAATGATCCAATTTGCCCAGCGCGCCGAGCAGTCGGTCCGGCAATCCCCGGACGTATTCGCGCTCGGCCCGGTCCAGCAGCGCATAGTCTTCGCGGGTGCCATCCTCCATCCGGTGAAAGCTCACCGTGCCGGCGCCGGATACGGCCTTCGTGTCGATTTTATTCGTCATTTGGCGGTTTTTACGCGAGTCCAGGTGCGGGTGCGAATCCGCTCGATGGCGGCGGATGCCTCGGCGGACCTGAACAGCCTGGCTTCGATCTCCGGCGTCGGATACAAGGTGATGTCGCTCAGAATGGCCGGATTTACCAACGAACGCGAGGCGATATTGTCGTTGCCGTAATAAATCTCGTTGGTGATCTCGGCGATCACCCGAGGCTGCAGAATGAAATTGATGAATTGATGGGCCGCATCAGGATGCGGCGCCCCCTCGGGTATCAGCAGCGAGGAGAAGTTCTGGTTGGCCCCCTCCTTCGGCACCGTGAAGGCGAGGTTGACATTGACGCCCACGGCCCGGGCGCGCGCCCTGGAGAGCGCGTAGTCGCTGGACCAAGACATCGCGATACACACCTCCTGGTTCGCCAATCCATTCAGATACTCCGATGAATCAAACGAGCGAATGTACGGGCGCACTTTCAGGAGCAGTTCCTCCGCGGCCTTGTAGTCCTCACGCTTGGTGGTGTTGGGATCCAGCCCCAAATACTGCAGGGCCAGCATCAACGTGTCCTCCGCCGAGTCGAGAAAGGACACACCGCAATCGGCAAATTTGGCCACGACTTCCGGCTTGAATATCATGTCGAGACTGTCGGTCGGCGCGTTCGGCATGCGCGCCTTGATCATGTCGACGTTGTAGGCAAACCCGGTAATGGCATGCATGTACGGCACGGCGTGGGCGTTGCCGGGATCGAATGCCGCCTGAATCGCAAGAATTCGCGGATCCAGATTCTTCCAGTTGGACAACTTGGATTTATCCAATGGGATATAGACGCCGGCCTTGATTTCGCGGCCGAAGAATTCCGTTGAAGCAATGACTATGTCGTAGCCGGGGCTTCCCGCCAACAACCGGGCCTCCATCGTTTCCTCGGCATCGTACACGTCGTAGGTTACTTTGATTCCTGTCTGTTTCTCGAATTGGGCGATCGTGTTGCGGCCGATGAAATCGGTCCAATTATAGATGAAGAGACGCTTCTCCTCGGCGGGGCCGGCCTCGGCGCCGTCAGCCGCAACGAGTGCCATCAGCAGCAATGGCAGTACACTGGCGGCATGAAATCGACTGAATCTCATGCGATTAGTTTACCATCGCGGCTCTGCCGCGCGACGTCCCCGCGACCGCACGCGGATATTTATTACGTGGAGCATAAATTGCGCGATTCCAGCTTCTGGTCTCATTTCCGCCGTTCGCGAATCCGTCGATCGCATATCCTGTTTCTGGTGCTCGTATCGATGGCGGGAGCGGGCGCGAGTTCGGCCGCGGGCATCGCCGGCCAGCCTTCGCGACAGCCGCGCGCCCGTGATTTGGGAGTCCCGTTCGACGGCACTCCCGGGCCGCTCAATGCGATCACGGATGTGGCGGGGGTCACGGTCGGTCATACGACATTGATCTCAGGATCGGGCAAATTGCAGGTGGGCCGCGGCCCGGTGCGCACCGGCGTGACGGCGGTGCTGCCGCGCGGTCGAGATTCGCTGTCCAATCCGGTGTTCGCCGCCTGGTTTTCGCAAAACGGCAACGGTGAAATGACGGGCACGGCGTGGGTCGAAGAATCCGGATTTCTCGAAGGGCCCGTGATGATCACCAATACCCACAGCGTGGGCGTGGTGCGCGACGCGGTGATTCAATGGCGCGTGGCGCACGCCGCGGCCGATGCCACCGGATACTATTGGTCGCTGCCGGTGGTCGCCGAGACCTGGGACGGTTGGTTGAACGACATCAACGGGTTTCACGTCAAGCCCGAACATGCACTTCATGCCCTCGACAGCGCGCAAGCCGGAGCCGTCGAAGAAGGCAGCGTCGGCGGCGGCACCGGCATGATATGCAACGGCTATAAGGGCGGCATCGGCACTTCGTCGCGCCGCCTGGACGCCAAAGATGGCGGCTACACGGTCGGTGTGCTCGTTCAGTGCAATTACGGCACGCGGGACAATTTGCGGATCGCTGGTATTCCGGTCGGACGCGAAATCCCCGCGCCCGAACCGTACGCCTTCGTGCCCTGGGGACTCGTCGAGCACGGCTCCATCATCGTGGTGGTGGCGACCGATGCCCCGCTGCTCGCGCACCAGCTGAAACGTCTTGCGCACCGCGTGACTCTCGGTCTAGGGCGCAACGGCAGTGTTTCGGGCAACGGCTCCGGCGACATTTTCATCGCATTTTCCACCGCCAATTCCGGCGCCGCGCTGCCGACGCATCTGGTCGACCTGAAAATGCTGCCGAACGACTCCCTGGATCCGGTTTTTCGCGCCACGGTGGAGGCAACCGAAGAGGCTGTCGTCAACGCCATGGTCGCCGCGCAGGACATGACCGGCGTCGACGACCACCACGTGATCGCCCTGCCGCATGCGGCGCTGCGTGCCGTGCTCAAGAAATACGGCCGCCTCGGTACTTGATGTTGCGCGTGCCGGGCTGCGGCGCTAACCGGGCCGCGCAGCCCCAACCAGCATCGCCGCCGGGCGAGGTTCGGCTTGTCGGCCGGGTGCTCCCCTAGGCCTGAGGTGGCCCGCTCTCCTGGACGATCCGGCCCTTCGCTTCGCCGAGCTTCTGTTCCGCAACGTTGGGCAGCTCTTTGCTCTGCGGATCCTGGAGATGCGCCAAGTCCGCTATGAGATCCTCAATCTGCTGCACCAGATCCTGTAGCTCGTTAGTTTTTTTTGCCATGTTCTTCTCCGGCAGGCGCAATTGATGTGTCCGTCGAACCACGCTGGAGTGGAATTTTCACGAGCGTTTGCCGCAGCCGCTATCCGGCTTTTACCTTCAACCGACGTAGGAACTGACTTACGGCGGCGCAAACGCGCGAATTCGTCGAATCAGTGAGCGTGTTCGCTGGCCAATACCTCGACCAAGCTGTGGTCGAGTATCGCGATCGCTTCGTCCACGTCGCCTTCATCGATCATCAGCGGCGGCATGAAGCGCACCGTACTCTGCCCGCATGACAATAAAATTAAACCATTGTGATACGCGCGGGTGATCAAGGCGTCGCATAGCTTCCTGGCCGGCTCCTTGCTGGTTCGGTCCTTGACCAATTCGACTCCGATCATCAGCCCCTTGCCGCGCACTTCGCCGACTACGGCGAATTTATCCGCGAATCCCTTCAGCTTGCGCATGAAGTAGTCGCCGACCTTGACCGCATTGGCGCAGTATTCGCGCTCGACGAGGTCGATGGTTGCGAGGGCAGCAGCGCAGCACAGGGGATTGCCGCCGAAGGTATTGCCATGCGCGCCGCGGGTCCACTTTTGCATGATGCTGCGCCTGGCGACGACCATCCCAATGGGCAGTCCCGAGCCGAGTCCCTTCGCCAGGGTCATGACGTCGGGTTGCACGTCCCAGTGCTGCGCGGCGAACATCTTGCCGGTGCGGCCGATGCCGGACTGAACTTCATCGAATATCAGCAGAATTCCATGCCGATCGCACAGCTCGCGCAGGCCCTGTAGAAATCCATCCGGCGGCACCAGGTAGCCACCCTCTCCTTGAATCGGCTCGACGAGAATCGCCGCCACCTCGGCGGCGGGCACGTTGTGGACGAACAGAACGTCCTCGATATACCGCAGGACCGCACGACCCTGATCCGCGCCGGCGAACAGCGGCCGATAATTATTGGGATACGGGACATGAGTCACGCCGGGCATGCTGGGGAAGAATCCCCTCTGCTGCGTGTACTTGCTCGACGTAAACGACAGCGAGCCCATGGTTCTGCCGTGAAACCCGCCCAGAAAGCCGATGAACCGGCCGCGTCCCGTGACGTAGCGCGCCAATTTCAACGCGCCCTCCACGCTCTCCGTGCCCGACTGTGCGAAGAAGCTCATGACCGGCGCCTTCATGGGCGACAGGTCATTGAGGCGCTCTGCCAGCTTGATCTGGCCTTCGTGCCAGTAATCGGACGAGATATGTAAAAATCGATCGGCGGCATCCTTGATGGCCTGAACCACCGCCGGATGGCTGTGGCCGGTGCTGCATACCGCGATGCCGGCCGCAAAATCCAAAAAGCGGTTGCCGTCCACATCCCAGATCTGTGCCCCCTTGCCGTGGGACATCACGAAGGGGTAATCCCGCGGATAGGAGGGCGATACGACGAGCGCATCGCGCGCGAGCAACTCCCGGGCCTTGGGGCCGGGCAAATCGGTTTTGATGTGCGTTTTATTCATGTCCAGTCCAGTTCCCCCAGCAATACATTCATTGTTTCGAGTGCCCGATCGAGTTCATTCTCCCCGATCACGAGCGGCGGCGCGAGAATAATCAAGTTGCCGCGGACCGCGAACGATATCCCGCGCTCGCGCGCCGCCGCGACGAATCGGGCCATCGATGGATGCACCGACGGCCAGGGCGCCAGGGGCGCGCGCGACTCGCGGTTCTTGACCAATTCGACGATGGCAAAAAGCCCGCCGCCGCCGCGCACATCGCCGATCACCGGATGCCGTTCTTGCATGGCGTGCAGCTGCCGCAACATCGCTGCGCCCAGCGTCCGTGAACGCTCGATGAGATGCTCATCCTGATACGCGGCGATCGCGGCCACACCGGCGGCACACGCCAGCGGATGACCGCAGTAGGTCAACCCGGTATTGAGCATGGTGTGTTCGAGCTTGGCTGCCACATGCTGCGCCAATATCACGGCGCCCAGGGGAATGTGCGCACCGGTCAACCCCTTGGCGAGAGTCATGAGGTCGGGCCGCCCTGCATCGCCGTGGGCCTGCCACGCGAACCATTCACCGCAGCGTCCGAAACCGCTCATTACTTCGTCCGCGATGAGATAGACGCCGTGCCGGCGCGTCTGTGCGCGCAAGGCGGGCCAGAAGTTATCGGGAGCAATGACGCCGTTGGTGCCGGCGTTCGGCTCCATCAGAACTGCGGCGACGTGGTCCGCGCCCGTCTGGCCGATGAGCGCGCCGATATGGGCCACATTGCGGTCCGCGCATTCGGCATCGCTGGCGGTTCCGTAAGGACAGCGGTACGCATACGGCGGGGGCACGCGCAGCACTCCGAATGCCTCTTCGTCGTCGTTGCGAGTGCGGCTGTCGCCCGACCAGGCCATGGTCGCGTAGCTTGCGCCGTGGTATGAGCGGTCGCGAGAGACGACTTTACCGCGCGGCCGGCCGCTCGCTTGGCGCGCGAATTTCACCGCATGCTCGTTCGCATCGGCGCCGCCCAAGGTGAAAAATACCCGGCCGCCTTCGAATCCGGAGAGTTCCAAGAGGCGCCGGGCCAATGCCGCGCGCGGCGCTGCGCCCCAGGCCGAATTCACGAAGCAGAGAGTTTGCGCCTGTTCTTGGATGGCGCGTATCAGACGTGGATGCTGATGGCCCAAGTTCATGCACTCGGCCAAGCTGCTCATGTCGAGGTAGGTATGCCCCGATTCATCCCAGAACCGCGCACCTTCTCCGCCGACGATGGTCGGCGCGTTCCAATCCGCCTGAACGCACCAACTGTGCAAGACACTCGAGCTTTCCGGCATCAAGGGAATCCCCGCAATTTTGATTCGTGTAATGAAAGCGATTACGATCTGCCAGATGCGATCTGTCAACGTCTCTCATACCCCGGATCGCTGATGATCGATCCCGCGTGGACGATGTGGAGATCCTTCATTGCGGTATCGGTGGGCGGCATGCTCGGCTGCTTGTTGCGGTGGTGCTTCGCCGTATTTCTCAACCGCTATTTCCCGGCGATTCCGCCAGGTACCTTGGTGGCAAACCTCGTCGGTTGCTACATCATTGGAATGGCCATCGCCTTCTTCACCACGTACCCGACATTTGCACCGGAGTGGCGCCTGTTCTTGACGACGGGGTTTTGCGGCGGGTTGACCACGTTCTCGACCTTTTCCGCCGAAGTCGTGATGCTGCTGCAGTCGGGCCGCGCCGTTTGGGCCCTGGGTGCGGTGGCGGCCCATTTGTTGGGCTCATTGTTGATGACGTTCGCCGGCATCTTCACCGTCCTCTGGCTCAAGGGTTAGCCCGTCCTCCAGCTCGAGGCTTAGCTCGCCCTCCAGCTCGAGGCTTAGCTCACGCGCCGCAACTCCCGTAATTGCCGAGCAAGGCGCGCCCGCGACACCAATGCGCGCACCAGAGGCGGAGTATTCTTCTTGCCGGCCTCGATCACCAGCAAATGCGTGATCCCCGCATCCTCCAACATCAGCAGCAGATCGCCGGCGCGAGCCGTCTGCATGCTCTCCCAATCCACCGCCAATAACTTGTCCCACGGCGTCATGATGTGGCCGACTCGAATCTCGTGGTGCCGGGTATAGGTGGACGTCTGCAGGAATTGCAGCGGTCTCTCGCCCTGGATGTCGTAGGAGGTGATCAAGCCGACGATGCGCTGCTCGCGCACCACCAACATCGCGCGGACGCCCAGGTGAATCATGTCGTGCAAGGCATCGTCGATCTGGCGTTCTTCGTCGACGGTGACAGGGTGCTCGCGCGTGAAATCGGTGATCGCATGGATGGCCGGGTCGTTCGGATCCAAGAACTGTCCATCGGAGACCGAACGGCGGGGTAACACGGCTTCGCGGAAGTTCGTTGTCGGCATCAACGACGCGCTTTTCATACCAAATCTGGACCCCGGGGACATCGGCGGGTTCCCATGAGCGAAGCGGATCTCGACGGCATATGGCAATTGTTTTCGCGATACAGGAGTGTGATATATTCATTAGATGACTAACCATTAGTGCCCTTCGAATGACCGATCTTGACGAACGCTTCAGCAGTGCGCTGCATAACGCATCCCGGGCTTGGCGCCAGGCCTTGGATCGCAGGCTCAAATACTTGGGTGTCAGCCAGGCCAGTTGGATGACCATCGCGGTCGCCGCCAAGGCGCGCGCGCCGCTGTCGCAGTCCGAACTGGCCGATCGTCTGGGAGTTGAAGGCGCGACCATGGTGGCCATGGTGGACCGATTGGTGAAGGCCGGGCTGGTCACTCGCGAGCTCTCGACCACCGACCGCCGAGTCAAGCGCGTCGCCCTGACACAAGCCGGCAATCTACTGTACGACAAGGTGCGCACCGAGGCCGCCGCGTTCCGCAAGGAACTGTTGTCGACAATGGATCCGAAAGCGCTGCTCATAGCGACCGAACTTCTCGAAGGCTTGCAGGGGACCATCGACTCCCTGCCATGACGCGGCCGCTCAACCGCCCCATGATCACGCTCTCCATCATGTTGGCGACGATCATGCAGACACTCGACGGCACCATTGCCAACGTCGCGCTGCCGCACATGCAAGGGACGCTGTCGGCTTCGCAGGACCAGATCGCCTGGGTATTGACCGCCTACATCGTGGCCGCGGCCATCGCCACCCCGCTCACCGGTTGGTTCGTCGACCGCTTCGGACAGAAAAACATATTCCTGGCGTCGATCGGCGGCTTCACCGTCGCCTCCGTGCTGTGCGGAATGTCGAATTCCCTGGCGGAAATTGTTGCCGCGCGCCTGCTGCAAGGAGTGTTCGGCGCGGCTCTGGTGCCGCTGTCCCAGGTCGTGTTGTTGGACATCAACCCCAAGGAAAAGCAGGGTTCTGCCATGGCCATCTGGGGCGTGGGCGTCATGGTGGGGCCGATCCTGGGACCGACATTGGGCGGCTGGCTCACCGACAGCTATAACTGGCGATGGGTATTTTTCATCAACGTACCCATCGGGCTGCTGGCCGCTTACGGCGTGTGGCAATACATTCGCCCGGTGCCGGGCCCAAAGCGCCTGCGCTTCGATATGTTCGGATTCGCCACCCTGAGTCTCGCGATCGGCGCCCTGCAACTGCTGCTCGACCGCGGCCAACAGAACGACTGGTTCTCGTCGACGGAGACCTGGATCGAAGCCATCGCCCTGGTGGTGATGAGCACGTATTTCGTCGCACATACCGTGATGACGCCGGCGGATAGGTCGTTCGTGGATTTTCGGCTGTTCAGGAACCAGAATTTCGTCACCGGCGTGCTCTTCATTTTCATCGTGAGCCTCGTGCTGTACGCGACGCGCGCGCTCATACCGACGATGCTCGAGACTCTGATGAACTATCCGGTGGCCACCACCGGGTTGGTCACCGCGCCGTCGGGCGCCGGCACCATGATCACCATGCTGATCGTCGGGCGCCTCATCGGTAAGGTCGATCTGCGATTGATGCTGTTCGTCGGCTTCACGGTCACCGCCGTGTCTCTATGGCAAATGGGCCACTACACCATCGAGCTCTCCCGGGGCGACATCATCTGGCCGGGCGTGATCCAAGGGATCGGCATGGGACTGGTGTTCGTGCCCTTGAGCGCCGCGACGTTCGCCACCTTGAGTCCTTCGATGCGGGCACAGGGCACTGCCCTCTTCAGCTTGGTGCGCAATATCGGCAGCAGCATCGGTATTTCGCTGGTACAAACCCTGCTGGTGCGCAACACCGTCATTGCACACGCCGCGCTCACGGAACGGGTCACTTACGCGAACTCCGCCTGGCACAATCCCGCCATTACCGGGGCCTACAACTTGAGTACCTCGGGCGGCGTCGCCTTGCTCGACAGCACGATCACGCAGCAAGCAGCCATGATCGCCTACATCGACGATTTTTGGCTGATGCTGTTCCTGACCTTGGCGGTGACGCCGCTGCTCCTGCTCATCCGGCCGCCTGGCCGTCAAAAGGCTTCCGAGGCCGAGGTCGACGCCCAAGCGGTGATGGAGTAACCCCTCCGCCCGCCCAGATCGCCCTAGCGGGGGGCGGCGAAGTCCTGCGTCCAGTACATGCCGGCGGCGGTCCCGAGACTCGCGGCGTACCCGATTCCGATCTGGGTGAAGCGCCCATCCATGATGTTTTCGCAATGTGCCGGACTCTCGAGCCACCCTTCAGTGACCTCGGCCGGTGTCATGGCGCCGGCCGCAATATTCTCGCCGACAATGCGGTGCGCACCGTAGCCGGCGCGTTCCACGCGCACGGCAGGGCTGCTGCCGTCGCGGCCGCGATGATCCAACACGCCAAATTTCGCCATTTCGCGCGAGTGCGCGAGTGCCGCGCCGGTCAGCGTTGCGCTCAAGCTCAAAGGAGCCGCCGGGGCGAGATACTTTGCGCCGCAGCGGCGCCCTGCGGCACGCGCCGCATTCACCCGATCGAGTATCTGCCGGCTCACCGAGGCGGCATCGGTGGCGGCGGGCACCGACACGGGCGCGGCGAGCACTATCCACACATCGCGACCGCGGCGTTCTGATCCGATTTCCCGCAGTTTGGGATTGACCAACGTACGGCAATAACTGGCGGTCAGCATGCGCGTCATTTGTGCGTCGCTCGCGGCCCCCGAGACACGTAGCGCGGAGGATTCCGAGGCCAGATACCCCGCTGCCGTCAAGGCTTCGTGGAGGGCGGAGCCGTTGGCCAGCCGCCCTGCGGCATTCTGTAGTTTCGGATTATTCTGCAACGGCACTCGCGTTGCGGAAGCGTTGCAGCCGCGTTGCCGAGCCCAGTTCACAGCGGCCAAGATGTCCGCGTTCGCCGCGTTCCCCGCATGCGGTGACGCAGCCGCCAGGCTCGCCATCAGCAGCGGCAGTATCCTCAAACGGCGGGTTCGGCTCTGGACGCCGGCGCGGGAGATTCGGCCAGCAGCTTGCCGGCCTTGGGCGCAATCCACCGCTCGATGTCATCGAGGACGGTGAATACGGCCGGCACGATCACCAGGGTCAGGGCCGTGGACGTGATCAGTCCGCCGATCACGGCAATCGCCATCGGCCCGCGGAAGTCGCTGTCCCCGCCCCATCCGATGGCCACCGGCAGCATACCCGCCACCATGGCAACCGTCGTCATGACGATCGGCCGTGCCCGTTTGTGCCCGGACTCGAGGATGGCCTCGACGCGAGTCTTCCCGGCACGCATTTCTTCGATGGCGAAATCGACCAGCAGAATCGAATTCTTGGCGACGATGCCCATCAACATCAGCACACCGATCACCACGGGAAGCGAGAACGGCAGACCGGTGAGCAGCAGTGCAAGAACGGCGCCTCCCAATGACAGTGGCAAAGCGGACAAGATCGTGATGGGCTGAAGCACCCGCACGAACAGCAGGACCAGCACGGCGAAGACCATGAGGATGCCGGCGCCGACCGCCAGCAGGAAATTCTGGTACAGCTCGTTCATGAACTCGATGTTCTGGGTCTCGACCAGGTGCACGCCTTCGGGCAAGTGTTTCAACGTGGGCAGCGCATATATCTTCTTGAGGGCGGTGCCGAGCTCGACGCCCGGACTCATGTCGCTTTCGAGAAAGACGCGCCGGCTTTGATTGTAGCGGCGCAAGGCGGAAGGTCCCTGGCCAAAGCTCAGGAAGGCAACGGACTTGAGCGGTACGCTGGCGCCCGACGCCGTCGGCACCGGGAGATTCTCCAGTGTCGTCAGGTCGCGCCGCGCGCTTTCGATCAAACTGACCCGGATCGGGATTTGCCGGTCGCTCAAGGAGAACTTTGCGCCGTTCTGCGGCAGGTCGCCGAGCGTCGCAATGCGGATCGTTTCACTGATGCTCTGCACGCTGACGCCCAGTTGCGCGGCGATGTCCAGGCGCGGGTGCACGACGATTTCAGGCCGCGGCAAATCGCCCCTGATCCGCGAATCGCGAAGCTCGCGCAGCGCACGCATTTCCGCAAGGACTTGACGCCCCGTGCGTTCAACCAACAGCGGATCGTCGCCGGTCAAATACAGCTGGATGTCGCGCCCGCCGCCGCCCTCCGAAAAATTCAAGTGTCCGTCCGGTACATGACTGAGCAGCGGCATCATCGACTGCTCCCACTGCTTTTGGGTGAGTTTGCGCTGAGATCGCGGCACGAGGCTCACATAGATGGTCGAATTGCGAATCTCGCCGTAGTCGCCGCCGCCCACGAATTCGACGATGTTGGTCACCTCGGGCGATTTTCTCAGGATGACCGCCGCCGCCGCCG
>Ga0137412_10000858_pt1 | contig 22689 bp, 26 predicted proteins | sample CZODoug2_1_16fun_FD_122160 | JGI IMG/M metagenome (GOLD analysis project Ga0137412, IMG submission 122160) | Vadose zone soil fungal communities from Angelo Coast Range Reserve, California, USA - CZODoug2_1_16fungal (Hybrid Assembly) | ecosystem: Environmental > Terrestrial > Soil > Vadose zone... | reverse complement strand
GCACAGCGCCGCCAGCGCCGGTTTCATGCCGACGCCGAACAGCGGAATCAGAAAACACAGCAGCGCCAGCGAGGGCACGGTTTGAATCAGTGCGCTGAAGACCAGGATGGCTTGCCCCGCCGCGTGAAAGCGAACGGCAACCAACCCTAACGGGATGCCGACGAGAACGGAAAACAGCAGCGCGATGCCCACCAACCATAGATGCTCGCGCGTGCGCTGCAGAATATTGCTTTTCAGGCTTTGCGGCCGCGGCGCCTCGGCACCCAAGTGCTGCGCGGCAATTTTCGCGAAGCTCAGGTGCTGAATGTCGGCCTGTGCGTTCATGTCGATCATGGCCTGCTCGCCGATCGAACCTTGCAGATTGAGCAGCGCCTGCCATTCGAGCGGATGTTTCTCGGTAAAGGTTTTGCGTGCCACCCAGACCGCTTGGTACACCGGGAAATAGCCGCGATCGTCCTTGAGCACCCGCAAGCGCGACTTCTCGATCTTGGCATCGGTGGAATACAGGTCGATCAAGTCGACCGCGCCGTCATCGATCGCCTGGTAGGTGAGGCTGTGCTCCATGCGATTCACCTTTTGGGGCGCGAAGTGCAGATGATAGGCCGCAGCCATCCCCTGAAACCCGTCCTTGCGATCCATGAATTCGTAGCTGAATGCGGCACGAACTTGAGTCTCGGCGCCGGCTAAATCGCTGATGGCATGCAGATGGTGCTGCTCGGCGAAGGACTCCTTGACGGCCAGCGCATAGGTGTCATCGAATCCCAGCGGCCCGGACATCACCAGATCCATCGCGAGCAATGCCTGCTGAATGTCCTCGATGGATTTCAAGTCCGGGCGCTTGAGGATGGCTTCCGCGAGCGTGCCGGTGTAGTCCGAATACAGATCGATCCCTCCGCTTTTCAGGGCCTCGAACAATATGCCGGTGCTGCCCATGCCGAGTTTTCGTGTCACCGGCACGGTGGATGCGGACTCGATGGTCTGTGCGGCGATCTCGCCGAGCACATAGCCTTCGGTAAATGCCTTTGAACCGACGACGATGGCATCGGCGGCAAGGACTCCCGCGGGCAGAAGGCCGAACATTGCCGCGACACAACCGGCCAGCAGCGCGCTCTTCATGCGATCTCCGCCGCGTCCGGCAAGGTGCGCTGCGCATTGATGAACTGCGTCACGAAGGGATCGGCGGGATGCAGCAGCAATTCCCGATAGGCGCCGCTTTGCACGACCTTGCCCTCGTGCAGCAGCGTGATCGTTTCGGCCAGATAGACGGCCTCCCCCAGATCATGAGTCACCAGGAGCACGGTCTTGCCCAAGCGTTGAAAAATGGACTTCAGTTCCCGCTGCAGGCTGCGCCGGATCACGGGATCCAGCGCCGCCATCGGTTCATCGAGCAACATCACGTCAGGATCCATCATCGCGGCGCGCATGATGGCGACGCGCTGTTGCTGGCCGCCGCTCATTTCAAACGGAAAACTGTCCAAGACCGCCGGATCCAGATCGACCAGCTTGCGCAATTCCTCGACCCGCTGCGCGATCCTTTGCGCCCCCCAACCCCGCAGCTTCGCAATCAACGACACATTGCGAAAACCCGTGATATGCGGGAAGAGACCGCCATCCTGGGGTACGTAGCCGATTCGATCGGCCCATTGAACCGGTGTAAATGACAGCAACGCATGATCATCGATCTTCACATAGCCCTTATCGAAGGGAATCAGTCCCAAGGTGATCCGCAGCAGCGTGGTTTTCCCCGAGCCGCTCGATCCAATCAAGGCATGCGTGGCGCCTTGCGGAACCGTGAGGTTCACATCGGACAGCACCGGCTTGCCCTCAAAGCTCTTGTCGATGTGTTGCAGTTTCAGCATGTGAACACGCAGTCTACGGCTGTCCCGCCGGCAGCTGCGGCGAGGTGAGGAATGCGATGCGCGGTCCGCTTTGATTTCGCTCAGGTGGCAAGAAACACCTCCGCCGGTTGCGTGATTGCTGCGTACGGCTATAGGATTCTAAGCGCTTTCATCGCAAGCTTTCAGGGGAACGTCATGGATTTAGGCATTCGCGGGCGGACCGCCATCGTGTGCGCATCGAGCCAGGGTCTGGGAAAAGGCTGTGCGCAAGCGCTTGCCGAAGCCGGCGTCGCGCTGGTGATCAACGGACGCAATCCATCGCTGCTGGAGCAAGCCGCCCGGGAGATTCGTCAAGCCTGGGGCGTTGCGGTGACGCCGGTCATCGCCGATGTGTCCACCGCCGAAGGCCAGGCGGCACTGCTGCATGCATGTCCTGCCCCCGATATCCTCATCAACAACAACGCCGGACCGCCGGTGCGCAATTTTCGCGAGCTGGACCGCAAGGCCATGCTCGACGGAGTCACTTCGAACATGGTGACGCCCATCGAACTCATTCAAAAGGTCATCGATTCCATGTCGACGCGCGGCTTCGGGCGGATCGTCAATATCACCTCGCAGAGCGTTAAAATGCCCATCGCCGGGCTCGACCTGTCGAGCGGCGCCCGCGCCGGTCTCACCGCGTTCGTGGCAGGCGTCGCGCGCGGCGTCGCCGACAAGAACGTGACCATCAATAATCTATTGCCGGGGAATTTCGACACCGCGCGCCTGCGCAACAACCTGAGTTTGGCCGCCAAGCGGAATCAAATGAGCGATGCCGAGGCCGCAGCGCGCGCCATGGCGGCCATCCCTGCGAAACGCTTCGGCACGCCGGCGGAATTCGGCCAGACCTGCGCATTTCTCTGCAGCGTGCATGCCGGATTTATCACCGGTCAGAACATCTTGTTGGATGGCGGCGCATATCCTGCCGCGTTTTAGAGCGCCGCGCCGAACTCGCGCATGCGCGATTGCAGGTCTTTGCGAAATCGCCGGCTCAGGCGCAATTTCTGGCCGCTGTCGAGGATCACCTCGTGTTCTCCCGCTGCGTCGACTTTCAGGGCACTGACCTTGCGCAGATTGACGATGGTCGAACGATGAATGCGGCAAAAGATGCGCGGATCCAGCTCCTGCTCCAATTCAGCCATGCTCTTGCGCAGCAAATGCGATTTTGTACCCACGTGCAGACACACATAGTAGTCCGCCGCTTCCACCCAATCGATGTCCGGAATCTGGACGTACGCGACCTTCCCGGCGCTGCGCACCTCGAGGCGCGGCGTTTCCGCCGGCGCCGCATCTTTGGCGGCGAGGTTTTGCCTGGCGCGCTGCATCGCCAAATGAAAGCGCGCATCGTCGAAAGGCTTCAATAAATAGTCGAGCGCGCCGGCGTCGAAGGCGCGCAGCGCATACTCGTCATAGGCGGTCACGAACACGATGACGGGCAGCGAGCCATCGCCCTTGAGGATCTCGAGGACGTCAAATCCACCGCACTCCGGCATCTGGACATCGAGAAAAACCAAGTCCGGCCGAGTTGCTCGAATCTGCGCCACGGCTTCAGCGCCCGATCCGCATTCCTGTATCGACTCGATATCCTTATCCCGCTGCAGCAGCACCTTCAGATTGCTGCGCGCCAGGGGCTCGTCATCGACAACCAGCGCGCGAATCTTTTGCGGCGGCAAAGGCTCACACCTCGCAGTATGGCAATGCCAGGGAGACTTGAACGCCGGTGATTCCGTGGTTTTCCAGCCGCAGCTCAAAATCGCCGCCGTAGAGAAGCTTGAGGCGCGTGCGCAAATTCGACAGTCCGATGCCGTCTTTGACCGCACACCCGTCTCTGTCCAGCAGCGGACCGTCGTTATAAACGGTCAGGCGAAGCATGCCGTCCGACCGCGACGCAGTGACGCGCAGCTCCCCTCCCTGCGCTCGCTTGGCAATCCCATGCTTGATGGCATTCTCGGCCAAGGGCTGCAAGACCAGGCTCGGGATTCGCGCCTTGCGCAGCTCTGCGGGGACTTGCAAGTCCAGGGTAAGGCGCCCCGCAAAGCGCGCTTCTTGAATCTGCAGGTACTTTTCGAGGAATTCCACTTCCTGCGCAAGAGGCACCCGAGCCTCATGGGAACTGCCCGCGACCCGTCTTAAGAAATCGCTCAACGCCACGATCATGCTCACCGCGGCGTCGTTCTTGTTCTCGCGCACCAAGCCTGAAATGGAATTGAGCGTGTTGAAAATGAAATGCGGTTCGATCTGCCGCTGCAAGGCATTTAAACGGGCGTAGGAAAGCTGCTCGTTGAGAAGCGCCGTGTCGGTTTGTTGCGCGGCCGCCCTCGCCCTGGAATCGAGCACATACATGACCGCCAGAATGACGCCATATAGAATGAATGCCGCTACCAGACCGCCCAAGAACTTCAGCGGCCAGGTGACCAGGAACGGGTGCGTTTCAAAGTCGGGCTTCCAAGGCTGGAAAATCACTTGCAGCGCGGTTCCCCACGCAGAAACCACCAGGGCGATCGCGATGATGGCGCCGAGATGGATCAACCATGCTCGTACCGGCTTCCAGACCAGCGGGTACTTTCGGCCCAAATGAATCACGAGGGGCGTGGCCAAAGCCCAGGGCAGCCAGGCGAACGCCAAGCAGAAAAACAGCCTCAGCCACGCGTGATGCATCCCCTCGTGGCGCATCGCGAACACGTTCTGGGTGGCGTCCAAGATACCGACGCCGGCCCACAGCCCGGCGATCCAGAACCAGTTATACGATCTGCTGCTGTACGATCCGCCATTCATTGTCGTTGCCATACTGCTGCGGATCGTACTCCACTTCAGTTTGCGCTTAAGACCGCTATGCAGCGAATCATCGGATGCGTGCAGCCAACGGACTGGCCGGAGAAAACCACGGCGGTCATACTGACGCCATGAAAACCAAAAGCATTGCGCTGATCACTGCGTTGACTCTCGTCTGCTCAATTGCCTTGAGCGACTCCACCGGAACGCCGATACGCAGCCCGGTGTACACGGACGAGGGCCGCCTCACGCTGCCGGAAGACTATCGGGAGTGGGTGTACCTGAGCTCCGGATTCGACATGGCCTACAGCCCGATGGCCATGATGGGTCACCATATGTTCGACAATGTCTTTGTCGAGCCGGGCGCGTACAAGGCATTCCTGGCAACCGGCACATGGCCTGACAAGACCATGTTGGTGCTGGAAGTGCGTGGGGCGCAGGACAAGGGTTCGATCAACAAAACCGGCCACTATCAAGGCACCGAGGTCATGGGACGCGAAGTCCATGTCAAGGACACGGCGCATTTCCCGGAAAGCTGGGCATTCTTCGGATTTGACGGCACCAAGCCCGCGAAAATGACGCCGCGAACGGCCGATTGCTACAGCTGTCACCGCGATCACGCCGCCGTCGACAACACCTTCGTGCAGTTCTATCCGACTCTATTGCCCATCGCCACAGCCAAGGGCACGTTGTCGGCCGCGTACAAGGCGGACGAGGCAGCACGGAACTGACGCCGCACTCTAAAGAGCAAGCGGCGCTTGGAAGGTGCGCCGCCGATGTCGCTCAAGCTTGAGAAAGAAACGTCGTGAGCGGACCCCAGTAGTGGCTGTGCCATCCTTGCGCCAAGCTAGTTCCTTCGCCGTCAGGGAAGCCTCGATGGTCGAATAACAACTTGGTTTTTGTGCCCTCTTTCACGAACGAAAAGGCTGCAATCGAGAATGCTCCGGGCTTCCAGCTTCCCGCACGCCATGCCTGAACCAGGCGCTCATCCGGCAGGATCTCTAGGTTTCGACCCGTCACATAGCCACCGAAAAGCGTGAAGGTGCCGCCCACCTCAGCATTGATCGCCGTGGGTTTGGCGCCCGGAGCTTTCAGCAGAGCATCGCCATCGCTCAGGCGCGTAATTGCATCAAAGGATTTGCCGTTGGTAAGCGCGCCGTAGACGCGCTGCGGACTGGCGTTGAACAGGAGCTCCTGGTGGATCGCCTCCGACGCATGCGACAGCCCGTCTGTTATTGCCACGGCTACATTGTTGGAATTTGACGCCGCCAGTCCCCGCGTGGCCGCGGTTAGCGCAAGCGGGAGCGCGACCGGGAGGGCGGCAATATGAATGGCGAGCGAGCGGCGCGTGAAGTGATTTGAATGCACGGTGGTTGCTCCAAGATTGCTCGTTAGTGAATTGGAATACGTTGAATCGAGTCGATTGCGCCATTAAGCATGAAGGTCTTGCAAAATATCTACAGTAGGGAAATAGTGGATCGGCGGCTAACAAAAAAACGGGCATCCCCATGACTGCCATTCGACTCTTCATTTCCGTTCGCGCTGCTCTTTGTGTCGCCACACTGGTCGTTGGAACGGGTGTGCAACAGGCCGTGGCGGCCGACCCGCCGTCAGTGCAAACCGCGCCATCACCGGACAATACCTACCTCGATGGCCTTCGGGGAGACTGGGACATGACGGGGACGCTGCTGGGAAAACCCGTGAAATACCACGCCCGAGGGGAACGGGTACTGCAGGGCGGATTCTTGCGCTTGCATTTGACCGATTTGGGAGCCGCACCGGCCTACGAGGCAGAATTGTTCTTGGGATTCGACGCCCATGCCGGCGACTACATTGTTCATTGGCTGGATCGCTTCGGCGCTGCCGGCGCCCGGGTGGTTGCGACCGGAAAGCGCACTGGTGAAACGCTGGTGGTTCAATTTCCGTACGCGGAGGGAGCATTTCGAAATACCTACAAGTTCGATCCCAAATCCCACAGCTGGTCTCTGGTCATCGAATCGCAGGCGGCCGGCGGAGCGTGGTCAAACTTCGCGACCTACACGCTGGTGCATTCAAAACCATGAAGCCGGCATTCATTCTGGACGTGATATTCGCGCGGCCTGTCAGTATCCGCATCTTTGGCCTCGCAGCCGTCGCGCTCGGGCTTCTCGGTCTGGTCTGGGGAGATTTCGCGGCGGTGTGGCAGCCGGTCCCAAAAGAGCTTCCCGGCCGAACCGCGTTGGCGTATGCCGTGGCCATGGCCTTCCTGATGGCGGGCTTGGCAATGCAATGGCGGCGGAGCGCCGCACTCGGCGCTTTGGCACTTACGGCGCTTTACTCGCTGGGGGTCATCCTCCTTCACGTGCCGCGTGTGATTGCGCACCCGTCCGTGTTCGTCAACTGGTCGGGGGTCGCCGAGCAGTTGGCGCTCGTGGCAGGCGGATTGCTCGCTTACGCCTACTGCGCGCAACTCGAAGCGGCCAACCTTACGCGCCTATCCCAGACTGGCCGCCTCATCTTTGGCGTATGCCTGATTGTGTTTGCACTGGCTCACTTGGTTTATCTTGCGCCCACCGCCGAGTATGTCCCTAAGTGGCTCCCGCCGGGACAAACTTTCTGGGCGTACGCCACGGCGGCGGGACACTTTGCGGCGGGCATCGCGATTCTCTCCGGCATCCTCGCGCGCACCGCAGCCAGGTTGCTGACGGCAATGTTCGTCGTGTTCGGCATCCTGGTGCATGCCCCCACGATCTTCATCGATCCCCACAACCATTTCAATTGGGCGGCGAATGCGATCAACTTCGCCTTGATCGGAGCTGCGTGGGTAATCGCGTCTCACTCTGCACCGAGCCCCTCCGCGAAGCCGGTAGTGCCGCCGATTCGTTAGCTGGTAAGCTGCGCGTCAGTCAGGCAGACACCGATGAACAACGGAAAATATCAATGCATCCACTCCTGCGCCTCCTGCTCATGCTGCTCGTATCGATTGCCTGCACCCTGGGCTTCTCGATGATGTCACCCGTGAGCGCAGCGCCTGCCGCTTATCTCGATTCAACGGGCCGTGACGACGTCCTCTCAGGCGGCGTCAAGATGATTTCGATCCAAACACCGAAAGGTGCTTTCCGCGTCTGGACCAAGCGTGTTGGCAATAATCCGACCATCAAGGTATTGCTGCTGCATGGTGGACCGGGCGCCACCCATGAATATTTCGAAGCCTTCGACAGCTACTTCCCCAACGCCGGTATCGAGTACTACTACTACGATCAGCTGGGGTCTGCCTACAGCGACCAACCGGACGAGCCCTCGCTCTGGGACATACCGCGCTTCGTTGAAGAAGTTGAACAGGTGCGCAAAGCGCTCAAACTCGACAAGAGTAATTTCTACCTTTACGGCCAATCCTGGGGCGGCATCTTGGCGCTGGAGTACGCCCTTAAGTACCAGCAAAATCTCAAGGCGCTGGTGATTTCGAATATGGTCGCGAGTATTCCGGCGTACAACCGCTATGCGGCCGGCGTGCTGATGCCCGCCATGGATCAGAAGGCGCTCGCCGAAATCAAGAACCTCGAAGCGAAGGGCCGCTTTGACGACCCACGCTATGAGGAACTGTTGATGGCGCATTTTTACGTCGACCACATTTTGCGCATGCCGCAGGATCAGTGGCCCGACCCCGTGGTGCGCGCCTTCAACAAGATCAACAAGAAAATCTACATCCCGATGCAGGGCCCGAGCGAAATGGGCGCCAGCGGCAAGCTTCTCAACTGGGATCGTACGGCGGACCTGCCCAAGATCACCGTGCCCACGCTGGCCATCGGTGCCCACTACGACACGATGGAGCCTGCGCAGATGGAGAAAATCGCGAAGTCGGTCAAGAAGGGCCGCTATCTGTACTGTCCGAAGGGCAGCCACCTGGCCCTTTACGACGATCAGCAGGTTTACATGGCCGGCCTGACCCAGTTCATTCTTGACGTCAACGCGGGCCGCTTCTAATCCCAAGGTTGCCCTGTGTCGGCGACCCCATGACTCGTCCACACGCATGCCGGGTTCTCATCGTTCTGCCGCAGCGCGACTTCGATCCGAGCGAGGTGGCGGTTACCTGGAGAATCCTTAGCGACGCGGGACATCGGGTCGACTTTGCGACCCCCGACGCGCTGCCGGCAAGCGCGGATCCGTTGATGCTGGCCGGCGAGGGTTTGGATTTTTGGGGTCGAATTCCGCTCTTGCGCAAGATCAAACTCCTCGGGCTGCTGCTGCGTGCCAATGCCGATGCGCGGCGCGCCTATGCGCAGATGCAGGCGAGCGCCGCCTTTCTTCACCCCGTGGCCTATTTGAACTTGGCGGTGGCCGAGTACGACGCGCTGGTGTTGCCGGGCGGGCATTGGGCGCGCGGCATGCGTCAGTACCTCGAGGATCCTGTTCTGCAACGATTCGTGGCCGATTTTTTTGACGCTGACAAGCCGGTCGCCGCCATCTGCCATGGCGTCGTGCTCGCTGCGCGGAGCATCTCGGCGCGCACCGGAAAGTCGGTGCTGTCCGGCCGAAAGACCACGGCTCTGACATGGACACTCGAGAAAGCCGCGTGGTCGACCATGAAATTCCTGGGGCGTGTCTGGGATCCCGGCTACTATCGTACTTACATGGAATCAAGCTCGGACCCGACCGGCTACCGTAGCGTTCAGGCAGAGGTCACTCGCGCACTGGCATCGCCTGAGGATTTCTGCGACGTTCCCAAGAATGCCGCCGATCATTTCAGGAAGGCGAGCGGCCTGTTCCGGGACAGCCGCCAGGATGATCGGCCCGCATGGGTCATTCGCGACGGCCTGTATGTATCGGCGCGCTGGCCAGGGGATGTACACAGTTTTGCAGCCGCTTTCGCCGCCGTTCTGGCCGAGGGCGGATGCGCGGATTCAACCACCCGACCTCCTTAAAAGGCAGCAAGATGAAACAAACCGCGATCTTTGCCCCCTTCTTCTCGGTAATGCTCTTGACGCTCGTCGTTTGGTTTTACATGTACGCCAAGCGCATACCGTTCCTGCAGAACAGCAAAACAAACTTAAATCGCCTGACACCGACCGAACTCGCGCGTATCTCACCGCCGGCCGTGGCCAATCCATCGGACAATCTCAAAAATCTCCTCGAGCTTCCGACGCTCTTCTATGGCGTGGTTCTGTACCTCTTCGTCACCAACGGCGTCGACCTGGGCTACTTGGTTGCTGCGTGGATTTTCGCGGCCTTTCGAGTCTTCCACAGCGCCGTGCATTGCACGGTCAATATCGTCATTCTCCGATTCTGGCTGTACTGCATCTCCACCTTGGCGCTGTGGTTCATGCTCATTCGCGCAGCGATGGGCGCTTTGGGCGCGGGTTGATCTGAATGCGCGGCAAACGCCGCTCCGGCATTGAGTTTACCGCAGATACGCGCGCACGAAAAAAACCAGCGTAATACCCACCGAGAGCAGTAGCGTGCCGACACGAATGACGCCGGCGGGCGCGCGGCGGCCGATGTTTGCCCCGCCATAGCCGCCGAGAATGGCGCCCAACAGCATGACCAGCCCCTCGCGCCACCTCACGGCATTCGCCGCGATGAAAATAAATACCGCCACCGTGTTGGCCGCGCAGACCATCAAGGTGCGCGGCGCATTGAAACTCTTCAGAGTACGGTCGCCGAGCAGACCCCAGACCGCCATCATCATGAGGCCGACACCGCCGCCAAAGTAGCCGCCATAGATGCCGAGGCCGAATTGCACCACCACCACGAGCGGCGCGCTGATGCGCCATCGACGCCGCAAAACTTCCCCGAATTGGCGTCCGAATACCAGCGTTAGGGTGGCGATCGCCAGCAGCCACGGCAGGATGACGTCGAACGCCCTGATGGGCGTGCGCAGCAGCAGCAGCGCGCCGATCACCCCACCGAAGAATGTGGCCAGCAGCAAACTGCGCAGCGAGACCTCGCCTAAAGGACCCAAGCCGTCGCGGTACGTCCACGCACTGGTGAGTTGCCCCGGAAACAGCGCCACGGTGCTGGTCGTATTCGCCGTCACCGAGGGCACGCCGACGGCAATCAATGCCGGCAAGGTGACAAAAGAGCCGCCGCCGGCGAGCGCATTCATCATGCCCGCCATCACGCCCGCACCGGCAATGAGCAACAGTGGACTCACTGCCGCGATAGTCCGATATTTTGTCGGCGGGCGCCAGCGGCGCCTAATCCGAAGTCAGCGCTCCAAAGGCGTTGACCGGCCCGAGATATCCGTACAGGACGGCAAGCTCATGGCTTTTCGCCTCGAGCTGCACCAACAGTACCGGCGCTTTTCTTGAATAGCCTTCGAGCTCATCCGCAGTCAGGTGTCTGGCAGGCAATTTCACGAACAGTACGTTGTCGCCCGTGTGCTGGAATGCTGCGTGAATCTGCGACCGAAAGGACTGCACCACGGATTCGGCCAGAGGATCCTCGGCGTTCTTGATGCTGATGCCCGTGCCGACCAGAACCACATGATCGTCCTTGCGAACGATGAAGCCGTCGTGGATTTGCGCGCCGGCCACGCGGGCGGTTGAGGTCCTGAAGAAACACACCTCATCAAAATCGCCGGCATCCAAAATGGGTTGGCAGGTCAATTGCTGCAAGAAAGGATTTTGTTTGCTCTCGCCCCAGGAACCGCCGAGCTGGATACCCAGCATGCCGCCCGGCAGGAATGCCGCCGGAGTTTGCGGCACCAAATCGTCGCCGCGGCGCTCGCCGGCCGAGAATGCGGCACCTGACATCAGCAGCGCCGCCCCCAACGCGGTGGCGCTCAACCAGCGATTCAAGGCTTGCCGACACTGTCGCACTGCATTTCTCCACTATAGGCGGCCCTACGAATGACAGGCCTAATCACGCGAGTCGATGTAGTCTAGGCATCTTCCAACGGTTGAAGCAGGCAAAGCGTGAGCGACGTCATATTGCAAACAATCATCACCTGCCCGGTGTGTGACCAAAGTCGCGAGGAGACCATGCCCACCGACGCCTGTCAGTATTTTTACGAATGCAGCGGTTGCAAGACACTGCTGCGTCCCAAGGCCGGCGATTGTTGCGTTTTCTGTTCCTATGGCAGCATCGCCTGTCCGCCGATCCAAGAGCAGCGCGGCTGCTGTGATAAGTGAGCGGGTCCATGCTTGATCCAAATCCAACGCTTACATTTGAATTGGAAGAGCTGGAAAGCGCCGCGCAGCTGGTCTATCGCGTGATGCCGCCAACGCCTCTATACGCTTGGCCAAAGCTGAAGCAGCGCACGGCATGCAGCGTGCGTGTCAAGCATGAGAATCACACGCCCACCGGTGCGTTCAAGGTTCGGGGCGGCATCGTGTACTTGGAACGACTGTGCCGCTCGCAGCCGAACGTTGCGGGTGTGATATCGGCGACGCGGGGTAATCACGGTCAATCCATTGCGTTCGCCGCCGCGCGCGCCGGGATTCCCGCGACGATCTACGTACCGGCCGGCAATTCTCCCGATCAGAATTCGGCGATCTCTGGATTCGGCGCCAAGCTGGTGGAATTCGGGCGTGACTTCGACGAGGCAAAACATGAGGCATTCCGTGTGTCCGGTGTCGAGGACTTGCACTTTGTGCCGTCCTTTCATCGGGACCTCGTCGCCGGCGTCGCCAGCTACGCGCTGGAGCTATTCCGCGACGGCGGCGAATTGGACGCGGTGTACGTGGGCGTAGGCATGGGCTCAGGCATCTGCGGTCTGATCGCGGTTCGCGATTTGCTGGGGCTGAAGACCGACATCATCGGCGTGGGTCCCGTCAAGGCGCCGGCTACCGCGCTTTCCTTTGCTGCCGGACGAGCCGTGATGTTCCCCTCAGCCAAGACTTTCGCCGATGGGCTTGCCACTCGAGAACCCAATGCGCAGGCGATCGCGACGATTTGTCGTGGCGTGGCGCGCTGGGTGCAGGTGAGCGAGGACGAGATCGCGGAGGCGATGCGGATTTATTTCGATGACACTCACCAGATCGCGGAGGGGGCCGCCGGCGCTCCGCTTGCCGCGCTGCTGCAAGATGGGCAGCGCATGAAAAACAAAAAAGTTGTGTTGGTCTTGAGCGGCGGAAATATCGAGCGGGCCCGGTATCTACAGGTACTGAAGGGTGAAACGCCGCGAACGGGAGATTGAGGGAAAATTTCACCAGCCGGCGGGATCAGATCGGCGATACGGCTTGGCATTGCCGGCCAGCAATACCTCGGCAGCCGCCTCGCCCAATTTGACGCTGCCATCGGCCAGCGGCACGGTGATGGGCGCCACTTCCACCGTGGTTACACCCTCACGTGGAGTGATCCCAATCTCCCGAGCCGTGGCGGGCGACAGATCGACGATGCGTCCCTCGACGTATGGGCCGCGATCTTCGATCCGGACCACGGCGCTCTTCCCGGTTTTCAAGTTTGTGACCTTGGCGGTGGTCCCCAACGGCAGCGTTCTGCTCGCCGCGTTACGGTCCTGCGGATCCATCCTGTTGCCGTTGGCCATCGTTCTGCCCGCGAACATACGCGCATAAAATGACGCCTTGCCGATGCGCCGCCGGCCCGAACGATCCAGTTGCGGATGGGCAATCACGGGCAATCTGGCCGGCGCAAGTTTCGCCGGGGAGTGCGGCTGCGGCGGTGTGAGCTGATCGAGTGTGGCTGCCTGAGTTTTTATTCCGAAAGTGGCCGCTTCGAAAATGGCGGCGACTGCAATCATGGCAAGATTGCTGCATCGCGAGGTGGCGGTCATATCTCGAGCTTCTATATAAAGAGTGTGCAGCGATCATTGCCTATGGCGGCCGCCAAGGCATTCGGCCATCGGCTAGGTTTGCTGTCAGACTGCGCGCCATAACGGCCAGCCGGGTGCCCGTTTGGCGAGTTTTGTCCAACCTACCCCGGGGATTTATCTAGGAACCAGAGAAATGAGCAAGGGCACGAGGATTGGCACGCTACGTAAAGTGAGCAAATTTTTTCGGCAGCGTGCCGGGACAGCAAAACCAAAGGACTTGGTGAAATTTCTTCGCCGCGCACCCAAGGTGGCGCCGATTAGGGGTAATGAGCGTGCCTAGGCGCGTTGGAGGCTGCCGCTAGGGCTGCCGCAACAGCGCCGTATAATCGTCGTCGAGTGTTTTCATCATCAACTGCACTATCTTGACGCGCCCTTGAAGTTCGGCCGCCGACAGCAGCATTGCCTGAATATCGCCCGGTAACAGCTCCTTGGGGTCCTTGCGGTTCTTTGCGAGGAGCGATGGCGCGGCCGCCTTTGCCTCGTCGAGCAAAATGCTGGCGCCGGCCGCGTTCACGAACGTTTGCTGACGGTAAAGCCCCGAGTACTCCTCGACGACTTCGGGTTGCATGTAGCCGACGGCGCCGATGTCTCGCGCGCTCGTCCAAGCGGAATCGACGAACCCATTCCAGGCAAAGCTCCACAGCACATCAAAGTGCTCCGGTGTCCGGCCGGCGCGCAGCTCTCGCAATTGGTCGATGTCTTCCTGGAGTTCCACCATCTTGGCTTGCAAGCTGCGCAGATTTTCCGTGTACAGCTTCTGGTTTTCAACGATCTCACGCCGCAGATTCGCACGGGCCTCCTTGACCATGTGGCGGTGATGCATCGACTCGACAGCAGCTTCGAGTGTGAGGGCGATCAATAAACCGATCGTGATCGTCAGCAAATGAAGGGTAAAATCCTTCCACGAGCGGATCGGTCCATGCGGCGGATGAACGTCCATTGCGGGATTTCCTGCCAGAAGTGCTGTGAGGCAGGAGAGCTTACCGTGCCCGCGATGTCGATGCAGCACCCGTTTAGTCGCCAACCCCGCCGATCCGTATTCAGGGGCCGGTCAATCGGGACTGTTTTCCAGTGTGCGGCTAGCGGTAACATCTACACAAGACCCAGGAGCATTGAGAATGAACGACACGACTCTATACACGCCGCCGACCATCTGGAAATGGAACAAGGAAAATGGCGGCCGGTTCGCAAGCATCAACCGCCCGATCGCGGGACCGACGCATGACAAAGAGCTGCCGGTCGGCCGCCATCCCCTGCAGCTGTATTCGCTTGCCACACCGAACGGCGTGAAAGTCACAATCATGTTGGAAGAGCTGCTGGCGCTTAAGTTTAGCGGCGCGGAGTACGATGCCTGGTTGATCCGGATCTCGGAGGGCGATCAATTCGGCAGCGGCTTCGTAGACGTCAACCCAAACTCCAAAATCCCGGCACTGATGGACCGCAGCTCCCCTAAGCCGATCCGGGTGTTCGAGTCTGGCGCAATTTTGCTGTACCTGGCCGAGAAGTTCGGAGCGTTCCTGCCCACCGATGCAGCGACTCGCGCCGAATGCCTGTCCTGGCTGTTCTGGCAGATGGGCAGCGCGCCTTACCTGGGCGGTGGATTTGGCCACTTCTATGCCTACGCGCCGACGAAGATCGAGTACGCCATTGATCGCTTTGCGATGGAGGTGAAGCGCCAGCTCGATGTTCTCGATCGCCGGCTGTCGCATTCTGAATATCTGGCAGGAGCCGACTACACCATCGCCGATATGGCGGTCTGGCCTTGGTATGGCGCGCTGGTGAAGGGTTTGGTGTATGGGGCGGGTGAATTTCTGCAGGTGCAAGAATACCCCCATGTCCAGAGCTGGACCGACGCGATCGCAAGGCGCCCCGCCGTGCAGCGCGGGCGCAAAGTCAATCGCGCGTTTGGCGAGCTCTCAGATCAATTGCACGAGCGCCATGACGCCGGCGATTTCGACACAAAGACGCAAGACAAGCTTGGAGATAGCAAAACTCCGGCCGGCGGATGAACTAGCGTCGCGTCGACTCATTCGCCGCCAGCCGACCGAAGGCGTACGACTCCATGGACAGCACGCCGTAGGTCAGGCCGCCCTCGATGACATCGACGGCGTCTTCAGCGTCACTCGCCCCCACCGCGACCAGCAGAGGCAAAAAATGTTCTTCGGTGGGATGCGCGCGCTCGGCGTGCGGCGCGCGGCGCCGATAGTCCGCAAGCGCATCGAGGTCCCTTGCCTGCACCTGCCGGCGGACCCAGGCCGTGAATTCGACAGCGTAGCGCGTGTTGTTCGGGTCGGTCTGTCCAATCTCACGCAAATTGTGCGTAAGGCTGCCGGAACCCATGACGAGCACCCCTTGCTGACGCAGGCCTTTAAGTGCCCTTCCGAGCTTGAGTGCGTTCTCCGCATCGAACGCAAACGGCAACGACACCTGAAAGACGGGAATGCGAGCCGCGGGCAGCAGGTACAACATCGGCACCCACACGCCATGATCGAGCCCGCGGCCATCGTCGAAGGACACATCGAATCCAGCCGCCTCGAGCAGGGCTGCGGTGTCGCCCGCGAGAGCCGGCGCGCCCGGCGCCGGGTATTGCAAGCGATACAGGGCGGGAGGAAACCCACCAAAATCATGAATCGTTTCCGGCTTGGGCGTGCGCATCACTTGTACGCCCGGCGTTTGCCAGTGTGCGGATACGACGGCGACTGCCGTCAGAGCAGACAATTGCTGGCCCAACTGCGTCAGTTTCGGTCCCAGCAATCCCGGCTCGAGCGCGAACGTCGGCGCGCCGTGCGAAACGAAAAGTGCCGGTGCCTTCAGTGCGTGCGTCATGATTTCAGCCTAGCGTGAACCACGTTAAATTCTCGTTCGCCCTCTTTGAGCGCCCGGGAGATGCGCGCCGCCCACTCGACTTGTCCGGCATCGTCGCTGACCAGGTCTTGGCGAATTTCGATTTCCACATACGGCAGCGAGCGCGCCTCGGCATGATGGGGTACGGTGTAGTCGGTCTCGTCGCTGACGAAGTACGGCTCGTTGTCCGCGATGATCAAACCAGCTTCCCGCCGCAACATCTCGAGCACGATGCCGGCAAAGCGGCGATCGCGATTATAAAGAATCGCCCCATGCATATTGCGGCGCACGCCCTTGTAGATATCCGTCATGGTGTGTTGCGCCACCAATATGGGCGGTCTTCCCGCCGCCAGATTCTCGTCGATGCGTTCGCGAATCCGCCGATGATAAGGATCGAAGATCTCCGCACGCCGCGCCGCGATTTCCGCGGAACTCAAATTCATATTGCCGGGTATCTTGCTGGTCTCGCTGATGTGCGGGATCGAGGTCGCGACCTGCGGATCGCGATTGCAATCGATGACCAGGCGGGAATAATTTTGCGCCACCAGCGGCGCATCCATGGCGGCCGCCACTCGGCGTGCCACGCCGAGGGCGCCGATGTCCCAGGCAATGTGCCGCTCAAGCTCCGCCGCAGGCAGCCCGAGATTCGCGAGCCGGCGCGGAATGCGCGCGCCGGCGTGATCCGCCACGACGATAAAAGGCGATCGTCCCTGGCTCGGAATCTCGAGGAACGCCGGCGGTTCGTCAGCGTCAAGCAGTGGCGCAGTGGGGTTCGGCATTGAGAATTGGCTCTTTATCTAGCGCTGGCCCACCAGTCCCTGGACCGATTGAATCAGCTTCGCCGGATCGAATCCGATGCCGTCCTTGAAAACCAGCTGCACATTCTCGATGTCGTCAATGTTTTGTGCGGGGTTGCCCGACAGGACCACCAAGTCGGCGGCTTTGCCGGCGGCGATGGAGCCGATGCTCTCGCTCTCGCCTAAAAACTTGGCGCCGTTCTGGGTCGCGATGTGGATGGCCTCGACGGGCGTGAATCCCGCATCGACCAGCAGTTCTATGCCTCGCTGATCGCCGAATCCGGGCAGCACGCCGCCGAATGACGTTGGATCGCAGCCCGCGAGCAGCAGCCCGCCGGCCTTCACAAAGTCACGCTCGAACTGCATCTCCTTCTTCAAGGACACTGCGCTCAAGGGGTCGTTCTCCTCAGCAATGCTGCTGCGGACTCTGAGATAAGTCGACCACCCCTGCGGGCTGAGCGCATCCTTGGCGCGCAGCATCTTGCGCAGCGCAGGTTTGTTCGGAACGGATATTTCAAAAACCGCCAAGGTCGAGGTGACCGCGACGTGATGGCTGACGAGATCGCGGATCATGCTCTGTACGGGCGCGCCCTCGATATCCACGTTCTTGGCGAAATCTTCCGCGGCCTCCTTCGCAGGACAGATCCCCGGTTTTTTCCCGGGAAAAAATTCAGTGTCGACGACAATGCCGTGCTCGAGATTGTCGATCCCCAAGGCCGCGGCCTCTGTAAACCCCACCGCGCACAGGTGCCCGGTCACTTTCAAGCCCTTGGCATGCGCGTGCTCAATGGCCACCTTGAGCTCATCGGGCTTGATGCCCATGTAGGCTTTGAACGATGTGACACCTTCCGCGGCCCAATAATCAACGGTGCGGCCGGCGTCATCGGCATCGGTGAGCGTATGCAGCTGCGGCGCGATACTCAGAAGGTCACCGATGTAGGGGCCGGTTATCCGCAGCTTCGGACCCGGCTTCTCTCCCGCATCGATGAGTTTTTTCAAGGACAGATCCGTGTACGGCTCCATGCTGCCGGCGGTGCGTGCAGTCGTGACTCCGCCGGCCAGATACAGACGCGGTCCGCTGTCGATCATCTCGATCCAGAACGGCAAACCGTCCTTGCCGCGCTCCGGCCCGGTGTAAAACAGATGCTCATGCATGCCGACGAGCCCGGGTATGACGGTCCTGCCGCTGAGATCCAAAACCTTCGCACCGGTTGGATACGCGTTCTTGAGCTTGGCGCTCTGCACGCGGCTGATCTTGCCATCCTCGATGTCGATGCGCTGATCGTCCAGCGGGGCTGCGCCGGTGCCGTCGATGACGCGCACATGCGTCAGCACCAACACCGGCGAATCCTCAGTGACATAGGTCTTTAGCGCACTGGACGCTTGCGCAAAAGAGCCCCCGGCCAGTAACCAAGCGGCCAGCGGCAGGAGCTTATGAACCGGCGTACATCGGGCATAGTGCATGCGAAATACCATCCCTTGAATCAGGCTTTGATTGCCGATGACATTACACGTTCTCGACCGAATTCGCTCCAATTCGGTGCGTCCGCAACCGGGTACATTGACAACCTCCTAGATTTCATTATGATATCACTTTAATATCAATGTTCGGGAGCCGAGACATGCCAACGAAACCTGCACAACCCGCCGCGGCGGAGCGCGTTGTGAGCGCCATGAATGGCTGGATGATGTTGATCGTGAATTTCGCGTTGTTCCTCGGCGCGGCTTTCTTGGCTTACCGCGTGGCTGCGGTCGGCAGCCCCATCCAATTTCTGGGCGGCGTGCTCGCCGTGGCCGGTTTCATCATGCTCGGCGGCTATTTCACTCTGCAGCCCAATCAAGCGCGCGTGCTCATGCTGTTCGGCGCGTACAAGGGCACCGTCCGCAGCAGCGGCTTTCATTGGGCCAACCCCTTGTACTCGCGCACGCGCGGCACCGCCTCGCAGAAAGACACGGCAGCGCACGAGGGCGATCATAGAAATCGTTCCGTGGGCCGGCGCGGCGCCGGCGGCCTGGGATTTCAATTCCTGACCACCAAACTGTCGCTGCGCGCCCGCAACTTCAGCAGCGATGCGCTGAAAGTGAACGACAAGCGCGGCAATCCGGTCGAGATCGCCGCGGTCGTGGTGTGGCGCGTGGAAAACACCGCCCAAGCCGTGTTCGACGTCGAGGATTTCAGCAGCTACGTGGAAATTCAAAGCGAATCCGCGATTCGCAGCATCGCCAGCCGTTACGCCTACGATCAGGGCGAAGAGCACGAGATCACGCTGCGCGGCGGTGCAGATGAAGTCTCCCTGGCACTCAAAGAAGAATTGCAAATCCGCCTGGCGAAAGCCGGCGTGATCGTCGAGGAGGCGCGGCTGACGCATCTTGCCTACGCGCCGGAAATCGCGCCGGCCATGCTGCGCCGCCAACAGGCCGAGGCCATTATCGCGGCACGCAAGATCATCGTGCAAAATGCGGTGGGCATGGTGCACATGGCGCTGGAAGAGTTGGATCAGAAAAACGTGGTGAGGCTCGACGATGAACGCAAGGCGGCGATGGTCAGCAATCTGCTGGTCGTGCTCTGCGGCAACTCGGATGCATCGCCCGTGATCAACACCGGCACCCTTTACACCTGATCGTGTCCGCGGAGCAGCGCAAACCCTTTCTACTCAGGATTCCATCCGATCTCTTGAAGGAGTTCGAGAAATGGGCGGCGGACGATCTGCGCAGCGTGAATGCGCAGATCGAGTTCGTATTGCGCCAGGCTGTAGCGAGGCGAAAAGGCCCCTCGAAATAGAGGCCTCAATTCTCCTGACGTTTGAGTTCCTTCCCGAATGCCTGCTCGCGCTCCGCCACCGCGGCCAGGTAGCCCTGCGGGTCCGGATTGATCTGCGCATTCAACCGCGGCGCCAGCAACAGCAAAAGGCTTGACGTCATCCATTTGCCTAATCGAGTTTCATTCATCTCGCGCGCCCTCGGATCAAAGACCCATGCAAGCATACCGTGAGTCAAACCAGCCGGGCACGTGCTAGGCTTATCAGGTGGAAATATTGAATTTACCTACCGTGCTCGCCCGTACCCGCCGCATGACGGCGCAAACGGCATTGCTGGCCCTGCTGAGCATCGGGGCCCTGTCGTCCGCGAATGCGACCGTCTACACCCTCGCCAAGGCCGAGGACACCGTGGTCGGTCAGGACCAAACCGTCGTTACGGTTTACGAAGACACGCTCTACGCGCTCGCCGCCAAGTTCAGCCTCGGGTCTGAAGAGCTGATTCGGGTCAATCCCGGCGTCGACCCGTGGCTGCCCGGTGCCGGCAAGCAACTCATTGTCCCGGGACGGCACATCCTGCCGCCGGGGCCGCACGAAGGAATCGTCGTCAATCTTCCCGAGCACCGCCTCTATTATTATCCGAAGCCCAAGCGCGGCGGTCCGATCGAGGTGATTACCTATCCGGTCAGCATCGGTAAAATGGACTGGCGCACGCCCTTGGGGCTGACCCGCGTCATTCAAAAGCAGAAGGACCCCACGTGGTTTCCGCCCGAGTCGGTCCGCAAGGAGCACGCCGAGGCCGGCGACCCGCTGCCGCCCAAAGTGGGGCCGGGCCCCGACAACCCTCTCGGTGCGTATGCCATGCGTTTGGCTGCCGGCAACGGCACGTACCTCATTCACGGTACCAACAATCCGATCGCGGTTGGACTCGCGGTCACGCACGGCTGCATCCGCATGTATCCGGATGATGTCGCCGCGCTGTTTCCGCTCATTCCCGTGGGCACACCGGTGCGCCTGATCAACGAGCCGGTGAAGGTGGCGTGGGTCGACGGAGAACTGTTGCTCGAAGCGCATGCGCCGGTCGACGCACAGGGCCAGAGCTTTGAACCCGAGATCGAAGAGTTCTCTGCTTTGTTGAAAGCGGCGGTGGGCGAGACCACCATCGCCATCCATTGGGACTACGCCCGCGAAGTGCTGCAAAAGGCCAATGGCGTCATCGCAACCGTGGGGCTCGAAGCCGAGTTACCGACGCCGCCGGCCGAGGCGGCGCAGGCATCGACAGCCGAAACCGCCGAATCTGCCGGCAAGTAGCACGGGCGGATACCGGATGGCGAAAAAACAAGCAGCCGTCGATAACCTCATCGACTCTCTGGTCTGGATGAGGCGCAAGGCAAAACGCCACGAGCCGGTCGACGACCTGGTCGATGCGCTGGTGAAGATGCGGCGCAAAGCAAAAAAGAAAGTCGCCAAAAAGAAAAAAAGTAAGAAGAAACAAAGGCGACCGGCCAAGCGTTGATCGGACGGACGGACTTTCGCCGCGCCAATTCGTGCAAAGACCGTGGTCAAAAATGCATCACTTCAACATAAGCGGCTGAATCGCGATGTCGAATCGATGACGGCGAACCGGTTATGCACAGGGTTATGCACTGGGATTGGGGATGGCCTCTGATTTGCACGTCGTCAAAGCGGGCTCTCGGTGCCGCGCCGGCAATCGACCATCGACTGACCCAAGATGTTATTGTCAGGCGCATGCACAGGTTACTCACCACATTACTTCCTACAGCCCGCCGCCAAAGATCGGGCCTGTCGCTTTCTCAATAATCGTTCAGTCTGTCTTCGGTGAGAGCCACGCTGCCGCAGTCAAACATACCGTAATTAGGGTTGAGAAAATGATGGGGGTAGTGAAGGCGTATCTCCAGCTCAAAGCTGTGATTGCTAGAAAGACGATGGCGAGCGCCCACGCAATGCTTCGCACGCGTGCCAAAGTCTCGGCCGAAAGTCCGCCCAGCAGCCATGCCAATACCGCCGCGAACAAAAGAAACACGGAGAAAAAAAGCCCGAACGCGCTGAAGAAGTCCCAATAAGTCCTGGTGAACCCTTGCGCGTCAAAGTGAACGGAGCGCATTGACCCAAGAACCGCGTCCGCTCCCCATTCCGGATTATTCTGGCGGAACCCAAACGTATGTCCGAGAGCAAATAGCAGCAGAAGAACAGAAGAAATTCGGTAAAGAATTGGCGCTTTCACGTACCGCCTCCTGAACGATTGCGGACCGAATTTACCACATCAGTCAAGCCGGACTCGCGCTTGCTGTCGTTCCAAGTGGCTTACGGCCCATCCGGAAGTTGAGACGGATGGACGTGGTAAAACTACAAATGATCGTCCGAGCTCTCAGCCTACGTCATCAGTCGCTTCGACCCCGAGGGGACATTCCAGACGGTCACCTTACAGAAAGTGAATCTTAGAGACAGGCAGCACTGGAAGCCATCAGCGCGGGTGGTCTGGTGCCGCTGTCGCACTGCCACACATTACTACGAATGCCATGGAAGTAAATTTGCACCGCCTTGGTGCCCAGTGATCACCATGGGGCGAATGGCCGTTCCGCGGCAGGCATATTGATAGACCCACTGTCTCCTGATGGCCTTCACACGGCCTCGGCCGACGCCGGTCACGGGATTCGTACCGTCACCGCAACTCACGGACTGTGCTGGTGTTCGGTTGCTGGCGACGGTGCGGGCGAGCCATCCGACCAGCGTCGCACTGGGATAAGGAGCACCGTCGGTTCGAACGCGCTGCCGTCGGCGCCGAGGATGGGCGAGGCTTCCAGCCCCGCGCCCCAAGGCACGGCCTCGCCGTGCGGGACGAAGAACATCACGTGCGGTAACCAGGGTCC